>Ga0074199_1001814_pt1 | contig 15968 bp, 15 predicted proteins | sample EPASupsiteSAE347_FD_64528 | JGI IMG/M metagenome (GOLD analysis project Ga0074199, IMG submission 64528) | Bioremediated contaminated groundwater from EPA Superfund site, New Mexico - Sample SAE3-47 | ecosystem: Environmental > Aquatic > Deep subsurface > Groundwater > Contaminated ...
GATGAAATAGAAGTATCATAAAGTTCCCGCGGAATCGACGCCTCATTTTTTTCCGTAGCGCTTTACCATTGAGAATCCACATTTCCTGATTTCTCGAAATCCGTATAATCCTTTATTATAAGGATATATGCGGCTTTAAGCCTTTCCGGAATTCGGTATTTGGAAAATATACGCTCGGCCACATGCGGTGTAAGATCCAGACCGCCGACAAGGAAAATTTGACCGGGGGTAAACTGTGCGGATTTTTCGTCAATATAAGGACGATATTCAAGAAGGTGTCGGAAATTCCTGACGCGATCGGCCTCCATCATCGAAACGGCATTGGAAAGCGAATTCAAAGGTCGCGAGCCTGACGAGTCGCCGAAGTTATCGTCCGGATCACTCCAGTTTGAAAAAACATCAATAATAGAAAAGAGATCGAATGAATTTTTATCTGCATATCTATTCGCCACCAACTTTTCTGATAATATCTACGGCCTCGCTGCAAGCGTCAATTGCTCCGCAAGGTATCGGATTACTCTCAAAATCATGAGTCATCCAAAAAGCTTTTGCCTCACCGACGAAGCGTATCAGTTCATGTTTCTTGACGCCGGTAATATCCGCCGCGCGAGAAAGCGGGGAAGTGTACAACACACGCATTTCAGGTGTCGGAATTTCGACCGGATTCGGCTACTTTCGCTCGGCTTTCAGAGCATCACGCACGGACTTTTCGCGTAATCGCTGATTCATTGACTTGAAAGAATCTTCCGCCACTTCTACGGCGAATTTCAAGTCCCAGGTTAGGGTTGCCGGAATTCCATCCGTCATCCGATGCAATTCCGCGACTTTACAACAAAGAGTGTCCGACACATTGATCGACTCGGATGAAAGCATATTTCTGAAAGCCGCGACATCCAACGACAAGCTGGCTACGATATTTCCAAACAATTTCTTGTCGTCGGCTTCTATTGCTTCCCATAAAGATCCGAATTCTTCGGAGAAATTGATCAGATACTTTTTCTCAGGATTCATCGGCATCAATTCGAACAAAAGCATGATTTTTCGGGAAAGAGTCAGCGATCTGGAGTGGACCATCGAGAGTTTTTTTTCGCTTAAATATTTTTCAATATCCGCAATTATATTCGCGAGCATCGTGAATTTATTTTTCCAATCTTTATCATTTTTCGCCCACATCGGCGGAGATCGATTGAAATGATCGTTGAATTCCATCCATGATTTCATAAGAATTTTCAGATTCGCGGCGGCTTCATTCGGGTTGGATGCGGACTGCCCTACGTCTTTCGTTTCGGAAACAAGTTTATACACCATCCGTGAAAAAACATCCGACGACTTTTCTCCGATAAAAAGCGAAACCAGATTTGTATCGCAAGCTATTGAAATCGACACGGTGAAAAGAAAAACAGCCTGGATCAGCATCGAAGTTCTCACAATTTTATTCCTCATATATGGGCGATTCGAAATCATCATATCGACTTCCTTAATCCGACAAATTGAATTTAATGCTGTCAATCATGCAAAATACGCGAATACAACTCAATTTCCGATAAAAACCATGCCGGTCATAAAAGATTGCGCTGGAAAAAGACGGATTAATATTTCTATCATAATCTTTAGAAATTGAAAATAATAAACAATGTTGCATTGATAAGGGTAATTTGGTAAATTGAATGCCAATTACATCATGTATTTGGGCAAAGTTTTGGGAAGAGTTGTTTGTACAAGGAAAGACCCCCAAATGGAGGGGGTCAAGCTTATTATTGTGACTGCAATCGACGGGAACGGGAAACCCAAAGGGAAACCTTTCGTTGCTTGTGATTCCATAGGCGCGGGTTTTGGAGAAATGGTCTTCCTCTGCGGAGGAGGCGAGGCTGCATTGCCGTTCGTGAAACAAAGACCGCCTTCGGATGCGTCGATTTTAGGAATCGTCGATAAGGTGGAAAGATAAAATTGAATTTAGGCCGTGTCGTTAAAAAGGTTGTTTCCACCGTAAAAAACGAAGCTTTCCAGAATCGTGTGCTGCTTTTAGTTCAACCTCTTGATATGACCATGGCACCTTCCGGATCTGAAGTTTTATGCATAGATTTCATGGGCGCCGACATGGATGAAATAGTACTGATGATGAAAGAAGGAAGTTCCGTCCAACAAATGCTTGATAATAAATCTGCTCCGGCGGACGCAGCGATAGTAGGCATCGTCGATTTGGTTACCCTGAACGATAAGGTTGTTTTTAACAAGTCATCCTCCGCCTAGCGCCCAAAATTCGAAAGGGGACAGCCCTATGGAAAAAATTGTAGAACAGATAGCCCGGGAAGTAATGATGAAGCTTAAATCCCAATCACCGGATCGGGGAGCTCTATATTCGCCCTCATCAGGCTCATCGCCGGTTTTAACGAAAACCGCGGGAAAAACGGCGGTTTTGATTACCGCCAATTTTAAGGTAATCGAACAAGTCTTTAAACAAATGGGTGCCATTGCCCCTTCAGGCGCAAGACTTCTTCTTTCCGACTATCTCGTAAATAATTACGGCAATCCCAACTGCCTTCCAGGCATGGAATTACACACATCCAAAAGTCTTTCGGCATATGACGCCATCAAAGATATTCGCGAACTATTGATTCCTTCGCTTTCGATCAATACGCTTTCCAAGGCGGCGAATCTCATTGCCGACAGCTATGCGACTCAAGTAATTTCCTACGCTCTTTGCGAAGGAGTCACGATCACCGTATCCGACGAGTCGATTCTCGACGCCGCCCGATATTTTCCGACCGGAATCGCGAAAAAAATCGATTCTTTCCGCCGCGATCTCGAATCGATGGGAGTGCGCTTTCAACGCGGCTCGGCTCCGATTAAACCGGAGCATAAATGTTCCGTCTGTCTGGGTTCCGACTCTTGCGCCTCCTGCAAGTCACCATCGACCGGTGCGGTATCGCCCGAAACCAGAATATCGAGTGTAACCCCAACCGGCGGAAAAGACGGCACCTGCCTTAAAGAGAATTGCCCGAGAACATACGGAAGCTGCTCCAGTTCCTGCGAAAATTCCGTCAAGAAAGTCATTCAAGCGGGTGCCGACAGAGTGGAAAAAGGCGCCGATGCTCCTATTCCGGCAGCCGATTTGGGGCGATTCATCGATCACACGTTATTGAAACCCACAGCCACGACCGCGGAAATCACGAAATTATGCGAAGAGGCTCGCCAGTATAAATTTGCATCGGTGTGCGTGAATCCGGCGCATGTCGCTTTGGCTGCCGATCTTTTAAGAGGCAGCGGCGTCATGGTGTGTACCGTCGTCGGATTTCCCTTGGGGGCAACCTCAAGTTTTACCAAAGTTATGGAAACACGCGACGCCATAGCAAACGGCGCTGAAGAAATCGACATGGTAATAAATGTCGGAGCGCTTAAATCGAAAGACTATGAACTGGTAAAAAGCGATATCGCCAGAGTAGTTGAAGCCGCCGGCGGGCACACAGTAAAGGTTATCTTGGAAACTTCCCTATTGAATCAGGAAGAAAAAATCAAAGGTTGCGAGCTCTCCAAACAAGCCGGAGCCGATTTCGTAAAAACTTCCACCGGTTTCAGCACCGGAGGAGCCACCGTTGAAGATATTACTCTAATGAGGCGAACCGTCGGCCCGGCGATGGGTGTAAAAGCAAGCGGCGGAATTCGGGATACGCAAACTGCCCAACAAATGATCGCGGCAGGTGCGACACGTATCGGAGCAAGCGCCTCAGTCGGGATAGTCAAAGGACAAACAGCGGGCGGCAAAGGTTACTGATCAACAGCCTTCATCATCAACTGTGAGACGCGCCGGAGCTTCCCGGAACTTTTATACGCAGCCGGCCAGGACAAACGTCCACAGCATTGAAACCATGATATAGATGACCAATCGCTTAAACATGATTCCTTGCCTCGCGGATAATCAGCACAATCGTTCCCAAGGTTAAAATCCAGAAGATCGTCATTTTTTCGCCTCCCCATTAATCAGGGTTGTAATCGTGACGTTTTTGAAAACCGCCAAGAAGATTATCGGCATAATATCGAATGTGGAAAAACCGATTTTGCGATATTCATATAATCATCAGGATTTAGGCTCTTATCGACGGTAAGAAAAGTCGATCTTGCCGATCATGTGAAAAATAATCACTTTATTTGATCAGCAATGGATGCCGGTTGACTTTGCATTTTAAGATTTTCGGAAACAGGTGATGTTGACGAAGCCGGTTCAGGGATCTCCGTGTTCGATGAAGTCTCATTGATATCGGAAAAACCTTCGGATGTCGTCTTTGGAGAAACTTCGCCATCGTCGCCGTTCTCCCCGGCATTTTCATTATCATCCGCATCCTCATCCGAATCGGAATCGGAATCGGAAGCAATTGCGCTGGAATTTCGGGTAGGAGCCCGACAAAATATCGGAGCCTTCCAATGATCGTCGATATCCGTAATTTTCCCGGGTTTGCCCAGTCTCGAAAAGCCTATCTGTTTTCCAGGGCTTATTTTATAAATTTGCCTCCGCGAGTCTTTTATCCATGCGGACCCTTTTTTTAAGGCGAATAGAAAGTTACCATCGGGAAATTTTTCAGCAAGGGCTTCCCCGTTTTGCAATATGAAAACAGCTTGAGGAACCCGAATCATTATTTCCGATTCTTTTCCCGGAAGATTTACCTTGATCCTTCCCGACAGCAACCGAAGAGAGGCATCCTCAAGCGTGATTACCGTTCCGTCATATACCGTAATCGATTCACTTCCTGTTTCCGAGAGAAGTTGACAAGGGGTAGCCAATGTTTGTTGAAACAAGGATTGATAACGAATCATGCTTTTCGGCAATAATCGCTCCCCATCGCGATAACTTCGAAAAAACCTCGATTCATGCGTCCGAACAGCAAGAAACGCCGCAGGCGTCGCCGGGAAATGCCATTGAAACGGCGATTTCTCGACGAGTTGTTCTTTTGCAAAGCTTAAACACGCATGAGCAACAAAAAGGATAAACAACAAAAATAAAAAACCGAAATTTCTCACCATGGATTTCTCATATCATATATTGTAACTGAGTTCCGATAAGGCAATTGTTCTAATCGGTTCGTCGGATTAATCGTCGTCCTTCTGTTCCAATTCATCTGATTGCTTATTTTGATCGGCGGAAGTGTCGGAAGATCCGGAGGGCGATTCATGAATTGAAGCATTCAGAATGAACAGTTCGTCCCTGAGCGTTAATGCTTCAATATATAATACCGTGATCATCAGTATTATGCCCAACGAAAAGTATAATTCGATATCACGAATTCTTGTATATAACCAAGTAAAAAGGGCGGTCGAGAAAACAACGATTACTATTTTTTTCAATCTTTGCTGGAAAAGGCTTTGCCTTGAAAAGAAAGCATCTCTCCATTTACGGGTTTCCTTGAGCGCGCCTTCCATAATCCAGATATGATCTCTAATGACAAGCATTTCCAAATAAACCATCGTGTTCAGCAATATCATCGCCGCAAAAAAAAGTATCTCTTTATTACTTTGCCTCAAATAAAAAACAGTACATAGAACAACAAAAGTGAATATCAGCGTAAATATTTTTTGTAGAATCTTGTATTTTGAAAACATCTTGCTTCCTCCGCGATTAGATTGAAAAACTGGTAATAATTCCTACCGACCGCTGGAATTTCGAAACTTTATTATTGTTTAGGTTTAACCACCGAAAGCTTCATTCACAAGTTCCGGTTTTTCCTGAAAAACTTTTAAAATCTCAGCATCGAGCCTGAACGAAAAGGAGGCATCGGCATTTGATGAAAAGACTTTCTCCGGAGTTATGTTGTAACCGCCTTTGAAGGCTTCAAGTAATTTGAAGGCTTGATTCATCGACGAATTGCACATCCTGTAATGAATGAAGCGATCAATGATTCCTTCGAACTCCTTAGGCGCAACTTTCATATCATCGAGTGATTTCCTCAAACGCACCTCATCACCGGACTTCCGATGTTCGATAAAAACGTGTAAACAATTTTCTACACGAGTAGAATCTACTGATCGTAACTTTGGTCTCGTGAAATAATAACCTGAGAAAATTCCCGATACAAGGAAAATCATTATGACAACAAATTTAAACAGCAACTCTTTTTTTCTCGAATTCATTCCAAAATATTATCATTATGAAATATGGCTGTCAATTCATTGACAAGTATTTGATAATAATGTAAAAAAATAATGATGCTGAACCAAGTTCAGAATCACCAATATTCCAGAAGATCCGCAGGGATCTCCCACCCGGTTTGAAGTTTCCGGAGACAAATCGTGAAACCGAATAAGACGAAACATCGGAAGCGTGTTTTTATCGTGGATGATGAAGAGCAGATCGTTCTTCTTTTAAAAACGATCCTCAATGTTTATAGTTATGACAGTATCGAATCTCTTTCCGCGATGGAAGCTTTTTCAAAAATCATGTCCGACAAACCCGATATTATTTTACTCGACATCGCGATGCCGGACATGGATGGGTATGAGGTTTGTCGACAGTTGAAGAACAATCCCAAGACCAGCCACATTCCGATTGTCATGATAACAGCTCTGGCTTTGGAGCAAGATAGAAAATTGGCCATGGCAGCCGGAGCAAACGGCTTCATTCTCAAACCTTTCGACCCTCGCAAGGTCATTGATGAAATCGAACGATTGACTTCGAGCACTACGTGATTGATTAATTTCCTCTGGATTATAATGATATAATGAATGTGTGAAATTTAACGGGTGTAAACTATTTTCATATAACTGTTTCACCCAATCAGAGGAGTTTGATAATGTTGGAAACTGTAGACATATTCAAGGAACTTAATGTCACCGAACTGGAATGTCTGAGCAAGATAACCCACGGATTAAATTATAATCGCGGTGAGGTGGTTTTTAAGCAAGGAGATTACTCTCGGGATTTTTACATCATAAAATCAGGCCAGGTCGAGATATCCGTGAGAAATCTCTTTCAGGACATCAAGGTGTTGGCGGTATTAAAAAACGGCGATTTTTTCGGCGAAATGGCTCTTTTTGACAAAAACTCAACAAGATCGGCTACGGCTACAGCCATTCAAAAAACGTCTCTTTTGAAGATTCCGGGTGATGAGTTCGAAAAATTGTTGAAAGAACGGCCTACGATAAGTTTTAAACTATTGGGAACCCTCAGTAAGCGCCTTAAGGAAGGAAATGACAAGAGAAATGCCGATCCTCATCAAATAAAGAAGCAGGATGGAAGAGTAATCACCATTGCCGCCGCGCGTAACGGAAGCGGGAAGACAACCTTGGCTACGACTCTCGCGACCATGATTTCCCAGGAGCTTCCCCGCAAGGTTCTCTTTCTGGATCTCGATCTTTATCAAGGCGATGGTACGTTCGTCATGGGGGTTTTTTCTCCCAAATCCATCAGGACCTTGGCTGAGACACTCAAATCTGAGGCGCAAACCTGGGAGACCTTAACCAAATACATCGTCAAGAATACCGACAATCTTTATGTACTTCCGGCCCCCAAAGATTTGCTGGAAGCGGAAAAAATATCGGAACAAGATCTTGTACAAGTGATCAAGACATGTCGCAATTATTTCGACTATATTATCGTCGACACCGATAGCCACATCGACGAATTGCTTTTAAATATCCTCGACCTCTCCGAACATTCCTTCTTTATCGTCGATAATCACGATCCGATTTCGATTAAAAGTTGTGCGCGACATTTCAACGCACTATCGATGCTAGGTTTTCCCGAAAGCAGGATTGAACTGATGGGAATGAAAGCCGAGCAAGCCGATCTGGAACAGCTCAAACGGCTCTTCAAATTCCCAGTCGTCGGCGGCATTCCTGAAATAACACCCAGGAAGCTTGAACACGGGCAGACGGTTTACCACAAAGAACCTAGAGGTACTTATTGCAATTTCCTCAGAGCTTTCGTGAAGACCATCTTAAAGGAAGACAGCATGCAAATCTTCGCCGAGAGCGGAGGTTCGTTGTTTAGTTTCTTTTTCGATCGCAACAATGATGCGCCGTCCGTAACCCAACCGGCGGATAATACCTGCGTGATCGACGTCTTAGCGGTAAACGAAGAAAATTGCCTATCTCTTTTACGAACCGCTCGTCTGGAATTCGTTAAAGGTTATCACGAGAAAGCTTTAACGGATACCCTGAAATTAGTGGAATATTGTCCGCGTGCGGCGCCGATATACCAGGTTTTGGGTGAAATCTTTTATTTCAAGAAAGACTTCTCCATGGCTATCGATGCTTTCAAAAAGGCACTTGAATACGATCCTGAAAATCATATTTCTCAAGGTCTATGCTCAGTCATGACCAATGATGACGATCTTCGTAAGAAAACCCTGAAGAATATCGACAAAAAAATCTCTGAAAAACCGGATTTCGCTAATTTCCATCACGACAAGGGTCTGCTTTTGTTTCATTTCCGGGAATTTGACAGCGCCATCGTGAATTTTGAAAAAGCTCTGCAATTAAATCCGAACTACACGGAGACTCGGATCAACCTGGCACTGACGCTGTCTGAGAAACGACTCTTCGATCGTGCCATTGAACAACTGTTGCTTGTCGACAAGCCCAATCTAAGAACCTATTATCTTTTGGGTAATTTTCTATTCAATACGGGGAAATTTGCGGATTCACTAAAGGCATTCGCGCGAGTTACCGACTTGGAACATGATTATATGGACACTATCCAAAAAATCGACAATCTTAAGTCGTATTTTTCCAAGATGACATCGCTTTTGGAAATGCATAAAGAAATCGCGAAAGGTCAACCGAATTATCCCGATTTACAGTATAAGATCGGTAATATCAGTTTGCTTCTTGGAAAACGGGAAGAAGCCATCGCTGCTTTTGAGAATACCTTACGCGTATCTCCCGGATTCGGTGACGCGGATAAAAAACTTCAAGCCTTAAAGTCGAATCTAAGCATTTCCAATGCAATAGATAAGCTTTTGGATAAAAAGTTTGATCAGATCATATCCGATGGCGAAAATACGGCCGGTTTCCAGTTTGAAATGCTCTTTGAAAAGTCGATGAAATCCTTGCATGAAAAAAGCAAAAACGAACTGTTTCGCATAAAATTGAAGAACACACGGACGAAGTTCGACATGGTAGCCCCGATTCCGGCAGATGCATTAGTGGAGGGATGTTTTTCGATAAATTGCGATCAACTTGGTTCTATTGCCGAAGAAGATCTGATATTAGCGGAGCTGATCTACCCGGAAACCGGAGAGGTTCTTGCCATTATGCCGCACCGTCTCACTACCGAAGAAATACGGAACGGAAAAGCGATCGAGGATTTGACGGCAAAAAACAGCATCGTATGGAATTATAATATCGCTATGGAAAATCCGTATCGTATACCGGTTCGCTATTTCCATGTGAGTTTATCTTGTCCGGGTTTGGCGCGGGCAATGTTGAATAATCCCCAAGATTTCCATGCCGACTTTGAAAACCCCAATACTGGAGCGACATGCAGTGGACGTCCCGATCCTGAGAACCCCGATATCGTTTCATTCGTTTTTGCCTCGACAAATGGAAAAGACGTCGTCAGGGCCGACGATAATATCAAGCTGACCATTCATAATCAAACCGGCGAACAAATCATGACAATGGAATTCCTCATTTTGAAAGACGATCTGGAGGAATTTTCCAAAAACATATCCATCGAAGATATGGGATACTTTTTCAACAATAAAACCGGTTTAACACCAGCGGAAAAGCTTAAAGAGAAATCAACTCGGTCTTGAAACGGCCCTCATCCGGAAGGTGCTGCCGCCTTCCGGATAATGGAATGGAGGGCTTTCTAAAGGAACTTGGCATTGAACTACCTCCAATCAATATCTCGGTTACGGGTAAAAAAACGTGAGGGTTACCATGAAAAGCGTTCCGAAGATGATCGGCCAATAAAGAATCTTGGGAATAAGATTCTCGCGATATTGCAGCCAAGAAAAGCGCTCCGTAGCGCAAAACACGATGGCATTCACCGACACAATCAAGAAGATGCTGTACATAATGAAATAAAAATAATCCATATAGATCACTGTCTGTACTTCTAGTCGGTGTCGCAGATCGATTTGCGAATAAATCACAACGAAAAAGAGAGCGGCTGCGACTTGAAGGATAACACTGGAACTGAAACCCAAAATCGATGCCATCTCCTGTCTCTTTGTGCTTATGAGAAGTACGGAAAAGAATAAAATACTCACGACGAACAAAGGTAAAATGTTGGAAATAAATGGGTCGAGAAATTTTCTTTGGATTATGATGTTATAAAATAATTCGGGGAAGGCTGCCTGGCCCATGTAATTAGCGATGCCGAAATTGGTGTTATAATCACGATCGATAAAGTTGAAGTAAACTTTAGTGATATCCCAGCCCGGGAGAAAAAGAGTTTCATCGATTCCCGGTTTTACTTTAGGATCAAGCAGTCTGTACGAATAAATATCGGGTACTAAAACAATATTTTTATCGAAATCTTGCGACCAAAATCGTATCCAGATATTTTCAGTTTCGAAGGGATATGTGGCGTAGCTGAAGGTTTCCCGCAAAGTCGCTTTGAAATTCCAAACGATGGTTCTTACACCGTCGACTTCGCGCTCGAATGACTTTGAAAGTTCCGATTCGACGGCTTCCGGAAAAATTATGCCCTCTGAAACGCCTGGCATTCCCTTGGCTGGAAATTTCTGCCAGACGTAACCCGTGAGTTTGACATTGACCGCTCCGTCGAACTGAATCGATTGGATGAAGCAACCCGTGGGAATAAAGACCGGTTCGGTGTATCCGAATTTTTGAGAAGTGGACCGATAATCTTCCGTGAACTTCGACAGTAGAGTCTGGTCAAGCATCGGCGACGTTCCTTCATGCTCTTCCTCGGCAAAACTTCTGTTCAAAACCCAAATTCCGCAAATCCCGCAGCAAATGACCGCTGAAATCAACGCGGTACCAATCCAGAGGTGAATATCGGATGGTTTGTCGCGTCTTAATATTACTAAAAGAATCAAAGCAGTAAGAGCAAAAACAATGGCTACCGTCGATTGAAACAAGTCTCTTCTCATTCGCAGATTGGGATGTAAAAGGTCGTGCTTGGATACAACCGTCACCAAGCTCCAATTGCTTCCGGCAAGCGGTTCATAGAAAGCCCAGCTATCTTCGCTGGTAACGAAAGATTTAAAATTCGCTACCCCACGATTACCGCTAACAGCTGACTGCGCCATAGCCGTGACCTCGGTGGCGTTATGTTCCTTGGCAACTTGAAAGATCGTTTTATGCGATAAAATGAATCCTTCATTAGGGTGCCACAGATATTTTCCCGATTTGGCGAGAATGATACAATAAGCGCCTTTGCCGGGGTCGATATTTGAGAATACTTCGTGAATTTTGCTTCGCGGAATTTCAATAAAAACCGTTCCGATTTTCACCGGATCGGAAGCATTGGAAATTTGCAGACAAAATTGATGCTCGATCATAAGCGGATTTTTAACTAGACTGGAATCGGTGGCTGTGCGACTAAAGTAGCAGGCCGATTTTCTTGGGGTTTCGACATCATTGTCGATTGGTTGAAAAGTCACTCCTATGCCGGAAATGTGAGCGTTTGTTTGAATAATTTCCCGAGCCTTTTTGGCAAATTTCTCTTGGTCGATTTTCTCGGAACCAATCTCTGAGGCGATCTCGTCGGCAACGGCGGTGCAACTTGCGATCAGAGCTTCAATATCAGCGTCGGCTTTAAGAGTCTCACTTTGTGCTTGATTAAATGCGGTTTTTTCCAGCTCAGCCCGATCGTTGAAATACGCCCAGATATCGCTGACAAAGCAGATATGCCCTATTGCGCAAAGAAATATCAAAATTCCCAAGATGAATTTTTTCATTAAATACCCTCTCCTGGAGATATTGCCTATGTTATATATATCCCAAAAATATTTGGGGCGACGCGCTTACTAAAATCACGTCGCGGATCTCTCGCCGGCTTGCTTATTTCTTAAGGCTTTCTCGTAAACTTCCTCCGTTCGCCGCGTGAATAAATCCAGATTGAAATTGCGTTCCATTCGTATTCTTGCATCATCACCCATTTTCTTGCGAAGAAACGGATTGTCGAGCAATTTTGAAAGCGCAGCGGCCATTGCGACCGGATCTTTCGGCGGAACAAGAAATCCTTGCTCGCCGTCTTGAATTATCTCAGGAATTACTCCTACGGTCGTCGCCACGACGGGTTTCCCTGAAGTCATGAATTCAAGGGCCGCGCGACAGTTTCCTTCAGATCCGATGGAGGATATCAAACCTACGTCGAGCGAAGACAAAACTTCGGGCAAATCTTCCCTGAAACCAAAGACGGCCAATCGAGAAGCGATTCCCAACTCAGCAGCCAGGTTTTTCAACCATGCGAAACTGCGTTGATTCTCATATCCTAGCACGATCAATTTCCAATCGGACGGATTGTTTTTCAATAGTGCAAGAGATTTTAGGGCGAATTCATGCCCCTTAATCGGGTCAAGTCGCGCGAGAAGCCCGATCAGCAAGGTTGACGCATCACCGACAATTTCTTTTCTAAATTTTTTGCCCGGATCGGCGTCGACTCTGAAACGCTCGGTATCGATGGCTCCATAAACTACATCAATGGCATCGGCCGGAAAATCGAGAAGTTTACGACACAATCTTTTATGCAGGAAAGAACCGACGATCAGATGATCGGTCCAATGATGGTGAACAAAACGATTGATGAAATGGTTTTTGGGCGGATCAATATCGGTGCGGGTTCTAACGACGGCTGTTCGCGGGCAAATCCGCCTCGCGATCATTCCGGCCATCCAGGCTCCTTCATTGATATGACTGGATATAACCTCGGGCCGGAAAGAATTGAATATGCGGCACATTTTTTTTATCGCCTGAAGATATAAATATGGGTTGCGATGGTTCAAGCGAATGCCGTCATCCAAACAAATTTGCATTTTTTGCGCAAAATCTCGAGGTTTTCCGGGTTCGGTAAGAAGAAGAACATCGTGTCCACGCGCTTTCAGCTTGCCGCAGAGAGAAACACAATAATTCGAAGCACCGCTCCAATTTGGAGAATTCAGTATTTGTATGATCCTCATTTAATTTTTCGAGTACGTTCTATCAGCTTGGCATAACTAATCGCGCTTTGGAAAGCATCTCCGATCGCGGCAATATACCCTTGCCATCCGTCACGAAAGCCTTGTTTGATTAGAAACCTGCGTAAAAATCGGAGCAAGGGGCGGGAAAACATGTAGCGAATCGCGCTTGCCGGAGCGGGTTGGGCTCCTTCCCCTTGCCAATAATCGGCTTGGAAGGATGTATAAAAATCCATCTTCCGCAGATAAGTTGAAAGATTCGGATACGGGTGATGATCGAAGGGTTCCTTGATTGTTCCAACGGCGCCTTTTACTTCCAAACTTTCATGGACATGCCGATGAGGAAAAGCGGCATATCCGCGCTTAAAAAGTCGCACCTGGTAGTCGGGATACTGTCCGCCGTATTCCAACCATTTTCCGAAAAAGTGGTTGCGTCGCGGGATCTTGTAAGCGACAAATTGCTCGCTCGAAATCTTCTTTTGAATATCCCCGGCCAAAGTCGGCGAAATGCGCTCATCGGGGTCCAGGTAGAAAATCCAATCCGTTGTCAGTTGCTCGAAACCATAAGTTTTGTTTCGATTGAGGTTTGAATTATTGGGACGCGAAAAAATTTTAACATTGGGAAATCCGCGAACCACGTTCAAAGTGTCGTCCGTCGACTCGCAATCAATCACGACAATTTCCGATGCGAATCGAGCCGATATAATGGCGTCGGCGATTTGTCCCTCTTCGTTATGAGCGATGATCGATATTCCAAGCGTGGTCATGAGTGAATTGCCGATTTCCTTACAATCGAATCCTGATGGATTATCTCAAAAAAATGTGGCGACTTCAAGAAGAATGATACATCTCCAGGCAATCTACGAACTTCTTTTTCAATTTCCCGCTAAATCTGATATACTTCGGCCGCGAAAAAAATCATAAACAAAAAGGGGAAGGAGGAAAAAATGTTCGAATATCTTACATTACGAATCAAGAATGTTCCCAAAAACCCTGAATCGGTCTTTGAACCTTTTACCAATGATATGACGCGGTTACTCGGAGATGACCTTTTAGGAGTGGCCGTTTATGGAAGCGCCGCCTCGGGAGATTATATCTACGGTCATTCCAATATCAATATGGTGCTTTTGCTGAAAGCAGTGACGGTGGGACAATTGAAAAACATCAGTTTGCCGATGGAAAGATGGATGACAAGAGGCTTTGCTGCTCCGGTTATTTTTACACCTACGGATCTTGAACGGTCGCTCGACGTGTTTCCGATTCTTTTCACGGAAATACGTGATAATCATCGAATGCTGTACGGCCCTGATCCGTTCATGGAAATAAAAATCGATCCAAGTCTCTTGAGGCTTCAAGTCGAGCAGATGCTGAAAGCCGGAGTGGCGGAAGCAAGAACGGAATTCTTGGCTTCAGGTGAATCGTTGAAAACTTTTGAGAGCATGATCTCTCGATCTTTCAATAATCTATTTCCCCTGTTGCGGGGCTTGTTGAAACTTAAAGGGGTAACACCCTCGGTTCGCAAGGAAGTGGTCGTGGCAATGACCGAGGAAAAATTTCAACTGGAACCGGGAGTGTTGACGGATGCGTTGCGACATAAAATGGGTATCGTAAGACTTTCTGAAAAACACAATTTGGTAGCCTATTTCGAACGCTATCTAAGCGGAGTCGAAAAGCTTGCCGAGATCGCCGATTCACTTGTCCAGGCGGTTCCGGTCAATCCCTGAATATTTTTGGAACTTTTTTAAAAATGAATAGTCAAAGGGTCACGTTGAATTCGTTATATTAGTTATTCCGTGAATAACAGCTATTTTAGGAGGAAAACCGTGTGATTGAAATGAAGAACGTCACCAAATATTACGGAAATTTCTGCGCACTCGGCGGAATTTCCTTTTCCGTCGCCGACGGTGAGGTTCTCGGGCTCCTGGGCCCGAACGGGGCCGGAAAAACTACCGCCATGCGCATTTTGACCTGTTTTCTCCCCGCGACATCCGGCGTAGCTACCGTTGCCGGCTATGACATTTTCGAGGACTCCATGGAGGTTCGGCGCCGCCTCGGATATTTGCCGGAAACGCCGCCTCTTTACCCTGAAATGACGGTCAAATCGTATCTGAACTTCATCGCCGAAATCAAGGAAGTTCCGTCATCAAAACGGCGGGCACGCCTTGATGAAGTGATTCTGCGTACCGGTATCGGCGATCATATCAAACGCATCATCGGAACCTTGTCGAAAGGCTATAGACAGCGTCTCGGATTGGCACAAGCCTTGATTCATAATCCAGAAGTGTTGATTCTCGATGAACCCACGGTCGGACTGGATCCGAATCAAATCATTGAAATTCGCGGACTGATCAAGAATCTGGCAGCCGATCACACGATCATTCTTTCCACGCATATTCTTTCCGAGGTAAGCATGACCTGTAAACGCGTCGTGATAATCAACGAAGGTCATATCGTCGCCGAAGACAGTGTCGAAAACCTTGAAAAACAGGGGAAAGCTACAACCAGCTATAAAGTCGGTTTGAAACCTGCCGGCCTGGATTGGAAAAGCAGTTTCGAATCGATTCCCGGCGTCTCCATCGCCAACGTGGAAGAGTTCGGCAACCGCGTTGACTTCATGATGCGCCTGCCGGATGAATCCGCTTACGACAAAGTTTTTTCTTCGGTCGTCGGCAAAGGCCATATTTTTACCGAGATTTCACCGGCTCGCGCTTCACTTGAAGAAGTCTTTCTCCGCCTTACCAAAAGTGAAGAAAGCCAACCGATCGAAAGGAGTAAGACCTCATGAAAGTTTTAGCGATTGTAAAGAAAGAACTCCAGACTTACTTTTTTTCGCCGGTCGCTTATATAATTTTCGCGGCATTTTCGCTGGTTATCGGGTTTTTATTT
>Ga0074199_1001816_pt1 | contig 15942 bp, 16 predicted proteins | sample EPASupsiteSAE347_FD_64528 | JGI IMG/M metagenome (GOLD analysis project Ga0074199, IMG submission 64528) | Bioremediated contaminated groundwater from EPA Superfund site, New Mexico - Sample SAE3-47 | ecosystem: Environmental > Aquatic > Deep subsurface > Groundwater > Contaminated ...
AAACAAGCTCCGGAAAGACAACCCAGAGGAGACCGGTTTGGGCCATGCGGCCGATGGTCTGCCAACCACGGGGGGAACCCATGATCAGGCCGAGTTCGTAGGCCACCCGCTCCATGGCCGCTTCGACCAGCAGCTCGCCATGGGCGGCAATGGCTGTTTCGGTGCGCGGCTCGATGGCAAAATCCAGGGTGGCGGCAAAGCGATAGGCCCGCAACAACCGCAGGGGATCGGCCAGCAGATTGGCCAGGGCCGGGGTGCGGATGCGCTTTTTGGCAAGGTCGGCCGCGCCGCCAAAAGGGTCAATAACCGTGAGCGCGGCAAGATTGCCGGTGACCGAGGCAAGGGGAACAGCCATGGCGTTGATGGTGAAATCCCGCTGACCCAGATCGTCTTCAATGGTGGTGGAGTGGTTTCTAAAGCCGGAAAAATCGAGGGTCAAACCCTGCCAGACAACCCTGGCCACGTCTTCCCCCGCATCGAGCAGGACAAAGGTGCCGCCCAGCAGAGCGCTGACCTCGCGGGCGCAGGCCACGGCGCCAGCTGGCACCGTGAAATCAAGATCCTTGGCCGCCACCCCCAGCAGCCAATCCCGCACCGGTCCGCCCGCCACGTACATGGGCTGCCCGGAACTCTGCGCAACCCGGCCCAGGGCCAGGCGCAACTCCTCGGGGTAGGTTTGCAGCCAATCATGGGTTAAATCCGTCGCCGCTGACACTGCTGCCATGGAGTCCCTTACAAATGTCTGACGATTTCCGCCAAGGTGGTTTCCAGCCTACAGCAGACATCGTGGATATGGATGCTCTCCAGGCTCAGCGACTCGATCACCACCAGGGTTTCCGGCGGCAATACCTTGCCGAACCGCTCTCCTGCTCGCATGGCCACCTCCCGCACTGCGTCCTCGGCAAACTGCGGCAGGCTGTGCGAGGTGTAGACCAACTGGGCCTCGTCGGTTCTTTTCAGCAGATCCTGGGTCACATGCAGGGCCGCTTCCAGACAACCCAACAGCTCATCAATGGCCGGAGATAGCCCTGCCGACTGCAGGGCAAGGGTGGTCTGGGAGCGCTGCGAATGGGTGGGCAGGGGACAATCATCATCCTCCTTGCGAAACAGGATCTGGTTGTAGGCCTGGGTGCAGGGGCAGGCGGTGATGTGCGCCACGCCTACCCCGAGCATGGCCACACTTTCCAGCTCCTCGCCCTGTCCGGCCAGCTTCAGGTCAAGGCTGACGGCAATGGAATCCACCGATTGCCTGCCGCTGACCATGGCCGTTCTGACAAGCGGCAGATGGCCCGCAAGCCGAACCCTGCCAGTGCTCGCGCCTTGACGCGTCATCATCTCCCTCCCGAGCTGTAGCCCGTATTCGCGGAGATCCGTGAACTCCCTGTCATACAAGGAGGCGATCACCTCTTCCATGCGGGACATATGGATCCCCCGGACATCCGCACCAAGATTCACCTCCAATCTGGCCGTAAAAGGGATCAGCCCTTGGGGCAGCCTGACCCAGACGGTTTTGCCGCGGATGCCGACTTCGGGCAGGGGCAGCCCAAAGGAAGGGCGCTGCTGGGGGATATCAATCCCCTCCGCCAAAACCCGCGCATGGTCCTGGGGGGATATGGATGGTTTCAAATAAATTCCTCCTGTTTCAAGGAAATATACCACTGCTGGACGGTCTGCCAATCCCCCTGTTGCCTGGTCCAATCGGCCAGGGACTGAAAACGGCTCACATCCTCGGACGCGGCCCCGGCCTCCGCCAGGGCGAGGGAAACCGAGGCCAACAGGGTCTCAAGCCGGGCGCCGTTCGCCCCGTTGCACAGGCTGCCGTGGTGAAGATACCGCAGGGTGATGGGCTCCTCCCCGCAAAAGCCGAAAGGGAACCGCTGGGCAAGCCGGATGAAAAAAGACCAGTCCTCGCCCAGCTCTCCGGGGCCAAACCCGCCCACCTCGGCAAAAGCCTCGGTTTCCAGAGCCAATGCCGAGGGAACCAGAAAACACCAGCGGGCCAGTCCGGCAAGGCATTGCCCTTCGATGGCCATGCCCGGCTCGGGGATGCAAAACTCCCCGCCCCCGAGCTGGTCGCTGTTTCTGGTCATTCCATAGGCCACCGGATAACCGCGGGCCATGGTCCGCACCAGGCTTGCGACGTGGCCCTCCAGCCAGACATCGTCCGAATCAAGAAACATGACCACCTCGCCGCAGGCCTCGGCAACCCCAACGTTTCTCGCCAGTCCCGGCCCAAGGCCGGAACGCCTGAGCAGCCGCACCTCGGGAAAACGGGCAGCCACCAGGGCAGCGGTGCTATCCGTCGAGCCGTCGTCCACGACAATGATCTCGCTCACCGGGGTATCCTGCCCGACCACACTGGCAATGGCCCGGCAGGTCATCTCCGGCCGGTTTCTGGTGGGGATTACGCAGCTGATCCGCATGGCCGGTGGTGGCTCCTCATAAACTACCTGACAATTGTGCTCCATCCCTGGCAGAGAGGCTCCCTACCAGTTTTCAGCATAACACAAAAAAATGGGCTGCTCCAAGGGTGAAGGGACAAGGCTTAAAAATGACCCCAGGAGAATCATTGCTGCCCTGATCCAGGATGCAGGCAGGGTTTCGGCCGATTTCCCCCTTGCCTTTCCCTGCCCTGCCACATAGAATACACGAAGTATTGAAACCAACGAAAAAATGGGGAGTCACCAGGGACCATCATGATCGATCGCGCATTCGCTGACCACTTTGCAACGGACTGGATAGATTCCTGGAACAAGCATGATCTTGCTCGGGTTCTGTCGCATTACACCGACGATTTTGAGATGTTGTCACCAGTAATCATCAAGGTGGCCGGCGAGCGGTCAGGAACATTACAGGGCAAGGAAGCCGTGGGATCCTATTGGGCCAAAGCCCTCCAGCTGGTTCCAAATCTTCATTTCGAGTTGATTGCCACGCTTGTCGGCGTAAACAGCCTCACCCTCTACTACAACGGTGTCAGTGGTCCAGCTGCGGAGGTATTTCATTTCAACCAAGATGGTAAAGTTACGAGGGCATGTGCGCATTACCTCTAACCCGGCGCTCAAGGGGGAAGCATAATGCCTGCTCGCTGTCACAGCGAGCAGGCATCACAGATAAAAACCACTGCATCTAGAGAATTACGGCGAATCCAAACGATATACAAGATCTCGATCAGGAATCAGAAGGAAACTCGTTATGGCTCGAATTGGCATACTCACATGCTCAAACGCAACCCAAGACCTGGGCTGCTCTTCAGTCAGCTGCCTTGCTGATTTCAGAAAACGCCGAGGATCTTTTGCGGAATATCCGCAAGATGAAAAGCTTACCTTAGTCGGCATAATAAACTGCCCGGGATGTCCGACTCTGACAGGCTCGGATAAACTGCTGACAAGGATAAAGTCATTAACCGAGTTCAAGGTCGACACAATTCATTTTACGTATTGCATGAAAGCGTTGTGTCCATTCAGGAAAAAATACCAGAAAGCACTTGAAGAAAACTTCCCTGGTCTAAAGATCGTCATCGGCACCCATGAAGAACATGTCCCACCGGAAGAATACCGCGAGAGAGTCAGGAAGCTCTTCTGTCAGCAATATAAATCGATGGTCGATATTATTCTGGACCGGGATTGATAATGGGACATCGGGTTGCTTATCAACCGACCATGCAGTTTTGATCCATCTGAAAAACCTGCATCATGATGGCGTGATCGATCATGCTGACCCCGTGGGCCAGGGCGTCTACCATGTCCCTGTCCTCCCAGCCCATAGCCTTGAGCCCTTGGATCTCCTCCTCGGACACGGAGCCGGGGGCTTTGACCGCCTTGACAACAAAGGCCAGCATGGCGCCTTCGTTCTCTTCGAGCAGTGACTGGGACGGGTCAGCCTCCATTTTGCGGATATCAGCCTCCTCGACCCCCTGCTTTTTCAAGATATGTTTGTTGAGATCCAGACAGAAACCGTAGTCAAGATTATGGGCCACCAGATAACGGATGTGCGCCAGCAAGGCAAAGCTCAAGGTCGGATGCTTCGCGAAATACTCTACTCTCCGGAGCTGCAGTTCGAAGAGGGCCGGGCTGGCGCTCATCATCTCCAAGGGCCTGGGGATGATGCCGATTCTTTTCATATACAGGTCATAGCCTTCTTTAATAACACCTTCCGCGTTTTCGGGTGAAACCGTGCTGATCAGCGCCATGGGGGTCTCCTTTTTAGTATGTGCCAAGGGAAACGGGCTGCCCGTGCCAGTCACCGGCAGTCCGCGTTGTTTATGCTTGGAAAATACGGCGGCCGACTGTATAAGTAAAATGAATTTAAATAATCATATCGATAAGGAGCGTTAATCTGCCTGTATGAACCACCTGGAAGTCAAGCATCTCCGGATGATCTGCACCATTGCTGAAACCGGCAATATGACCAAGGCGGCGGCAAGGCTGTGCATTTCCCAATCCGCGCTTAGCCAACAGCTCAAGGATATTGAGGGCAAGCTGAAGGTAGACCTGTTTTTCCGGACCCGGAAAGTCATGCTCCTCACCCCCATCGGCAAAAAACTTCTGGAGTCGGCGCAACAGGTCATCCTGACGCTCGAGGATGCGGAGCTTGAGATCGCCAAGATCGTTTCCGGCGAACAGGGAGAACTCAAGGTCGGCATCCAATGCATCTTCTGCTATAAATGGCTGCCCGGCGTCATCCGCTTCTTCCAAAAGAAATTTCCCAACATCGAGTTCGAGATCGGCACTGCCACTGACCTGGCCACTGATCTGGAAAGCAAAAGATTTGACTTCATCATCACCGCGGCAACCGTGCCGGATGAGCAATATACCTGTGTGCCGTTATTTGCCGATCAGCTGGTCTGCATCATGCCCGCCGATCATCCCTTGCGCGCCCGCGCCTGTGTGCAATACGAGGATTTCGGCAGGTTTAACCTGATATCGCATAGCGAAAAGGGAGCCAGCCGGTTTTACCAGCTTGCCCTTAAACCAAGGGGGCTGGAGCCCAAACGGTTCATGACGGTCGGCCAACCCCACGCCATTGTCGAAATGGTGGCGTCGGGGTTCGGTCTCGGGATCTTCCCGCGATGGGCGCTGAACAGTTCCCTTGAAACAACCGGCATTACGGCCCGGCCCATCACCAAAGGCGGATTGCCGGTGATCTGGTATGCGGCATTTTTAAAAAACAGCCAAATCCCGGTTTTCCAGCAAGAGTTTATCAGCATTATCAGCAAGATGAATATGGAAGGCTGGCCAGCCCCACTGCCGGAAAGGACATGAGGCCTTGACTTACGCCTTGTGGAAATGACACATGATCGCTGTCCCCTTACATTCCTTTATTCCGAGCCGTTATCATGACGAACTTTTTTTGCAGTAAAGACTGTCCCGATCTCTGCGGGGTGCGCGTTGAATCCGATGGCGGCCGCTACTCCTTTCACGGTCTGCCGGAAAAATGGAGCGATCCTGGATTTGTCTGCGCGAAATTCAGGATCTTTGCCGAAAGGGAGATCAACAACGGTCTGAAATCCTGGCAGCTTGTGGATGGCGCCAAAAGGCCCCTGTTGTCGGATGCGGAGGCCATTGAGGCGCTGGCGGCTTTTCTGGCCCCATTTCGGGAGAAAAAGATTCTGTATCTGCGGGGTTCAGGCAGTCTGGCCTATAACATGGCCTGCTGGGATCTGCTGTTCTCGGGTTTCAGCAACTGCTGGGGCGTCTCCGGCGGTCCTTGCGACGACACCGGTTGCGATGCCGACGGGGCGGATTTCGGGGCGCTGATCAACCCCGAAATCACCAATCTGGAACAGGCCGACACCATCATTCTCTACGGGAAAAATGCCCGTTCCACCAGCCAGCACCTCTACGCCTATCTGAAAACACTCAAAAAGCAGGGCAAGGAGATTATCTACCTTGACCCGGTAAAGACGAAAACCGCCGGGCTTGCGGACCGGTACATCATGATCAATCCGGCCTGTGACGGTCTGCTGGCCTGCGCCCTGCTCACCGGATTGGGACATGAAAACGGACACGATATCGGGGCGTTGCTGGCAAGGGCCGGGGTGAGCCAGGATGATTTCAGATACCTGCTTGCCTGTCTGCAGAACGGGAGAACAGCCCATATCAAGGGCGTCAGCATCCAGCGACACGGCAACGGCATGAATGCCTACCGCTGGATCAACCGGCTGGCGGTCAAAACCGGCAGCATGGACCTGCTCTATTTCGGGCATCCCTCAAAACGGCGCTGGGAAAAGCCCGACGCCATCTTTGCCGGCCGAATTGCGGTGGAGAGGCTTCCCGAGGCCTTGGCCAAGGGCGAATTTGACCTCTATGTCAACGTGGCCGCCAACCCGGCCATGACCTATCCAGACAGCAACAGGTGGCTGGAAGGGCTTTCCCGCACCCCTACCCTGGTGATTGACACCAACCATTGCCGGACTGCCGAACAGGCTGATTTTTTCCTGAAGGTGGGCGGAATGTTCTCCCAGGGTGATTTCATGGGCAGCTATTTTTTCAGCCATGAGTATGCCAGGGACAGTCTGACCTCCGAACTGAGCGATGTGGCCGCCGCCCGGATGCTGGCCGACAGGCTTGGCCTCGACCTAAGGCTCAAGGAGCAGGCGCAGGTCAGGCGGATTGTTGACGTGCCGCAACGGGAATACCGGACCGGACCGCTGGCGCTGGTGATGCCGGAAACAAGCGACCGATTCCAGCTTCTCACCGCTTCCCATCATGGCTACATCAACTCTCAGATCCTGGCTGGCATGGAGCAGGGATTGCAGATCATCCATATCAACACCGTTGATGCGGCCGGACTGGGCATCGGCACGGGGGACGATGTCCGGGTTTCCGGGCCCGCCGGGGCGTTTATTGCCGAGGCCCTGGTTACCGGCGGCATTGCGCCCGGAACGGTCATGTGCTGGAAAAATATCCCCATGAAAGAGGGGATGAGCAACTGCGCCATCCCCGCCCAGGTGACGGATTCCGGTTCCGGCCTTGCCTATTACACGGTTTTTGTCGAGCTGCACAAGGTGTGACAGGGGAAAAGAAGCGCTCCCTGCTTTCACAGTGGCATCATCGCCGCGCCTTGCCGCAGAGGGAGTCGATGCCGATCCTGAACACCCTGATCCGCTCGCCGGCAGCCTCGATATAGTCCAGCCCTTTTCCCAGAAATCCACCGGCATACTTGGCCAGGATCCCTTCCAGGGCTTGCTGCTTCTCCTCGGCAAAGACCTCGACCGCCCTGCCGGAGACGACAACGCTCTCGTAGCGTGTGGCGAACTGCTCCGGCAGAACCTCGGTCTCGCCCACCACGCAGAAGGAGACCCGGCTCTCGGCGGCAATGTTTTCCAGCTTGTGTCCTTCGATGGCACAGTGAAAGTAGATGGCGTCATCGAGTACGCAGTAGCTGAGCGGGATGCCGTACGGTTGACCATCGGGGCCACAGGTGGAGAGGATGCCATACTCCCCCCTTGCCAGCAGCTCACGGGCCTCGGCTTCGCTCACCCCTCTCTCTGTGCGGCGCAGTTCGTGGTGCATCCGGCACCTCCTGTTGGTATTATAGCTTCGCCTCCGCCGGCACAAGAACCGGATCAATACGGGGCAGGGGTTTTTCTCCGCCGCAACCGGAGCATCTCGTTCCCGCCTTTCTGGAATTCATAGTCGACCTTTTCGATGCCGACCGCATACCCTTCGTCCGCGAGTGTCGCCACCACGGCATCGACATGCCGCGACCGGACAGCCCCCAGCTCCAGGATCGGGAAGACCCGCACCTCGGGGGCGACACGGCACAATTCCCGCAACGAACGCAGGTGAAAGTCCAGATCCAAGTGGGCGCTGTACAGAAAAAGGAGGTGGGAGCAGAGGGCGAGATCAAACACTGCGTCCAGCGGCAGACTCGGCAACGCGGCGGCAAGGTAGCGGCCTTCTTGTCCTCCTTGCGGGTAATCGGCCAGGAATTCGGCCATGGTGGCCATGCGGATCCGGTCGAGCTCCGTCACGGAACGGATGTGGGACCAGACGAACTCGTGGGCGTTTCGCCGCGTCTGTTCCAAGACGATCGCCCTGGTCTCGTCGATGCGCCGGGCAATGGCCTCGGCCGGGAAGCGATAGATTGGATCGACGGACAGGACCGAGCCGCCGCCCTTGCTCAGGGTGGCGTTAAACCCGGCCGGCCCGTCACCGCACCCCAGGATCCGCTTGCCCAGATCCTCACGATCAAGGGCGAACATGGCGACGTACTCTTCAAACGAACGCCCCCACGGCACGATGCGGTCAAGGCTGAACGACATCCCGGCGCCCTGCCCGCCGTCGGCCGGTTTCATCGCCGCCGCCATCACTTCTTGAGGTATTTTCCCTGCAGATTCGCACCGATAAGCCAGACGCCCTCGGCCCGTTTGGGCAGGATCTTCACCAGCTCGGCCGTCAGCGCCTGGACGTCGGCGCCCTGGGAGGCCAGCTCCCTTGCTTGCCGGTCGAACTGCAGGAGGTATTGCTTCATGTCCGCCAAATCCTTCTTGCCCGACAGAGGGCCGTGCCCCGGGATGATCGCCTCGACGTCCATGGCCTGGAGGTCTTCCAGCTCGCCGCACCATTCCTCGATATTGCCCTCGGCCAGATACGGGTGGTAATCCGTGAACAGGATATCGCCGGCAAAGAGGAGTTTCTTATCCGGCAAATAGACCAGGGTGTCGCCGTTGGTGTGGGAGGGGCGGGCGTGGCGAAGTTCGATGAGCTGGCCGCCGAGGTCGATGGTCATGCGGTCGCCATAGCTCAGCACCGGATAGGCGATGGAGGTGCCCTTCATGTCCGCGGGAGTCAGGCCGTAGTGGCCGATGTTCTTAAGGGTCGACTCGGCGCTTCCCGCCATGGCCTGCTTGTCGTTCTCCTGGGCAACGACCACCGCCCCCAGCTTGACAAATTCGGCATTGCCGAAGACATGATCGAGATGGTAGTGGGTGTTGATCACGTACCTGATAGGCTTTTTGGAGACGGCCCGGATGGCCTTGATGAACCGCCTGGCCTCCTTGGCGGAGATCAGCGTATCGACAACCGCAATGCCGTCGCGGCCGATGATGATGCCGGCGTTGGCCCCGAAGCTGTTGTCCTTGGAACTCTGCTTGGTGTCCACATAGGCGTAGACATTCTCGGCGATCTGCGTCAGCTTGTCGGCGGCCAAGACCGGGCTGCCGAGCAGGGACCAGATTACACAGAACAAGACGATCTTGCTTGGCGCGATGAGACGTTTATGCATCGGTATTATCCTCTCTTTTATATGGGGGAGATCGGTTGGCCGGCACGCATTTGCTCCGCCTTGGGCAACTCCGTAAGTCGAGGCCCGGCATAAGGCCGCCCTTACAAACAGCCGGCGCGGTTCGAAACAATTGTAAACCAATAGTCCGGCTCTTTATAGGAAAAAATATCTTTCCGAAAAGCAAGCAGGTCTGGAGCGTGATTTTTTTTGTAATCCCCAGGCGATGCACCATTTCCAGGCAGGGGTGCGACAGGCTGGCTCGCGGCAAAACCACTTGACACGGAACCGCCTTCGGCGTACGGATTTAACGTACGATAAGACGGGGCAGCAATGAGAATATCCGCCACGGAATCCCGCATTCGACAAAGGCGCGCGAGGCGGAACAGGTCAACTCTCCCGGACAGCGCCCCAAAATTTCATCCGAGACAAGGAACCAGAGCCATGGCAATCCTCAAGTCGCAACGCCACCTGTTTGACATCCCGGAAGATGTCGCCTACTTCAACTGCGCCTACAACTCCCCGCAACTGAATGCGTCCCGCGACCGCTTGCGGCTTGGCGCCGACTCCAAAAGCCATCCGTGGGAACGACTGCCTGATGATTTTTTCCGCGATGCGGAAACGATTCGCGGGTTGGCCTCCGCCATCTTCGGCGGGGACGCGGATGGGTATGCGATTGTACCCGCGGCAAGTTACGGCCTGAGCACCGCGGCCAGGGCAATCGAGCCGCGGCTCCGGCCAGGGGACGGCATTCTCGTTATGGAAGAGGAGTTCCCGAGCAACTACCTGCCGTGGCAACGGGCAGCGCGGGAATCGGGCGCCAAGATCGTGGTTGTCCCGGCCCCGGCGGATGGGGACTGGACGCGGGCGATTCTCGAAAGAATGAACAAACCCATTCGGGTGGTCGCGGTTTCGAGTTGCCATTGGACCAACGGGGCGTATCTTGATCTTGAGGGTATCGGCAAGGCGTGTCGCGGGGTTGACGCCATGTTCGCCATCGATGCCACGCAATCCCTGGCCGCCATGCCGTTGTCCATTGACGCGGTGCAGCCTGATTTTCTTGTGGCGGCTGGGTACAAGTGGCTTCTTTGCCCGTACGGCTTCAGCCTGGCGTATGTCTCGCCAAGGTGGCGCGATGCCCGCCCTCTGGAGGAGACCTGGATGGCGCGGGACAATGCCGAGGATTTCACCTCCTTGGTCAAGTACTCAAACACCTATCTGCCTGGAGCACGCCGGTTCGACGTCGGGGAAAAATGCACGGCCACCATCCTCCCGGGGGCCGTGGCCGCGCTGGAACAGATCAGGCAATGGGGAGTGCCTGCGATTGCGGAATCCCTGGCTGCGATCAATGCCCGGATCGCAGAGCATTTAGAACAACTGGGGTTCCGGTTGCCCTCCCCATCGCAACGGTGCCCGCACATGCTTGGCGCCCGGTTGCCGGACGGGTTCACGGGCAATCTGGTCGCCGAGCTGAAAAAGAAGAACATCTTCATCAGCCAACGGGGGAATGCCCTGCGGTTCGCCCCCCATCTGCACGTTACCGGCCGCGACATCGACAGGCTCCTTGAATCGCTGAACCGGATAGTTCAATGATCTTCCGCCTGGCCGCCGACGGTATCCTTCTGCTCCATCTCGCCTTCACGCTTTTTACCGTGCTGGGGGGCTTGCTGGTGCTGCGCCGCCCCTCCCTTCTCTGGGTGCATCTTATCGCCGTGCTCTGGGGAGTGGTGATCGAGTGGGCGGACTGGATCTGCCCACTCACGCCGCTGGAAAACTTTTTGCGGGAACAGGGCGGCGAAGCGGGTTATGCGGGCGGATTCATCGAGCATTACGTTGCCCTTGTTCTCTATCCCGAGGATCTCACCCTTGAGCTGCGTTACCTGCTTGGCCTGGGACTTATCGCGGTGAATCTGGCCATCTATGGGTATGTTTTTTGGGCGCGCCGCCGCAGGAAACCCATGCGATAAAAAAGCCCCCTTCCCAGGGAGAACAGGAAGGGGGCTTCTGGGAGGGTGCGAAAACCAGGGAGGCTACTTCTTCATCCTGGCAGCGCCTTTTGTTTTCATGGGATCGCCTTTGTAACCCAGGGCCTTCCAGTCAAGACGGCCGTTGGCCGCCGCGTGGCAGTCGTTGCATTTCAAGGCCTCGCTGGCCGGGGCAACCATGTGGTTGATCCGCCAGTACATGACCGTGGGGGCAAAATCGTAGCTGCCGCTGTACGCCAGACCCGAGGCCTCGCTGCCTGCCCTGGCCGCCTTGTCCCAGTCAAAATTCTTCCAGTAGGCGTCCTTGTCTTCCTTGTTGGCCGGCCAGACCTTGGGGGTCAGGAAATACTTGTTTTCCTTGTCGTAGATCTGCTTGCCGGTGTGCACCTTGAAGGGATAGATCTTGGCGGTTTTGTCCTTGATGCTGCCCGCGGGCGCGTTCAGCTCGGTGACCTTGGCCGGATCGATCTTCTCGCCGCGCAGATAGACGGTGGCCTTGCCGTTGTACCATTTGTAGGCGGGAACCACGTCTTTTGCCCAGGTAAAGTGGCCTTTTATCTTTGCATACCCCTCGCGCTTCTCCGTGCCAAACACCTGCTCCTCAACCTTGATATCCTGCCCGGCGGTGGACCAATCCCAATTAACCTTGGTGGGCATGGACTTGGCAAAGGTGGGGATATGACAGGTCTGACAGGCCACGGTGGCGACATGCGTGTTCAGCTTTCCGTTCTTGTGGGGCTTGGCGTCATGGCACTGGGTGCATTCCAGATGATTATTGCCGCCAGGCGTAACGATCATGGCATTGCCCTTGATGTTATGCTTCTGGGTGGTGTGGCATTCGGTGCACTGGAAGTTCAGGCTGTCGGAGCCCATGTGCACGTCAATGGCCTTGGTGGGGTTTGCCATGGAGGAATCGATATCGCCGTGCTTGACGTTGTTGCCGCCGCCGCCGAAACCATGGCAGGCCACGCAATTTTTCTTGGCAGGCTTGCCAACGCTTTGGGCCACGGCCACCAGATCAACGGGCTTGGCGTCAAACTCCGGGTTGCCGGTAAAACCAAAAGGCATGCCCGCGGCAGGCGGAGCCTTTTTGTAGGTTCCCGTTCCGTCATGGCAGACCAGGCAGTCGACCTTGTTTTTGTCGTTGAAATCAAACTTGGCATCCTTCCAGCCGTAACTGATATGACAGCTGGTGCAGCGCGGCCAGTTGGAATCAAGCGAGATGCAGAAATTATTGATGGCGTTCTTCTTGCCGAGCATGACCTTGCCTTTCTTGCCGGAGACCTCCTGCTCGCTGGCCCAGGTCCAGTGGGTGGTTTTCATGATGTCCGTTGCCGCGTCCGCATGGCACTCCAAACATTTCTTGGTCACATCCATGGGCGTGGCAAAAGGACCGGTGATCGCCTTGTGCGCCTCACCGGCATAGGCCGGTCCGCTTGCCACAACAGCCGACGCAACCAGCATTGCCGAGAATACACGGGATTTCCTCATAGCCTCTCTCTCCTCCTTAAGAAATGAACGGTTACCCTTCCCCCCTTTTCCGGCCTCGAAACGAAGGCGGAAAATCATGTCCAGCACACAGCGACTTCGGGGATATGAGTAGCAAATTAAATGCCAGCGCAGGACGAAACAGGCAACAGGATGATTTACCGGAACAAACTCAGTATGGCGGGGTACAGCTCGAAAGAAATGGGGAGCAATTTTTTTTGACGGGACACAAGGGGTGGCGGACAACATGCCGGAACTACGAGAAAAAAACAAAACAAACAACGCAAGCCTGCAAAATTCCTTGCGTCCGTTACAGCCAGACCCCTATGCGCTCCGGTTGCCCGGAGGAAAACAAAGGGCCGCCTCCCGGACCCGTCCGGCCAAGCGGTGTTCAATATACTCGCCAACCAAGGGCAGCATGTCATCCAGGTACTGGCCGATCTCTTTCTCCGTAGCGGTGGTCAGGGTCTGACAGAACAGACACTTCCTTTCCCCCCCGCCCGTGGAGGGCAGGCCGAAATCCTCCAGCACATGCCGGGTGATCATCTGGTCGTCAAAATCCTCGTACACCGGAAAGGTGGTGCTGATCCCGAACCGGGCCGACAGTTCCTTGATCTTTTCCATGAAGACCGGGGTCTGCTCGGGGTAATGCCCCTGTTTTTTGGTATACCCGGCCACGAAATGGGGAACGAAATGCTCATGGCAATAGATGATGGCCCGGGCATGCATGCCAAGCTTGCAGGCCACGCAGACGAGATTTTTCCCGTTGTAGCGGGGCATGGTTTCCTCATACCGGTCAAGCCACAACCCCTGAAAGAGCCTGCCCATGTCAAGTTCCACCATCTCCGCCGCCGGTATTCTCCTGGGATCGGAGGCGTTGGCCAGCAGGATTTTTTGCGCGGCCAAAAAACGGTTCCTGGGAAAATCGGCAAAACGGCCCATGCCGTTGAGCATGTGGAGCAGATGGATCCGCACCGGCCTCGCCAACCCGGGATGATGCCCGGCGCTGGCCAGGGCATAGAGCGCGAGGGAGTCCGTCCCCCCGGAATACAAGATCGCCAGTTCCTGCTGCATGGTCACGCCTCCTTCTGTACCCGGTATTTCAAGAACACCTCCCCGGTTGCCTCAGCCTCGCAGGAAACCAGGGTCAACGGCAGAAACGGCTCCCCCAGCGGTCCAGGGCCGCCGCACACGGCGGCCGCCCCCTGATCCCCGGAAATCTTCGGGGTCAGGGTGAGGAGAATCTCGTCAACCACCCCTTGCCTGAGGCAGGCATAGTTCAATCCGCCTCCGCCCTCGACCAGCACCGAGACCGCGCCAAGCTCCGCCAGATGACCAAGGGCGGCGGCCAGGGAAAGCCCCCCGGTGGGGGCGAGCGGCAGAGGCACGACCTGGGCCAACGTGCCCAGCATGTGCCGCAATCCCGCGGCTGCCGCCTCGCCGGTAAAAATAAGGGGCGGCTCCCCGTGCTGGAATATTTTCTTCCCGGCCACCGGGATATCGCCGGACTGGGTAATGAATGCCCTGATCCGCCGAGGCAAAAGACAGCCCCCCGGCCCGCGCATCTCCGGATCGCCTTGGCGCAGGGTTTCCGCGCCAAGCAAGCTGGCATCTGTTGCAGACCGCATCTTTTCAAGAAACCCGCGGTCAATCGTGCTGCCGGTAAGACCGGGACCGATGCGGCCACAGATGGTGCTGGCTGCGATGATGGTTACTTTCACGCTGCCCACCTCTCTAAAAATCCCACAGGTTTTCTGTTGACAAGATGGGCCTTTTTTCCCATAGAGTCAAGCAACCACGACACTGAAAAATATCCGCCAGCCAGCCAAGAGAATGCCAATGCCGCCGACCTTCCGCTCAAGCCTCGTCAACCTGCGCCACATCAATTTCCAGGATTTCAGCAACAGCCTGACGCCGGAAGAAGCACGGGAGCCAAGCAGTGCACTGCTTGAATCCGTTGCCAGGAGCGGGATTCTCCACCCCCCCATCCTCAGGGAACAGGGGCGGACCACCATGGAGATCGTCACGGGGCGCAAACGTCTGCTGGCTGCCCAGCAGACCTTGCACTCCATCTCCACCATCTGCCTGGTTCTGCCCGCGGACACCCTGCCTGCGGAGGCTTTGGCCATCAATCTGGAAGACACCATCCTCCGGGGCGACATCACCGTGGTCGAACAGGCGATCTTTTTTCAGAAGATCCTCGCTCATCTGGATGAGAACGAGGCAGCCAAGAGGTTTCTCCCCCCCCTGGGACTGGAACCGCACCGCCACCACCTGCACAATCTGGTACAACTGATGGGACTTGAAGAGCACCTGCTCACCGCGCTCCACGAGGGCCGGTTACACGAGGGGGTTGCCAGGGAATTACTGGCCCTGAACTTCACCGACCGCCTCTCCCTGTACGAGACCATGGAAATCCTCAGCCTCAGCGTCAGCAACCAGAAAAAGATCACCACCGCCTGCCGGGAGCTGGCGGCCAGACACAACACCTCGGTCATGGCCCTGCTCAGCCAACCCGAGGTACGGGAAATTCTTGATCCCCACGAGACAAACATCCCGCAAAAAACAGCCCGGCTCATGCAGTGGCTCACCGAACAGCGCTTTCCAAACCTCACCGAGGCGGAGCACGAATTCCGCTCCTTTGCCGCCGCACTCAAGCTGCCCGGCGGGGTGACCCTCAGCCACTCGCCATCCTTTGAGCAGGATCAGCTGCACCTTTCCATCCCCTTTGGCAACAGGGAAGAGCTGCGCACAACCTGGCCGCTCATCGCCGGCGCGCTGAAGAGACAATAGGCGTTACCCGGCCAGCGTGTCCCTTATCTCCAGGATCGTGTCGATATTTTCAAAAAAGAGATCCACCAGAACCGGGTCGAAATGCGTGCCCCGTTCCGCGCGGATAAGATCAAGGATGGCCTCCATCTCCCAGGCCCGGCGGTAGGAACGATCATTGCCCAGGGCGTCGAACACATCGGCAAGGGCGGTGATTCTCGCGCTGACATGGATGTCCTCGCCCCGCAAGCCTTTGGGATAGCCGCTGCCGTCAAACTTTTCGTGGTGCTGCAAGGCGATGACAATGGCGGTCTTGATGACATCCCGGTCGGAAAGGCCCAGCATCTCCTGGGCGCGAATGGTATGGGTCTTCATGACCTCAAACTCCGCGGCGGAAAGCGGCCCGCTCTTATTGAGGATGGCGTCGGGGATGGCGACCTTGCCCACGTCATGCATGGAGGAGGCAAGACGGATC
>Ga0074199_1001819_pt1 | contig 15917 bp, 12 predicted proteins | sample EPASupsiteSAE347_FD_64528 | JGI IMG/M metagenome (GOLD analysis project Ga0074199, IMG submission 64528) | Bioremediated contaminated groundwater from EPA Superfund site, New Mexico - Sample SAE3-47 | ecosystem: Environmental > Aquatic > Deep subsurface > Groundwater > Contaminated ...
TTATTGTGGCGGGCGCGGTTGCTGATCCCGCTGTTGCGGAACGGTTGCAGGAATTAATGAAAAACAATCCGCAGATAATTCATCTTCCGGTGTCGTTCCGGAGCGGAGATTCAAGCGAAAAGAAAAATGCCGGATGGAAGGCGGCCAATGCCGAGCTAGTCGCCTTTATTGATGATGATGTGGTCGTTGGCAAAAACTGGCCGGCAGCCGTTTTAGAGTCTTTTTCAGAAAAATCTGCCGGCTTAATGAGCGGGCCGGGGCTTGTGCCGGCCGATATCCCGCTGATGGCGCGTCTGGCGGGATGGACCCTGGCTTCGCGGGCCGCCGGTTATGTTCAGGAGCGTTATTTATCCGGCAAGTCGGCCGCAAAATCAGTAAAGTGGTCGCGCTTGATCGGATGCAATATGGCTTATCGCAAGAATGTCTTGGAAGAGATTAACGGGTTTGACCCGCATTTCTGGCCCGGTGAAGAAATGATTGCCGCCTATATCGCCACAGTCCGCAAGGGCTATACGCTTGTTTTTCAGCCGCAGGCGGTTCTTTATCATTATCCGCGCTCAGGTTACTGGAAATTTTTAAGGCAAATGTCCGGTTATGGCGCAACGCGCATCAGGCTCATTCGCGCCGGCACGGATGTTGAACCCCTGACCCTGGCGCCGATGTTTCTTTTTGCCGCGTTTATTCTCATGGCCATCGGCGCTTTTTTTTCAAAATTTGTTTTAACAATCCTGCTTAGTTTGGCGGCAATATATCTGTCTTTTGCGGCCTGGTGCGCCTGGCTGAAATGGCGCGATGAGAAGGACGCAAAAGCCCTGCTGATTTTTTTTATGATTCCCGGCATGCATTTCAGTTATGGCTTGGCGCAATGGATTGAACTGGTCTGCCCCGGCAGGGATTTGAGCATTAAGATTGAAAATTAAATGAGGATAAATTGAATGGAAACAAAAGTTAAAATAGTGATGTTTAATCCGCAGGCATCGCCCAAAATGCCTTATGACGGCCCCCCGCTCTCGGTGCTTACCGCGGTTTCATTGCTGGATCTTGATCGGAACGAAATTAAAATTCTGGACTGGCATGATCCGAAGGCGGATGAGCGCCTTGCGGCCGAATGCCGGAATGCGCTGATCTTCGGCGTAACCTGCATGACCGGCTCGCAAATCGGCCGGATGCTGAAGGCGGCGCAGATCGCCCGTGGTGCGAATCCGGACATTAAAATTGTGTGCGGCGGATGGCATCCGACTTTGATGCCGGAGCAGACTTTGACGCACGAATTGATTGACTATATTGTGCTCGGCCAGGGCCCCTGGAGCTTCCGGGACCTGGTGGAGTGCATCCGGAAAAATGAATTGCCGGTTAATGTGCCCGGCGTTGGATACAAGCAGGATGGCAAATTGTTCATCAACCCCCGTCCGCCGATCCGCGACATCAATGAATTTCCGCCGACTCCCTATCATTTGCTGGATCGCTACGCGGATTTTCTGGTGGAAACAAGTTATGGCAAGCGGGTGGCGTATTTGTTGAGCTCGCAGGGCTGTCCCAATGATTGTTACTTCTGTTCCGAGGCGGCCTTTCATTTCCGCCGCTGGACGGCGCGGCCGGTTGAATTCATGATTGATTTCATCAAAAACTTGAAGGAGAAGCATCAAATTGACGCTGTGGCCATCGCGGATTCAAATTTCTTTGTGAACGAGAAGCGCGTGGCGGAATTCTGCCGCCAGATGATTCCGCTTCAATTAAGATGGGGCGGCACATCCTCGCGCTCTGAACAGCTGGCCCGCTACAAGGATGAAACCTGGGAATTGATGCGGGATTCCGGCCTCTTTGATATTTTTCTGGGTGTTGAGTCCGCGCGGAATGAAACGCTCCGGGTCATGAACAAGCGGAACACCATAGAGGACACGCTGGCCGTTTTTCCGAGGGCAAAGAAATATGGAATTCGTCTGCAATGCTCGTTTGTCATCGGCACGCCGGGGGTTGATATGGAGGAGGATTTCAAGGCGGACATGGCCTTTATCAACAAATGGCGCAAGAGCGGATGCGTGGCCCAATTCCACATGTTCTCGTTTACGCCCTATCCGGGGGTGCCGTTTCTGGAAACCGCGTTCAAGCTCGGGTATGAACAGCCCAAAACTCTGGATGGATGGGGCAAGTATGATTTACACGCCGATGTGGCGCCGTGGATTCCCAAAAAATATCCGCAAATCACGGATCAATTGTCGGTTTATTTCATGTTTCTGGCCGGTCATGCCCGGAAAGTTGTTAAAGCCGTGGCGCCGCGCTCGCTCCACTGGCTTACGTTTCCCGCGGAACGGTTGATGTATCATCTCAGCGATTTCCGGGTGGAGCACTCTTTCTTTGCCGTGCCGCTTGAATATAAACTCTTGAAATTTGTCCTGGTTCATAAGGATTTTTTCTTCGGCGGCAAGAAACTCCAGTTCTGATGCGAAGGACAGGGAAATTTTTTAATTTAATGTTAAGGAATTTCAAAAGGCAGGGACGGACAGCCAGCCGCAGGCTGATCCGCCGGTGGCGGGCCTTGTCCGTCCGAACGGCGGAACGGCGCAACCACGCCTATGGCGTGGCAGGCAGGCTGTTTACCACGCTTAGAGCGTGGTTGCGCCCTACCATAGGAAAAAAGTTGCCGCTAATTCACGGTTTGGCGCAGGTATTGTTCCATGGCCTGCAATCCTTCCGGCGTCCCCATGTCCAGCAGGGGCGGCTTGGCCTGAAAAGCGGACAATTTGCCTTCAGCGGCGAGGTTCGGGAAAATTTCGTTTTCAATTGACACGTTTTTATCCGGGCTGATGGCTGATAAAATTGATGGTTCAAGCAGATATATTCCCGCATTGACCCATCCGGCGCCGCTCCGGCCTTTTTCGTTGAAATTAATAATTTTTCCGCAGCTATCCAAAGAAACCGTCCCGTATCTGGCGGCATCCTCAATTGATGTGACGGCAATGGTTGCCGAAGCGTCGGATTCACGGTGGGCTGTTTCCATGTTTTGAAAATTCAGTCCGGGCACAAGGCTGTCGCCATTAAGGACCAAAAAACGTGTTTGCGCTAACAGTTGTGAGGCGTATTTCAACGCGCCCCCCGTCCCCAGCGGGGCGGGCTCAATGGCGACTTTCACGCGTCCTTGGAAGCTTTGGCGTTCAATCCAACCCCGGATTTTATCGCCCATATAACCGGCGGCCAGAATAATGGAGCCGATGTGGTTGCTTGACAACCAGTTGATCTGCCATTCTATAACAGGCCTGCCGGCAACCGGTACCAGTGCTTTGGGGTGGTCCGGATAAAGGGTGCTCAAGCGCGTACCGCGTCCGCCGCAGAGAATAACCGCCTGCATCATAACCTCTTATTCTTTTCCGCGCCTTGCCGCAATCAATTTTGCGGCTGAGACGAGAATTTTTTTTGATTGCCGTTTTTTTATGAAACGGGCGGGGATTCCGGCATATAAAGACCACGGTTCCAATTTGGTCTTTGGCGTGATCAATGTCATGGCGCCCGTGGCAACGCCTTCGGGAATCTGACAACCGGGCAGGATAACCGTGCCTGTTCCGAAAAGCGCATGATCGCCGATGGTAATGTCGGCGGTTATGGAATCATCGGTGAATTCAGGCGGTATGGTTGGCCCGGCGAGTCCGCCCTCCACAAAATCATGCGAAGCCGCCACGATCCGGCAACCGGGCGCGATATTGGCAAAATTGCCGATGGTGATATGGGCATTGCCGCCGATAAGGATGCCGCCGGCGCCGATATGGGTGTATCTGCCGATTGTCAGACCGCAGGAAACGTAGGTAAAATCATCAATGATGGAGTGAGCGCCTATCCGGACGCGGGCGGGTTTGCGGATGCGGACTGTTTTGCCGATGATAACTTCTTTCCCCAGTTCTGCCAGGGTGGAAAGATCAAAAAATATATTTTGACTTTTTTTCATAAAAATAAATCTTATTGCATCCCGGCGAAATGGTCAAGCGCTTGCGCATAGAGACGGGCGGTCGCGGCCACCGAATGTTTTTCCTGGATATCGCGCCACGCCTGCTCCGCCACCGCCGGCCATTCGCCCCGGTTTAGAATCAACTTCCGGATCAGGGCCTTGAAATCTTCCCCATCGTCCGGACGGAACATGAAACCGTTCCGGCCATGGACGAGAATCTCGGCAATACCGGACAATGCCGGTCCGATGACTATTTTACGGCAGGCCATGGAATGGAGCAGAGCGCCGGGCACCACCCGGTCATTGGCCTCGGTGGCCGTCCGCATGGCGATGCAAATATCGGCCGCATTGCAATAATCGCCGACTTCCTTTATGGTTTTCAGCCAACCGGTGAACACGGCCCGGCAACCCAATGCCAGGCCTGCCGCCAGTTTTTTCAGGGCCGTCTGTTCCGGACCGCCACCGACAAGGATGATTCCTATGTTCGGATTCTCGCGATACAGGTCATTGGTCCAAAGCAAAAGTTTATCAAGTCCTTTTCCCTGGTGCATGACGCCGTGGTATAAGAGCACAATGTCATTATCCTTAAACCCCATTTTATGGCGGAGCTCCTTCTGTTCCCGCGGGTAAAAGGCATCCGGATCAGGCGTGTCGCGAACAATCCGAATCCGCTCCGGCTTCACACCCCATGATTTGAGCCTTTCACCGGCGGTCGCGGCCCGACAGAAAAAACCGTCCAGTCGTAACGCTTCAAGCCGGTCCAGTTTTTCAATCATCTTCAAAATCGGGACGCTCCATTTTGCGCGGCCGAGCATGTTATGAATGTGCCAGTCGCCATAGGCCGTGGCCACCCGCGCGCGGCAAAATATCTTGAAAAACAACCCGGCCAGGGGCAGAATCTCGGAAAGAAAAATAAGGTCTGGCTTGAACTTGCGGAGCCGCAGCGCGGCCATAGGCAGAACAGCATACAACATCAACGATTTCAACAACATGTCCTTGGGATTGTTGCGGTTGATGCTGACCGGCAATTCGTCAATCACAAGACCGGGCGGAATGTCGTCGGCCTCTGGCGTTTTTGGTCCGCGAAGACTGAGATGCAGAACTGGGCCGCGGCCGGCAAGTTCCGCGAGCATATCCCTGAACTCGGCGGCGAGGTCATATTGATCAGCCAGACTGTAGCGCGAGAAAACGGCGATGCGGAGAGGTCGGTCCGCGCGCTTTTCGTTCGGCATGGTTCAACCCTTTCCAAAAAATGATCTGATGGAGGCAATGACGCGGTCAATCTGCCGATCGGTGATCCCGGGCGAGCAGGGGAGCCAGCAGGCATGATTACAAGCCTCCGTGGCGCCGGGGAATTTACCCTGCGTGGCATAGGCCGGCTGGGTGTGAAGCGCGGGCCAGAATGGCCGGAGGATAATCTCATGGTTGCGGAGGTGTTTGACCAGTTCGTCGCGGCGCTGGCATTTGAAGTCGGGCCACATCAGGAATCCGCCCTCAAGGTTTCGCGCCGTGAATTCAAGATCGGGAATATCGGCCAGCCCTTCGCGATAGCGCTGGTCAATCGCCCGGCTGCGCTCAATCCTGTCCTTGAGTTTTGAAAATTGCGAGATGGCCAACGCGGCCTGAAGATCAGTAACCTTAAAGTTAAAGCCGGTCTCCGCATGCACGTCGCTTTCGCGGGATAAACGGCCATGGTCCTTCAAACGCACAAGCTGGTCGCGGATATCCTGCCGCCGCGTGAGCACGAATCCGCCCTGGCCGCTGGTGATTATTTTGGTTGGCGCCAGCGAGAAACAGCCCGCTTCCGACAATGTGCCCAGGAACCCCTCCGCATTGCGCGAGCCAAGGGCCTCGGCGGCGTCTTCCATGCGGAGCAGGCCTTTTTCACGGGCGAGAGGGCGAAACGCGCCTATATTTCCGGAGCGCCCGTTCAGATGAACAAATAAAATCACCCTGGTTGATGGCTGCAGCCGCCGGACAGCGTCTTCGGGATCCATGGTGAAATCGGCAGGGTCAATATCCACAAGAATTGGCTCGCCGCCCGCCAGCCGGACGGCATTGGCGGTGCCGATGAAGGTCACATCGGGAACCAGGACGGTATCTCCGCGCCGAATGCCAAGGGCCATGAGAGTCAGGGTCAATGCCACGGTACAGCTTGGGGTTGTCACCGCATACGGCACTTTGAAATAATCGCGGAGTATTTGTTCAAAGGCGCGGTTGGCCGCCCCCTCGTTTACAAAGCCGGTGAGCGCCTGCCTCTTTACGGCTTCCGCATCGCTTTTGTCAATCAAGGGCTCAAACCATGGAATTTTCATTGGTCTGTAAATATAATCCGGCTGCCTTCACTGCTGAATGAAAAAGACACTTCTTTCAAATGCTTCAACCGATTGCGCACTGCCGGCTGGCTCTCCGGCGGCACAAATAACAAAATGAAACCACAGCCACCCGCGCCGAGCAGTTTGCCGCCCAGCGCTCCGGCGGCCGTCGCCGCATCATAAATCTGGTCAACCGCCTCATTGCTGATGCCGTTGGCAAGGCCTTTTTTCAATTTCCAGGCTTCGTGGAGCAATTGGCCGAATTGCCGCAAGTCGGTTTTACTTTCCAGTATTTGCCGGGCCTGGACAGTCATGGCGGCCATCTGTTTTAATGCCTCAATATTAAGCGCAGTGCGTTTTTTCTGGTCCAGCAGGATTGAATGGGAGGTCCGCTCTGTGCCCATGAAAAAAATCTGCAGACATTGTTTTAATTCGGCAAGTCTTTGCGCCGGCAGGCGCAGGCGGTGGATTTTTGCTCCCGCGCCTTGGTAATCAATGTATAAAAAGCCGCCGTGCGCGGCGGCGTGTTGGTCCTGATGTCCGCCGGGATCGCCGACGCGTTCGCGTTCTATCATAATAGCCTCGCGGGCAAGCTGTTCGGCCGGGCTGTTTTCTCCGCGGATGGCATGGAGAACGTTTAAGAGTCCGACCGTGAAAGAGGATGAAGTCCCCAGCCCGGTTCGGCCCGGCAAATCGGACGAGTGAGCTATTTCAAGGCCATGTTCAACCGGAAGATAAAGCAAACATTCGCGGATAAGCGGGTGCTGAAATTCAGCGGCCTTGCAGACTGATTCGGTTTTGGCGTAACTGGCGCGGTATTTGAACTTGAAAAACGGCGAGAGATAATGCGCGGAAATGTAGCAGTATTTGTCAATGGTCGTGGAAAGCGTGCATCCCGGATGGTCCTTGAAAAATTCCGGGAAATCGGAGCCGCCCCCGAAGAAGCTGATTCTAAACGGCGTTCTTGAAATGATCATGATATTAAAGCCGCACGGTTCCCTTGGCGCGGTTTTCCAGAAACCATTTCACGGTTCTGCGCAAACCTTCTGCCAGCGGGGTGGGGCATTGCAGGCCGAGTTGATTAAGCCGGCCTGGATCAAAGATTTTTTCCAACTGGCCCTCCGGCTGCGATGGATCCCACCGTATTTCGCCCGGATAGCCGGCGGCCGCTTTGACGGTTTCCACAAGCTCGCGGATTGAGGTGCGCTTTCCGGTGGAAATATTGACCGGCTCGCTGTTATTGTAGTTGTTCAGAAACCAGGGAAGGACAGCGGCCACGTCCCCGGCGTAGACAAAATCGCGGATGGGCCGGCCGGAGCCCAGCGCGGCGATGAACGGCAGACGATTTTCCTTGGCCTCAATACACTTGCGGATCAAGGCGGGAATGACGTGGGCCGTGGTCAGGTTGAAATTATCCCATTCTCCGTAGATATTGCCGGGAACCAGGGTAATTGAATTAAAGCCATGCTGTTGCCGATAAGCCCAGGACTGCACCAGGAGCATTTTTTTTGCCATGGAGTAGCCGGCGCTCTCAATCTGGGGAAATCCGTCCCACATTTGATCCTCACCAATCGGCGATCTGGCCGCGGCCGGATACGAACAGCCACCCATCAACCCCATAAATTTTTTTACGCCCCCGAAGCACGCGGCGTGGAATAAATGCGTGTTAATGACAATATTTTCAAAATAGTAATCGGCCGGTTTTTGTTTGTTATCCAGGATTCCGCCGGATTTCGCCGCCAGATGGACAATGCAGTCGGGGTTTATTTTACGCAGCATTTTCCCGGCCATGCCCGGTTCCAGCAGGTCAAAATCGCGTTTCCCGACGGCGATGATCTCGGCGTCAAGGTTGTTTTTTAAGACGGGGACGATGTGGTGCCCCACGAAACCGGTCGCACCGGTAACAAGGATGCGCTGGAAAGCTTTATTCATGATGCCTCGATTCAAATCATAAGAAGCCGGAAACATCTAACGTTCAACGTCCAACTTTCAACAAGAAGGAAAAACTCTTATTCTCATTCAATGTTCTCCGCCTTGGCGGATCCGCCTGTGGCGGAAAAGTTGAGCGTTGAATGTTGAACCTTTCTTTCGCTTAGATATTGCTGAACTGGTTCCGTCTGATTATCTGATAGCCCTTGATAAGCTCGCCGATGCCCTGCGGCAGTGAAATCATGGGTTTGAAGCCGCTTTTTTCAATTTTGGCGTTGCTGACAATATAGTTCCGCTGGTCCGGGTCCTTGCCGACCTTGGCCTCAAGAAAAGTGAAATCGGGAACCTGCTTCTGAATTTCCAGGCAAAGTTCCATTTTGGAGAGGTTGGCGTCGCTCAAGCCGACATTGAAGGCATTATTTTTCATGGCAGAAAAATTATCCAGCGCATGCGCAAAGGCGCGGGCAATATCGCGCACGTGAACATAATTGCGCTTGAAGTGCGCTTCAAACAGAACGACGAAACGGTCGGTTACCGCCCGGTAGGTAAAGTCATTTACCAGCAGATCAAGGCGCATGCGCGGGCTGAGGCCGAAGGCCGTTGCCAGACGCAGGGAAGTGCCGTGTCCGGAATCAAGGATGTGTTTTTCGGCCTCAACCTTCAGCCGGCCGTAAAGGCTGACGGGATTAAGCGGCGATTCCTCGGTGCAAAAGGCGCCCGCCTGCCCCACGCCGTAGCCGCTGTTGGTAATCGGCATGACAAACTGCTGTTCGCGGCTGCTCAATGAAAGCAGAATTTTGACCGCATCCAGGTTGATGGATTTGGCTTCCTCCGGTTTCTTTTCGCAAACCGGTGCGCCGACCAGGCAGGCCAGCGGAATAACGCAGTCACAGCCAGCCATCAACTGGCGCAGTAGGTCACGGTCGCGCACGTCGCCGCGGACGATTTTGAGCCGGTCCTCAATACACTCGGCGAGCAGGGAGGTCTGGCCATACATGAAATTATCAAGGGCCGTGACCTGATGCCCCAGCTGCAGCAGATAAGGCACCAATACGGAGCCGATGTATCCGGCCGCGCCGGTTACGAGTATTTTTTTTGTTGTATTTTGGCCACTCATGCGAAATATTGATAATATTAAATGCTTGAATTGTCAATACTGATGTGTTTAATCATTCGGATATTGCGTTCTCTTCTCTGTCATTCTCGCCCGCTTATGGCGGATCGGGAATGACAACATCATGCGCTGTGAAAATATTTGTATTGTAAAGTGAAAGGGTAAAATTGTGATCAAAGCAAAAATCATTGGCGCGGGCGGTTATGGCGGCGTTGGAATTATTGAGCTCTTGCTGGGCCACAAGCAGGCGAAGATTGCCTGCCTGGCGGATATAAACGATGTGGGCGCGCCGATCAGCCGGCTGTATCCGCATCTGGCGGGATTCTGCGATCTGCCGATCGTGGCTGTCTCGGACGCCAAGGCCGCCGAACCGGCGGACGTTGTTTTTTTTGCCACGCCGGACGGCGTCGGCATGAAATCGGCCCAGAATGAATTGGAGCGGGGCGCAAAGGTCATTGATTACAGCGGTGATTTCCGTTTCAACACGCCGGAAGCATATGCCGATTATGCCACGCGCATCGGCCGGGAACCGGTTCACGCCGCTCCGCATCTTTTGCCGGACGCCGTCTACGGGCTGGCGGAATTGCACCGGAACGAACTGAACCATAAGACCAAAATTGTCGGCAATCCCGGTTGTTTTGCGGTCAGCTGCATCCTGGGGCTGGGGCCGGCCGTGAAAAAGGGGCTCATCAGGCTCAACAGCATTATTTGCGACTGCAAAACCGGCGTGTCCGGCGCCGGCAAGAAACCGAGCGCCGGCTTTCATTATCCGGCCCGTTATGACCACATGAACGCCTATAAACTTACCGGACACCAGCATGTCTGCGAAATTGAGCGGGAATTTTCCATCCTGGCCGGGCAGAACGTCAGGATAACCTTTACATCGCAGGTTGTGCCGGTTTGCCGGGGCATCATGTCAACGCTTTACGCGGACTTGGGACAGCCAGTGAATTACGACGCGCTTCTAAATATCTATAAAGATTTTTACAAAGACAGCTGCTTTGTCCAGGTTTACAGCCGGGAAGCCGGGATCGGCACGGCGCATGTGCGCGGCACGAATTTTTGCAAATTGATCGTTGATCTGGATGAAAGGACCAACCGCGTGCGGGTTGTCTCCCATATTGACAACCTGCTCAAGGGGCAGGCCGGTTCCGCCCTGCAGAACATGAACCTGATCTGCGGACTGGCGGAAAACGAGGGGTTATGCCAGGCACCGAAATATCCGTGATGGGCAGGTTCAGCGCGCGACATGCGCGCTCTCCCGACGGGAGGGACGGCATTCTGCCGTCCGATTCCGATGGGAGGGACGGCGTGCCGCCGTCCGTCTCGGCGGGCAATATGCCCGCCCTCCCAAAACGCAGAAAGCCCTCACATGGTGTGTTTATTTTGCCTAGTTCGCCAACGATTGTTTTTCTGACCGTTTGTACCCATGACAGGCAACCATGGCTTTCGAATTCAATAGTGTATCATCGATTGATTGAAGTTTGGGATATGGCAGATGCCTGGAAAGTCGGTTATTATCTTCTGATGCCGGATCATTTGCATTTATTCTGTGCGCCTCATAGATTGGAGTTTACTCTGAAGACATGGGTTGCCCACTGGAAACGTAAATTTAGCACATTTTAAATAAAACTGTAGCCTTTTTTGTAGCGCGCCACTGTGTGGCGCGTCCGCCGCACACAGTGCGGCGCTACAGTTAGGCATTTCTCATAGGATCGTTTTGTGGCTACATTATTTCTTAAATTGCTCTAGTCCACCTTAATCTCCGGTTTAGGCTGGCGGTTGTAGACTTTGGCCTTGGCCGGGACGGAATGAGTCAGCCACACGTTGCCTCCGATCACGGCGCCCTCGCCGACGACTGTTTCGCCGCCCAGGATGGTGGCGCCGGCATAAATGGTCGCATTATCCCTTACCTCCGGATGGCGTTTGATGCCCTTGATGGGATTGCCATGCTCATCCTTTGGAAAACTCAGCGCGCCCAGGGTCACGCCCTGGTAAATTTTCACATTTTCGCCGATGACGCAGGTTTCGCCGATGACCACGCCGGTGCCGTGGTCAATGAAGAAACCGGCGCCGATTTTCGCGCCGGGATGGATGTCTATGCCGGTGCGCGAGTGGGCCAGTTCGCTCATGACGCGCGGGATAAGCGGGACTTGTTTTTCATAGAGCGGGTGCGCCAGGCGGTGAACGGCAATGGCCTGCAGGCCGGGATAGCTCATGACGATTTCCATGAGCGATTTTGCCGCCGGATCGCCGTCATAAGCCGCCTGAATATCGCGCTGCAGGACTTCGCGGATTGAAGGCAACTGCTCCATCAGAAAGATCACCGCCTCGTCGGCCCGGGCGCGGCAGTCGGCGCAATCGGCGCATTTTTCCACGGTGCATTGGTAGCGGAAGGCGTTATCCACCTGCTCGGCCAGCCGCGCGGCCGTTGCGCGCAGTTGGACGCTGTAAAAATCATCCAGCTGTTTTTCAGGCAAGGGGCCGGTGCCGTGGCAACCCGGAAAGAGAATGCCCAGCAGGTCGTCCACCACCGCATGGACGGATTTCTGGCCGGCGAGATTGAAACTTTTTTCCGTATTGACCAGCACCGGGCAATTGATGCTTCCGGCGAGGCGGTCAACTATCGCGGGCAGCAAACGATCCATCCATTCCTTGAGTTTCATTTGTTTTCTCCCGTTTGTTTTTGAATAAAATTTACCGCAGAAGCGCCGAGTTCGCCCGCCTGCAACGCTATGCGTAGCATTGCGGGCAGGCAGAGATAAAACTATTTTTTATTTGAATATTAAAACCCATGAATCATTCTTATCTATGCGTTCTCCGCGTCTTCCAAGCTCCGCCACGGGCGGATACTGCCTGTGGCACGAGAAGCGGGCGGTGAAATTCATTTTTTCATTTCATTCCTCGCGTGAAATTCCGATCAGAATCCGGTCGGCGCCGAGATTGCGCCAGCCGATTCCAATGAAAATTCTGTCTAAAAAGTCGCGCGGAATGCATGTTTCTTCCGTAATGCGGATGCGGTCTTGCGCGCAGAGCATTCTGAAATCGCGCAGGGTTGAAAGGTGGATGTTCGGCGTATCATACCATTCAAAGGGCAGGGAATCCGAAACCGGCATTTTTCCGGTCAATCCCAGCCGCAGACGGTGGCGCCAATTGCCGAAATTGGGAAAGCTGACAATGCCCATCCGGGCCACGCGGAGCATTTCATTGAGCAATTGACGCGGTTTGCGCACAACCTGGAGCGTCTGGCTGAGGATGGCGTAGTCGTAAGTTCGGTTGGGGATTGAGCTCAAGCCCTCGTCCAGGTCGCATTGAAATATGTCCAGGCCGCGGTGGATCACATTGATGATGTTTTCAAGGTCAATATCCATGCCCAGGCCGGAAACGTTTTTAGCAAAGAGCTCGCAGAGCAGGCGGCCATCGCCGCAGCCCAGGTCAAGCACGCGCGTGCCGGGCTTGATCCGGTCGGTGATAAAGGTGAAATCGTCCATGATCGCGGCATTTTTTTTGCCGCTGCGGCAGCGCCAGACCGCGCCGGTCTGCTCTGAAATCTGCGCGCCCGACGGCAGGGATGAGGCGGCTTCGGCGCGGCCGCTTTGCAGGCAGGCCGTGACGGGTTCGTTCCGAAGCGCTCGTTCCGCCCGTTCCGAAGCCTCAGGACGAGGAGAAGCATCAGAGTGAATCAGAGCGGGGCGGTCTGGCGATTCCAGGAAAGAACGCACAACCTCGGCCAAGTGGTCAATCTCCACCAGAAAGGCGTCGTGCCCATAAGGCGAGCGCAGGAGACAATAAGAAACACGTTTATCGGCGCGGATCAGCGTCCTGGCCAACTGCAGGGACTGCTCCGGCGGAAAGAGCCAGTCGGAGCTGAGGGCCACCACGAGGAAGCGCGTTTTGGAGTCAACCTTGCGAAAGACATCGGCGGGGTCCGCGGCATATTCCGTCAGATCAAAAACATCCATGGCCTCGGTGATATGGAGATAGGAATTTGCGTCAAACCGGCTCACAAATTTTTCGCCCTGGTGGTCCAGATAGCTTTCCACCTGAAAGGGCGTGGCAAACCGCGGCAGGGGCTCCTGAATTTCCTTTTTTTCACGGCCGAATTTGCGTTTCATATTTTCGGATGACAAATAGGTGATGTGCCCGATCATGCGGGCCTGGGCCAGTCCCTGGGCGGGTTTTTGTTCGCTCTGGTAGTAATCGCCGTTGGCCCAGGCGGGATCGGCGGTGATGGCGTTCCGGCCCACAATATCAAAGGCCAGGGCCTGTGCCGAGAGATTCATGCCGGAGGCGATGCAGACGCATTTCCCGACCATTTGCGGAAAGCGAATGCTCCACTCAAGCACCTGCATTCCGCCGAATGAACCGCCGACCACCGCGGCCAGGCGTGAAATGCCCAACTGGCGCAGCAAAAGTTCCTGCACGTTCACAATGTCGCCGGTGGTGATGGAGGGGAAGGAAGAGCCGTATGGCTTGCCGGTGCGCGGATCAATGGAAGAGGGGCCGGTCGTGCCCATGCATCCGCCCAGGATGTTGGCGCAGAGGACATAAAAACGATTGGTGTCAATGCCCTTGCCGGGACCGATCATGGCATCCCACCAGCCCGCCTTGGCATCCTCCGCCGCATGATGGCCGGCCACATGGGCGTCTCCGGTCAGGGCATGGCAGATATAAACAGCGTTGTCGGCGCTTTCCGAGAGGCGGCCGTAAGTTTCATAGGCCACCTGCAATTCCGGCAGTGTGCCGCCGTTTTCCAGCTTGAATCCTTCCGGCGGGAGTGCCAGGTGCAGATATTTTGTTTCCACCAACCCGACGCTGTCCTTCGTTGAATATTCGTTAGATTGTTCCATTCATTTCTTCTTACGGGCGGCAATCTGGGCCATTTGCTCGTCAATATATGCCGATTCCTTAGTGTTCGGCCTGACTTCGCCCATCGCCTTCTTAAAATATTGTTCGGCCTCATCGTAGGCTTGGCGCGCGCCCGCTTCATCCTTGAGATCGTCGCGCAGGATGTCGCCGATTCTCAGCGCGTTAAATCCAAGCACCATGGACGGCGTGTAAAACTGGCCCGAGGAGGGATTGGATATGCTGGTGTTTTTCTGGGCGACGTAGACCATGTATTGTCTGAAGCCTTCAATGGCTTCCTTGTAGTTCTTTTTCTGCAGGGCAAGGTGCGCCCCGATTTTGGCCCTGGTGGAATCCAGCCATTCCTGCGGCCAGTATTTTTCATTGGCGGCGACGGTTTGCAGTGAACCCTCATAATCGCCGATGGTGAATAGGCCGTCAATACGGAACAGCGCCATTTGCTTTTTATCTTCCGGCTTGTCAAGCAGGGGGGCGAGCTTGTCGCCGAAAGCCAGCATCTGCTTTGACAAGTCCTTGTTTTCCAGCATGATCACGGTGTAGAAATAGTCGCTATAGAGCGAATAAAGATGGGAAGGCGCCAGCCCCGCGGCCAGCAGTTGTTCAAACCATGCCGGCACTTCGGCGATTTTGTTGTTCATTTGCAGCATGTTGAGACCGATACCGGCGGCGGCCGTCCGCGCGCTGTTCTTTTCCTTCTGATTTTTAATGATGAACACGCACATCCGGTCAACCGCGTCAAACTCATCACTCTTCCGGGCCTTGCCGGCGGCAAGTGAAACCAGGCCGGCCAGGTCTTCATCGGATAAATCAGCGGCCTTTTTAACAAAGAATGTCTCGCCTTCGTTCCAGCGCTGCTGGATGAACATGATCCTTGTTTTTGCGGCCATAACCATGGACCGCAAAGCGCCGATGCCTTTAGTCTCCCTTTCAATCATGTTCAGCAGGCGGCCGGCATCATCATATTTGCCGCTTTCAATGAAAGCATCCATGGCCGGCGAGAATATTGACCGGCACGTCTCGGGGCTGAATTTGGCGGCGCAATTTTTTACCACGGCGCGCGCCTCATCCGTCACCCCGTCAGAGCAAAGGGCGTTCAGGCGCCACGTCCAAACCTGCGGCTGTAAATCATCGGGGAGCGGCAGATCCATCAACTGCCCGGTCCACGCCTTAAGCGCATTGTGGTCTTTTTTCTGGAGATAGTAGGCATGAATCTTGTCAAGACCGGCGCGGGCAAGTTCCTGGTCATGGCGGGCGTATTGCAGGTAAAGAGTCCGGGCTTCCTGGGGATTATCCTGCGCCAGAAGGACGTCCAGCATTTTGCCGAATACGTCCGCGCGCAGTCTGGCAAACCGGTCAAAATTTTCGGTCAGGAGCGCAAAAGCGCCGCCTTTGTCGTTGGCCTGGGCCATCTGGTCGGCGCGCGTCAGAACGTCATTTAAATAGACATCGGCCGGATTGAGCACTTCCGGTTCGCCCGGCGGCATGGCCGGCGGAACTTCCGGCGCCTGGGCCCGGCAAACCTGGACGGATAAAATCAGGGACGAAAACAAACCGGCCAGCATCGGTATTTTCATGGCAGAGCCTTTCTTTAATTTTGAGATATTTTATTTGTTTCCCCGGATTTGGAAAGAAAAAAAATGGCGGGAGAGACGGGGCTCGAACCCGCAACCTTCGGCGTGACAAGCCGATGCTCTAGCCAATTGCGCTACTCCCCCCCCAGATGAGGGCATAGGAGCTTTTTTGCCGGCCCGCGCAA
>Ga0074199_1001820_pt1 | contig 15906 bp, 9 predicted proteins | sample EPASupsiteSAE347_FD_64528 | JGI IMG/M metagenome (GOLD analysis project Ga0074199, IMG submission 64528) | Bioremediated contaminated groundwater from EPA Superfund site, New Mexico - Sample SAE3-47 | ecosystem: Environmental > Aquatic > Deep subsurface > Groundwater > Contaminated ...
GCCAGACAGGCGGTTGAAGAACGGGGGGCAGAGGAGCCTCGGCCGTATTGCGCCATGCTGCCAGAACCGCCAGTTCCGCAGCTCCCGGATCTTCATTGAACGGAGCGCCAACCTCCATGGAAACAAGTGCAGCCACATATTTTCCCGATGAGGTGAGCTGCCGGGCCAGCTCCAGCATGGCTGTCGTCTTGCCGGTCTGGCGAGGAGCATGGATAACGAAGTACCCCTGCTGGGCAATCAGACGAAGCACGTCCGGCAGGCGAGACGCCGCAGGCAGCATGTAGTTGATTTCCGGATTGCACGGCCCGGCCGTATTGAAAAATCGGAGCATGAATTCCTCCTGAATTGCTGATGCCAACCATGGTTAAAATGAAGAACCGGCATCTCCGCTCTGTCCTTCCTCAACAGGTGGGAGAAATTGGATTATACCATCCCCGAAGGGCATGGAAGAAAAGAAAGTACGGGACGCCCGGTGGGCTGCTGCGGGCTTCCGGGCGTTCTTCCATCCAGCGATTCAAAAACCCGTATCCCTGTCCCTTCTCTCATGGCTCTAAAAAAATGCCAACCTTATGAAAGAATGACCCTGCCAGCTTTCAAAGCCTCGCGGGACTGTGGTATAAAGCTTGACCGGGATCACGAAGATCGAAAAGATCGGAAAGATGGGACGGAACCATCCGAAGACGAAAGAAGGAAGTGCCGATGAAAATTGCTTATTTCAGTATGGAAGTGGGTCTGAACGAGCACATCCCGACTTACAGCGGAGGGCTGGGGATTCTCGCGGGTGATCACATCAAGTCCGCGGCAGACCTGAATATCCCTCTGGTCAGCGTCACGCTCCTCTACAAACGGGGCTATTTCATTCAAAGTATCAGCCCCATGGGGATGCAGGAAGAGCTGTATCCTTATTTCGACCCTCGGGCTTTTATGGAGCCTTTGCCCTTCAAGGTGACCATCAAGGTCGAAGGCCGTGATCTGCACATAGGCGTATGGAAGTACAACCAGATCGGTATGCACGGACGGGTGCCGATCTATTTTCTGGATACGGACCTCCCCATCAATGCTCCGGAAGATCGCCTCATCACCCAGTTTCTCTACGGAGGCGACCAGCACACCCGCATCTGCCAGGAAGCGGTGCTGGGTATCGGGGGGTATACGGCTCTCAAAAGGCTCGAGCGGGATATCACGACCTATCACATGAACGAAGGTCATGCCGCCTTCCTGACTCTGGCTCTTTTGAAAGACTCGGACGGAAACGAAGAAAAGGTGCGGGAGAAGTGTACCTTCACGACTCATACGCCCGTCCCGGCAGGTCATGACAAGTTTTCTTATGACATGATCCAGAGCGTCATAGGAACCTACCTGCCGTCCAATATCCGTGATCTGGCAGGAAAGGACGTTCTCAATACGACCATTCTCGCTCTCAATCTATCCCGGGCCAGCAACGGGGTGAGCGAGCTCCACGGGGAGATTTCCCGCCAGATGTTTCCAGGCTTCAATATCGGCCATATCACCAACGGAGTTCATCATCTGAGCTGGACGGGGCCGGAATTCCAGGAGCTCTTCGACAAATACATGCCGACGTGGCGCCAGCAGCCTCAGGCCTTGAGCGAGGCCCACATCATTCCCGACGACGAGCTCAAGCAGGCCAAGAATCGCGCCAAACGACGCCTCATCAGCTATATCAATTCGGTTTCCGGAGCGGGCTTTACCGATGAACTGCTCACCATTTGCTTCGCCCGGCGAGCGACGGCCTACAAGCGCACCACCCTCATCTTCACGGACCTTGAATATCTCTTCAACCTTTCCTCGGACCGGGTGCAGTTTATTATCGCCGGCAAGGCACATCCTCAGGACAATCCGGGAAAAGAGCTGATCAAGGAAATCGTGCATATCAGCAAGCAATATGAACAGAAGATCCGCCTCGTATTTGTTCCCAACTACAGCATCTGGCTGGCGGGGCTCATGACGCAGGGCACCGACGTCTGGCTCAACACTCCGCGCCGTCCCCGTGAGGCGAGCGGCACCAGCGGCATGAAAGTCTGCTTCAACGGAGCCGTCAACATGAGCGTGCTGGACGGCTGGTGGCGGGAAGCGTGCAAGAATCGCATCAACGGCTGGGCGATCGGAGACGATGAAGATCAGACGGATGAAGAAGCAGCAGCCGACCTCTACCAGGATCTCGACGACATGGTAACGACCTACTATGCCAATCCCAAACAGTGGCTATCCATTATGAAAAGCTCCATAGCGGACGTTACCCCATACTTCAATACTCACCGCATGGTATTGGAATACCTGCATAAGTATTATATCTAACGGCTATCCACATAAGGCGGGACACCTTGAACGGTAGGGCGGGGTTACGTCCCCGCCAACCCAGCGTCACCGCCAAACCCATGGCCCCACATGGCCTAAGCTCGATGGGGACGCTGGTTTGGCGGGGACGTAACCCCGCCCTACCGTTCAAGGTGTCCCGCCTTATGTGGGTAGCCTATCTAACCGAAGCTCCGAGAGACAAGGAAGGGGGAAGACGTTGAAAAATCTTCCGTGCTCCCCCCTTTCTCTCATTTGGTCCTATTCGGTCCTATTGGGTCCTATTCGGTCCTATCCAGTCCTATTTAAGCTTCACATCCACCCGGCTATCCTTGAGATCCTTATTCTTTTCAGGAGCAAGGGATTCAGGTTCAACCAAAAAAATCCTTTCGTGATCCACCCTACGGGTATTGACGAGGTAGTCCCTCAGCACGACTGCCCGCTTGAGGGCAAGAAGCTTCAGGTCTTCATCCTCGACAGTGATGTGCCGCAGCATCAGGGCTTCCATTTCCGAGGCGGACAGGCTCTTGTCCAGTCCGAGCAGGTTCTTGGGCTTGGGAAATTTTTCTTCCTTGTAGGCCTTTTCCAGATAGCGGTTGTATTCTTCGGAAGAAATCACGGTTTCTTCCACCGGAGCGGCCGGGAGCCCTTTGGCAACCTGCTCCTTGAATTTCTGCTCCTGCAGTTTGAGGCGGAAAAGCTTTTTTGCCAGGCCCTGCCTGTCTTTCTCCACATCCACGTGGCCCTCGAGCTCGATGGCCAATTTCGGTTTTCCTTGAATCGCTTCCGCAAGGATATCCAGCTTCTTCACCGTTGCCGGCTCCAGGTCACTGCCGCCGTAGTCGAATTCGAGATACCGGAGCTCTTCTCCGGCTCCGAACGGCATGCCGAGGAAGGTAAAGGGAGAGATAATGATCTTCTTGATAAGGTTATAGAGGAAATCCCACACCACCTTCTTGATGCTGAACTTGGGATCATCGAGATCGCCCTGTACGGGAATATCCAGTTGAATGGCTCCGTCACGGTTCTTGAGAATGGCGATGGCCGGCCTGATGGGGAGATCGATGGCTCCGGGGGTTTTGGTCTGGCTGCCAAGGGTAAGATTGTCGATGACGAGGATATTCCTCGAATCCAGTTTATTCTTGTCGATGAGGTACCTGAGATCGAGAGAGGCTTTTCCCTTCTGGACATTGTGCCCCAGGATTTTTTTCAAATATGAGTTCATCTGGACCATGTCCACGTCTTCAAACTTGAGCTGGATGTCCACCAGTAGATTCTGCCTGAAAGGAAGGATTTTGCCCTCGATGCGGAGGGGAGAGTAGTTGTTTTGCTTTCCGGTGAGGGCCACGTCCGCCGGCTTGATTTCTCCCAGGACAAAGTGAGAGATGGCTCCCTGGATACCATCCAGGCTCGTCTGGTAAGTTGGGTGAACGCTTGTATCCGTAAACCGGATACTTCCGCCCTTGAAAACGATGCGCTCGATTTTGAGCTGCTTGACCTGTTGGCCGTCTTCTTTTGATGCCGCCGATTCTCTCGATCCTCCGGCCCCTTTCGCCGGCACCGGCTGAGCGCCGGAAGGGGGCGATTCTTCGTGAGCCAGAGTCAGAAGATTGATCTTCATATCCGGACCCCTCACGATGTTAGCCGAAAATCCCGAAAGAGCGATCTCGTTGACGTTCAGAAAGGTCGGATTGTAGCCGGCGCTCACAGAATCCATATCGAGCAGCTTACAGGCGACGAGCTGGGCTCCATTGCGTCTATCGAATACTTCGAGCTCGGACAGAGAAGCTTTCCCCTGGTATTTGACGACCACTCCCTGTGCTTCGGCCCTGGTGCAGGTAAGCTTGCCGGCGAGCCCCAGGTCGCCTCGGTTCAGGCCGACATCGATGCCGGGAGGGATATATCCGCGAAAGGGAGCGAGATCCACATGGCTCAGGTTCAAATCCAGATTGGCAGCCGGCGGAGAAAGACCGAGCTCTCCCTTCATCGAAATCGTGCCTTTTCCGTTCAAAGCGAGGGAAAGGGAAACCTGGGAGCTTGAAGCCGGAGGTAAAGAAAAATGGCTGACGGCGAGATCTAGGCCGCTAATCGTGTGAGTGGCGGGCTCGGCGAGGGATTCGTCCCGGATCTGAATCGTATAATTACCGGCAGTAATGTTTTCCACTGAAACATGCCACGGAAGCTCATTCTTCCCGCTACGGATCGGCCGGAGCCCCTCCCCTGCCCTGGCTGGAGCGGCCGGAGCGACGGGAGCCGTAAAGAAATCCTGAAGGTCAATGGCTCCCTCCTTGCTTCGTACGACTGCAAGAGACCCTGCCGACGTTTCGAGCCTATGAATGGATATCTCCCGTTTTGAAAGGTCCACCGTCGCGTCCTTGACGGCAACCTTCCCAACCGACAGGAGCTCTTTTCTATCGTTTGTCTTCTTCGTCAGCTTGACGTCACTTACAGCGGCCGATAGACCGGAAAGGACCAGCCGTGGCCGGCTCTCCTGCCATGAGCAGTTGAATCGCGTTTGAAGCGCCACCTTTCCCCCCTGCATCCGAAAGGGAATCCCGGCGGCATAAAAGGGAGCGTATTTCTCGACGGCGATGTCGGCAAGCTCCAGTGAGCCTTCAACGGCCAGGGGCTTCAAGGAAAGCTCGCCCTCGAGCTTTACGCTCTCTTCGGCCTCCGTAAGCAGGTCGAGACTGAAGCCTGCCTTGTCAGCCGCCGGGTCCGTGCTGAAGCCCGTGAGGTCAAAATTCACGGGCTCCAGAACCGTTTGAAAGGACGTTCCCTGGCTGCGGTCTTCAAAGGAGATCTTTCCTTCTTCCACACCAAGCTCATCCACCGATATCGTCATCCGGCCCGAATACCCGCGGCTGTCTCCCTCAGAGGGATTCCCGTCCACGGGCTCCTCTCTCTCTTCTTCTTCCCCTTCCCCTTCATCATCCGCTTCCTCCTCCGCTTCGGCTGCCGCTGCCTTCGAAGGTGGCGAAAGAAGCTGAAGCTTCCCGGCGGCGTCACGCGTGACATGGATTTGCGGGGATTTCAGCAACGCTTTTGCCACGGACAGTCTCTTTGTCGAAAAATCATATACCAGGTGTGAAACTTCGAGGTCGGAGACCCTCATGATCCGTCCATCACGCCGGTTGAGCAGCTCGACCTCGCGCAGAGCCAGGTCGGCTTCGACGGCAAAAGACTTTCCCTGGCGCTCATCCTTCCTGAAGGAAAGGCACAGGTCCGCGTCGGCAACCCCCGAGAGCAAGTCGAGGGGCACGTCGGCCGGGATATAGGCCAGGTAGCGGGAGAGGTCCGCCCCATCTATATTGAGGCTAAGCTCGGTTTCCAGCGTATCGGAGAACGGCCGGACGGCTCCCTGAAGCTCAACGAGCATATCATCTACATCCGTCGAAAGAATCGGGTGCACTTCCGTTTCGCTTCCGCCCCCCATGTTGGAAACCAGGGGTACTCTCAGGCATATGTTCTTGAGGACGTGCCTTTCGTTCCTCGGCCCGTCGTCCACGCGAATTTCCCCATCCGAGAGTAGAAGGCCGTTGATGGAAAACTTCAGCAGTCCGCCGCCGGAGCCCCTTTCCTGCTCCTGCGCTTTTTCGGGCTTTCGCCCTTTACCTTCTTCCGCCGGCCTTTTGGGCTCGACAAGATCGCTGAAATTAGAGGTTCCGTCGCCTCTGAGCACAAGATCGAGAACCGGCTTCTCGATGACAAGCCCCTTTACGATGAGCCCCTTGCTGAAAAGGGAGTGCACATCGATCTCCAGGCGTATTCTGTCCACGGAGGCAAAGGTTTCTTCGTTATCCGGGTTCTTGACGACGGCTCCGAAGACCATCACCGAGAGCGCATAAGGGTCCACTACCAGCGTTTGGATGGTCAGCTTCCGGTGGAGGCTCTCCGCCAGTTTGTTTGACGCCACGTGCTTTATCACGGGAGGAAGTATGAAGCAGACCAGCATCGTGTAGAAGACGACGAGAAGCATCCCGGCCATGCATGACTTCAAGAGAATCTCTAAAGCTTTTTCCCCTCGCATTTTGTTCCTTTCCTGCATGAGACCGGGCAACCGAGCGAGGTTCCGACGGGAACAGCCGGAGTGAGCTCCTCACTTATGTCTCGAAATTCGACCGGAGATTGGCTTATAACATATTTGGTCAGGATGTGCCTTCCCAAGAAAGCATAATTTCTGTATCTTGTGTTGAGCACGGCCCGCTCAGGCATGCCTCACGCGGAGATTGTGCGTTCACCGCGGAGGCGCGGAGGACGCAAAGAAAACGCAGAGGAGATTTGAGATTTCCAGTAGCTTTTCTCTGCGCTTCCTCTGCGTCTCTGCGGTGAAGAAAGCTCAGCCGGCGCACGTTCAGAGTATACGTTAAGGAGATAATGCTTATGAAACACCGTTTGTTAGCTTTTCTTACACTCGCGGCAATTCTACCTATTCTTCCTTCTCAACGGGCCTTCGCCGCATCCGGCCGGGAAGGGGCGGGCTCAGCGCTCAAAGTGCTGGCCGTCGAGACGTTCCTGGCTGACATTGCGCAGAACGTGGCGGGTAACCGGCTCAAGGTCGCTGCCCTGCTCCCCGCCGCAGCAGACCCGCACAGTTTTGATCCATCGCCGTCTGACGTCATAAAGGTAGCCGACAGCGACGTGGTGATTGTCAACGGAGCCGGTTTTGAGGAATTCTTGGATCGGCTGCTCCAAAATGCCGGGGGAGCGCACAGGGTCATCGTGGCCTCGGCGGGGCTGACAAGCCGCACGCAGCAAGAAGGAGAAGGGGAAGAGATCGAAAAGGAGGCTGAGCACCACGGTCACCGTGGAGGAGAGGGCAATCGCGGGAGCGACGATCGGGGAAGGTCCGGCCGGCACCGCGAGGATTCCTCGAGAAATGAAGCAGAGCATGGGCGTGAGCGCCACCATAGCGGGCACCGGCACCAGCACCATGAAGGCGACCCGCATTTCTGGCTGGCTCCCCAAAATGTAATCCGCTACGTTGAAAACATACGAAACGGCCTGAGCCAGGCTGATCCCGAAGGGACAACGATTTACGCCGCCAATGCCGATGCCTATGTTGCTCAGCTCAGGGAGCTCGACCGCTGGATTGAAGATCAGGTCAAACAGATACCCGTGGAGCGCCGCCTGCTTGTGACCAATCACGAAAGTCTGGGATATTTTGCGGACCGCTACGGTTTCAAGATCATCGGAACAATCGTGCCCGGCGTCAGTACGGACGCGTCCCCTTCGGCCCAGCAACTGGCGCGCCTGATCGACAGAATCAAAGCGACCGGTACTCGCGCGATTTTTCTCGAAACGGGCACAAATCCCCAATTGCCCCGCGAAGTGGCAAGAGAGACGGGAGTGAAGGTAGTCGCGGAGCTCTACACTCACTCGAGCACCGAGCCCGATGGTCCCGCGCCGAGCTACATCGCCATGATGAAATATGACACCATGGCGGTTGTCAACGCGCTCAAGTAGGAATTTAGAGAATTTGGGAGTATATAGATGGCGGCCCTTTATTGCGGATCATCCGGAAGCCTCCAGGAGCCGGCTCACCTCATTGTGGATGGCGCCACGGTATCTTACGGCGAAAGGCCGGCGTTGCAGGACGTGTCGTTCTGCGTGCCGGTTGGAACCAGCGTGGCGGTCATTGGCCCCAACGGCGCGGGCAAGTCCACGCTTTTCAAGGCCCTGGTAGGGCTGCTGCCACTGCGGAAGGGAAGCATACTGATTCACGGACTGCCGCTGGGACATCACCTGGACTGTGTTGCCTACGTCCCGCAGCGCGAAGAAGTGGACTGGCGTTTTCCCGCCACGGTGGCCGACGTGGTCATGATGGGGCGCTACGGGCGTCTGGGCTGGCTTAGATGGCCCGGCAAGCAGGATCGGGCCGCCGTGGCAAGCTGCCTTGACAAGCTCGGCATTGCCGATCTTGCCATGGTTCCCATCGGCAGCCTTTCCGGCGGGCAGCAGCAGCGGGTCTTCCTGGCGCGGGCATTGGTGCAGGAGCCGCACATCGTGCTCCTGGACGAGCCTTTTACCGGAGTGGATATTTCCACCCAGGAGGCCACCCTGGCACTTTTTAGCCAGTTAAAGGAACAGCAGGTCACGGTGCTGACATCGACTCACGACCTGAACCTTGCGGCAACGCACTTCGACCAGGTGCTTTTGCTCAATCGTCGTCTGATTGCCTGCGGCCCTCCGGATGAGGTGCTAACCTCCCAGACGCTTACCGATGCGTTCGGGGGACAGGTATTGTTTCTCAATGGTGCGGTGGTTGTGGACAAGGCTGCCCACAAGGCCGGACCATACAACGGGTGATATGATATCATGATAGAGTGGTTGACCGGTCCATTGGCTTACGGCTTCATGCAGCGAGGAATGTTGGCATCCCTCATGGTCGGCGTCTTATGCGCCATCGTAGGCTGTTACGTGGTTCTGCGCTCCATGGCCTTTCTGGGAGACGCGATGGCGCACTCCATCTTGCCCGGCGTGGCCGTGGCCTACCTCCTGAAAGGAAACCTGCTGGTGGGAGCACTGGTGGCGGCCGTGATTGTCGCCCTGGGCATCGGCTTCCTATCACGCCAGGGGACTCTAAAGGAAGACACGGCCATTGGAATCCTCTTCGCCGCCGCCCTGTCCCTCGGCATAGCCCTGATCAGTACAGCCAGGACCTATGCCAAGGATCTGACCCACATACTGTTCGGAAACGTGCTGGGGGTGAGCACCTCCGACCTGTGGCTGACGGCCGTGGTAGGACTGGCGGTACTCATCACCATTGCCCTTCTCTACAAAGAATTCCTGGTCATCTCCTTCGACCCGGTCCTGGCGGCCACACTGCGCCTCCCCGCGGAATCGCTCCGAACCCTGATGCTGATTCTTCTAGCCCTGACGATCGTCGTCTCGCTGCAAACGGTAGGCGTCGGACTGGTCACGGCAATGCTCGTAACGCCGGGAGCAACGGCTTATCTCCTGAGTCAACGGCTGCCCACCATGATGGCTATCTCCGCCGCGATAGGCGCCTCGTCCACCCTCATAGGCCTCTACCTCAGCTTCTATATCAATATAGCCTCGGGAGCAGCCGTGGTCCTGGTTGCCACGAGCATGTTCGTGGTGGTTTTTCTCCTGGCGCCGAAGCGCGGTGTGCTTTGGCAATATGTTCGAAGACCGAATTCCGGCGGCACTCACTCATCATTGTGACAGCATGAAAAGAAGTAGCGGGATTAGCTCCGTAATTTGGATACAAAGCTCATGATATTCACAAAGAGCGGAAAAATCAGGGCAGCGGAAGTCCGGGCTGCCCTGCTCAGGCAGGAAGAGGAATTCAGGCTGCTGGTCGACAATATCCCGGCCATAGTTTTCAAGGGATACGTCGATGGAACCATTGATTTCTTCGACGCAAAAGTCGAACAGATGATCGGCTATTCCAAAGCCGACTTCGATTCCCGACGGCTGAAATGGACGGACCTGATCATTGCGGAAGACAAGGACACTGCCGGGCGGCAATTCGTACACGCTCTAAAAACCGGCAGCTCCTACGTGAGAGAATACAGAATAAGAAGCAAGAGCGGAGGGCTCATCTGGATACAGGAGCGAAGCCACATAGTCGCCTGTGAGAGGAGAAAGGTCGACTTTGTGAGCGGGGTCTTCTTCGATATCACCGAGCACAAGCGAGCCGAAGGAAAGCTGAAGAGCGACCATGACTTCATTGCCGCCCTCCTCGATACGGTGGATGCCCTGGTGGTGGTGCTGGACAGCGAGGGGAAAATCGTCAGGTTCAACAGCGCCTGCGAGCAAAAGACGGGCTACTCCTTCGAGGAAGTAAAGGGAAGACCGGTCCGGGAGCTCTCTTTTTGTCCGGAAGAGATCGAAGGCGCTCACCACGGCGACACTGTCCAACAGGTGCAGTGCGGCCCTTTCCCGTCCAGGTACGAAAACCACTGGGTCACCAAAGACGGGAGCATGCGGCTCATCGCCTGGTCCAATACCACCCTCCCGGGTGACGACGGCCAGGTCCGCTATATCATCGCAACGGGCATAGACATCACGGAGCGCAAACACGCCGAGGAATCGTTGAGGCAGAGCGAGCGCTACTTTCGGTCTCTTCTCTTCCACATGCACGAGGACATTCTGGTCATAGACCGTGAGCGCATGATTACGGACGTGAACAAGGACTACCTGGTGACCCTCGCCAGGAGACGCCAGGAGGTCATCGGCCGGCGTTGCTATGAAGTCACCCATGGCTTTAGCGAGCCCTGCGACCTGTACGGAGAAGAATGCCTGCTGCGGAAAGTGTTCGAAACGGGCGAGCCGCGGACTTCCCGGCACGAACATGTCAATGCCGCAGGCGCCAGAGTCCTGGTGGACATACTCCATTCGCCGCTGAGGGATGAAGCCGGAAACATAACCCACGTGATCGAGGCGGTGCGGGATGTCACACATGAAGCAGAGCTGGAAAGAAGGCTGCGGCAGGCTCATAAAATGGAAGCCATCGGCACGCTCGCTGGAGGTATCGCTCATGATTTCAACAACATCCTGAGCGCCATCATCGGCTTCTCGGAGCTGGCACTGCTGAGCACAACGGAAGACATGGTCACCTATGAGTATATGGAGCAGGTCCTCAACGCCGGCAATCGTGCAAAGGAATTGGTGAAGCAAATTCTCGCCTTCGGCCGCCAGAGCGAGCAGGAGCGCCAGCCCGTTCAAATCTGCATGATCGTCAAGGAAGCACTCAAGCTGCTCCGGGGCACTCTCCCCTCGACCATAGACATCCGTGAAAATATATCCGGCGAGGGAATCGTCCTCTCGGACCCGAGCGAAATCCACCAGGTGCTCATGAATCTTTGCACCAACGCCTACCACGCACTGAGAAGCAAAGGAGGCATCCTCGAAGTAACCCTGAGCGACATCATATTGGATGCTTCCTCGGCCCTCGGGCAGCGGCGCATCGATCTGCCGCCCGGACCCTATCTGCGCCTGACCGTGAGCGACACCGGCTGTGGGATGGACACGAAAACCTCGGAAAGGATATTCGAGCCCTACTTCACCACAAAATCGGCGGGTGAAGGGACCGGACTGGGACTGGCCGTCGTCCACGGCATCGTGAAAAGCTACAACGGCGCAATCACGGTTTACAGCGAGCCGGGACAGGGAACTACCTTCCACGTCTACCTGCCGGTCATGGATCATCCCGGAGAAATGGCGGAAGCCGGCCCCTGCGAGGCAGTTCCCCAGGGAGAGGAGCACATTCTTTTTGTAGACGACGAGGAAGCCCTGACGGGCCTTGCCGGAGAACTGCTGGAATATCTGGGCTATAGAGTCACGACTCACCAGAGCAGCGTAAAAGCCCTCGAAGCCTTCCGAACGAATCCCGACCAGTTCGATCTGGTCATTACCGACCTCACCATGCCTCACATGACAGGCATCGAGCTGACGGAGGAGATCCTCCGCATCCGCCCGGATCTTCCCGTTATTCTATGCACCGGCTTCAGCGAGCTCGTCACGGCCGAGAAGGCCAGAGCCGCCGGTGTTCGGGAATTTCTCATGAAGCCCATAGTAGTGCGGGAAATAGCCGGGAAGATCCGCGCCGCGCTCGACGAGGTCAGGGAAGATCCAGGTTGTGATTCGGAGGATTCCACACTGCCGTAATCGATTCCATTCGCAAACACCCGAGAGGCCTTCATGAAAACGATCTCGTACGCCCTCATGGCCGCAGTGTTGCTCGCAGTCTTCTACTGGAGCGCCCATTGTGAGAATACTTCGGATACTGTGCCCGTAACACGGAATACTCGGGAATATGAACCTAATTCGAAAACACCTCCGGCTCCCGAAAACCGGCAGTTTTTTGCCGACGATTTTCAGAGCGGCGCTCTTTCGGAAAAGAAATGGGCAACGACACGAAAGAATGACTTCAGAGAAGCCTCGGTCAGCGTTGTCGATGCCGGAGAAGCCGGAGCTCACGATTACAGATTGAAAATGACCGCGGACACCATCGGCACGGCAGACGATACGGTCAAGCTCATCGGCGTGAGAGGCCTCGATCCGATAGATCTCTCCCGAGCCAAAGACATCTCCTTTGACCTCGATTGGAACAACCAGAGTAATGGATGCTATCTGAGTGCCGCCATGTATCTTTGCACCACCTCGACGGCTACGACGGCATCCGATGAGCCCGATTGGATCAAACTCGAGTATATCGGCGTTCCACCGGGAAGAAACGCCCGCTTTCAGGCACTTTGCAGAACGGGGAATAATATTCGCCTCTTGTACGACGAGGGCTGGCCGCGGAACGGACGGGAGGGAAGAAGAATAGGCAAGGTCCGCGTTCGGATAGAAACAGACCAGTCTCAACTGAGGATATTCGAGAACGACATTGAGCTTTTCGCTACATCCGGGCACCTGTTCCACCCCGCCGTAGCATACGTCTACTTCGAGATGAGCAGCCACAGCAACTATCCCTCGAGATCGATCACCTTCGACGATATCACTATCGCTGATATCCACCCTGATGATCGCGGAACAGCAGGTCAATAACCCGGAAATTGACAATCATCACCATACAAGAGCACCCATCGTCATTCCCACACGCCTTATCTCCAATAGATGGAAACATGTGATTTTTTCCACACTTTTTCATTGACACATTATGCATTCCAAAGCATGATAGTAACGATTCTACGAGATGATAACTTTCAGGCAATCCGTGATACTATGGCTGTCGATCAGGATAGTTCGGATCTGTATCGTGTTGTCCCTCGGTCTTTCCAGTCCGTTCTGCTCTGTTGGCATTTATTCGTGGCTTGGGCCGGCAGCCTGGGCCTGAGCATTTTTTACGTCGAGACCCCAAAATATTGCTTGTATCTTCGTGCGCATTCAGCGTGGAAGCGGCATTCAGCCGCTTTCCCGAGTGGGTGAATGAGCAAGTGAGCGGAGCGCTGCCGTGGAGGCGGCGAAATATCGCTTCTATTATCTATCCCGCTCTATGTTGGCAGCCGTAGATTGCGTCCACCCGACACGCACGCCTAAGTAACCCCAAAAGCAGGTATAGCCATGCCTTCCATCATTATCCTTTTTCTGGTTATTGTAACATTCTTCCACTTTTCCAGCCCTCTAGCGTGTGAAAAAGATGCAGTCACTACTCATGACCAGGGTGACGGCTCCGGCTCTCCGGCTCTTCCTCCTCCTCGGATTCCTCCAGTGGCTCAGGTGCCTCCATCTCCCATGGAAGCATCCCGGGCCGGCGCATGGCCGTCCTTGAGGATGATTGCACCCGGCGTATTCGAAATGGGAGGCGTTCAAATCATGAAGCACGAGCGCCAGGTGGTTTTCGAGGCAACGGTGAACATGGAAAAAGGCCTCCTGGAATATCTGATTGTCGGGGTCTCGGGAAAGCTTCACGAGAGCCTGCTGCGAACGGACGTGGAGCCCTATTGCCTTCATATCGCGATGCTTCTTGTCGGGCTCGAGGGAAGCAGCAACCCCGTATCCTTTCAGGGAGACCCAAAGACGCCCGAAGGAGATCGAGTCGCCATACGGGTTGAATGGAAATCCGGCGAAGAGACGAAAAGCGCGAGGATCGAGGAATGGGTTTTAGATCGAAAGGACGCAGCCCCGCTGAAGCCCGTCGAATGGGTTTTTACCGGCTCCGTCATTAACGACGGCATCTTCATGGCACAGGCGGAAAAATCGATTGCCGCCCTCTTTCATGACCCGGTTGCACTCATCGACAATCCCCTCCCCGATGGAAGCAGCGATGAAGCGTGGCTCGTGCGTGAAGAAACGGTGCCCGCGGCAGGTACCCCCGTGACTGTTACGATTCAAAAGGCAAGCGACGGGTGAGCATACTCTAAACACCAATTGTGAGAGGAAATGAGCATGAAACTTAGGAAAACCGGATTTTGGCCGATACTGTTCTTTTCGACATTCCTTGTCTTTTCCACGGCCGCCACGGCTGCCTCGATCGAGGCCGGGATAAAGACCACCGGGTCGATGGATGATCTTTCCTTGAAAAACGAAATCCTTCATGCAACCGAAAAAGCCCTCCACTGGCTCGCATCGAAGCAGGATTCCAAAGGCTGGTGGTCTCAGCCGGATCATCCCGCTCTTTGCGCCCTGGCTCTCACGGCGTTCATGGGAGAGCCTTCCGGCCGCATCAAGGCCGATCCCCCGGACTATGTCAGGAAGGGATACGAGTACCTTCTCCAAAATGCCCAGCCCGACGGCGGGATATATGTCAAGGATCTTTCAAGCTACAACACCTCGGTTTCCATGATGGCCCTGGCCGTTGCATACAATCCGAGCTTCGAGCCCGTATTGAGGAAAGCGAGAGGCTTCGTTATAGGATTGCAAAGCGACTTCGATGAAAAGGGAAAGACCGACAACCCTTTTGATGGAGGAATAGGCTATGGGATGCAATCGGAGCATTCCGATATGTCAAACACGATGTTTGCCCTCGAAGCACTCTACTACACGAAGTTTCTAAATTCAGAAAAGAGCGCCTCGGCCGGAGAGATCGAGGATCTCAACTGGCAGGCGGTCGTGACCTTTATCCAACGCTGTCAGAACCTGCCGGGATTCAACGATCAGGCATGGGCAAGCGATGATCCCGAGAACAAGGGAGGGTTCATCTATTTTCCGGGAGAGAGCAAGGCGGGAGAAATGAAGCTCCCCTCGGGGCGAACGGCCCTTCGCTCCTATGCAAGCATAAGCTATGCGGGGCTTCTAAGCTACATCTACGCCGATATCGACAGAAACGATCCCAGAGTCAAGGCGGTCTACGATTGGCTGCTAAAAAACTTCACCCTGGATGAAAATCCCGGCATGGGAGCCCAGGGGCTCTACTACTCCTACCACACCATGGCGAAGGCTCTTAGCGCTTACGGAGTGGACAAGCTCTCCATCGAAGGCGGAAGCGAGATCGAATGGAGAAGGGCCCTCGCTCTGAGGCTTTTCGATCTCCAGAAGCCGGACGGCTCCTGGGTGAATGAAAACGGCCGCTGGTGGGAAAAAGACCCGGTCCTTGTGACTTCTTATGCATGCCTGACTCTCGAGATCATCTACAAAGGATTATAGGGGGCCTCTCATCAAAGAGCCATCATATTCAACGAAAGGAAGATTTGAAATGCGCATGATCGAGCCTCATATCCACAATGTTTCAAGGACGACGGACGACTATCAAAGCATGGCCATCGCGGGTATTGCAGCCTGCGTCGAGCCCTCCTTCTGGGCGGGGACCGATAGAAGATCCGTATCCTCCTTCGAGGACTACTGGGATCACATGATAACCTTCGAGACCAAAAGGGCCGCTCAATACGGCATCAAGCACTACGTCATGGTGAGCCTCAATCCGAAGGAAGCGAGAAACCCCATTGCCGAGAGCGTCGTCGATGCCATGGAAAGATATCTCGACCATCCCAACGTGGTCGGAATCGGAGAGATCGGCTTCGACCTCATCACCGAAAGGGAAGAGGAAATCTTCAGAAGGCAGCTCAGGATGGGAGATGAGAGAAAGATGCCCATAATCATCCACTCTCCCCATCAAAACAAGTTGCGGGGAATCGAGCGAATTATTTCCATCATGGAGGAAGAAGGCGCTTCGAAAGAAAG
>Ga0074199_1001823_pt1 | contig 15862 bp, 7 predicted proteins | sample EPASupsiteSAE347_FD_64528 | JGI IMG/M metagenome (GOLD analysis project Ga0074199, IMG submission 64528) | Bioremediated contaminated groundwater from EPA Superfund site, New Mexico - Sample SAE3-47 | ecosystem: Environmental > Aquatic > Deep subsurface > Groundwater > Contaminated ...
CCCCTCCACTAGTAACATAACAACCTATAAATAATTCCAATATACACTACATAATTCTTACTAAAATAATCATTTTCCTGCTTAATAAGCGTATTTTAAAAGAATATTTTTACAATTCTAACAATATTTTTTTATACTTACAACTAAGAGAAATGACCTATAGGGCAAATTTCGCCTTATAGGTCATCTGTATAGCATCCTAATTTATAGTTATTTCAATACAATTACCCACACTTTTACAGGGCCATGAACTCCAATGGATAAATCCATTTCAATATCAGAAGTACGACTAGGTCCTGTAATAAAATCAATAGCAGCAGGCACGTTATTGTTCCCTCGCCGCTCAATAATGTCTCGCATAACGGTACTCATGGTGGGAACTAAGTTTTCCTTTTTTAGAATGGCAATATGAACGGTTGGCAAAAGACTCACAGACCTACCCTGAATAGGGCTAGAAAACAAAGCTAACGTACCTGTATAGCCAATTCCATAGTCTGCCCAAGTAATGCCAACATCGGCTTGTTCTGCAGCTTCAATCATTTTTCTCTTTGGCCCATTTGCTGTCCAATAATCTACTTTAATCTCCTGATTCTCAATGTCTACAACCTTCTTCAATTCCTCATGATTCCACATAATGACCCTGCTGGCTTTCAATTCCTCTAACCAGGCATTTACTTGTTGTCGAGCATCAGCACTGTCCTTAGCAATATATACGCGCCCAGTCAGGTTTTCTAAATTCCTTTTAAAAAACTCCAAGGGCTCATCTATTTCAAATTTTTGTTCCTTCCAAAAAGCAGGCGGACCTACTTCATCACGCTTAGGAGGTTTCAATAAAGGTTTATCTCTACCTAATACTTTTGCTACATGATTCAAAAAGGCCCTCTCTTTATTTTTCATTTCAATCCTCCATCAACTCTTTTCTTACTTATCTTTCTTGCCAAATTTCCCTAAAGGTTTTATTGGCTGCTGCTGGAAAGTAGCGAGAGTTCGTCCAATTGGCCAAAGGTGGTGGCCCGGATTGAATGTACCCATCATTCATAAAGGGCCGCTGGGCAATGGAACCAAACTTCATAGCAAATTTATACCTCCCAGGAATTTTGAAGATTCGCCGCCACATTCGAAAGCCAATTTTCTCTAAGGGATGGGTAAGACCAAGTTCCACCCTCGTACGTCGGATATTAATTAGCAAATCGTGAAGGGGGATTTTAACCGCACAAGCAGCACTACAGGCCCCGCATAATGTAGTGGCATAAGCCAGCTCTCCCCAAAAATCAAAATCATCTTGTATAAATGGAGTGATTACTGCTCCAATCGGACCACTGTATACAGAACCATAGGCATGTCCACCAATTTGTCTATAGACAGGACAAACATTAAAGCATGCGCCGCAGCGAATACAATGTAATGCCTGGCGATACTCTTCGTCTGCCAAAAGCTTCGATCGCCCATTGTCAACAATCACGAGATGAAATTCTTCGGCCCCATCCCCCTCATCCTTAGCCCGTGGTGCATTCACTACCGATATATAACTAGTTAGTTTTTGGCCAGTGGCATGGCGAGGCAGTAAAGATAAAACGGCTTCTAAATCTTCAAAGGTTGGTAATACCCGTTCCATACCCATTACCGAAATGAGCACTTTCGGCAAAGAAGTTACAATACGAGCATTTCCTTCATTGGTTACTAGGGAAATAGCACCCGTATCAGCAATGGCAAAATTACAGCCTGTAATTCCTATATCCGCAGCCATAAATTTTTCCCGCAAGGTTTTGCGGGCAAAGGCTGTTAAGGAAGGAGTATCTGGTTCTACCTTTTCGCCAGCTACTGCTGAAAATAATTCTGCAATCTGGTATCGATTTTTGTGAATGGCTGGCACAATAATATGGGAAGGGGTTTCTCCAGCTAATTGCAAAATATATTCTGCCAAATCCGTTTCTATAACGCTCATATTTTCTTTTTCTAAAGCAGGATTAAGATGTATTTCTTCTGTAACCATGGATTTTGATTTTGCAATTAATTTAGCATTTTTTTCTTTGCAAATGCCGATGATAAATTCCCGGGCTTCAGCTGCCGTTTGAGCAAAGTAAATATGCCCCCCTTTACTGCGTACACTTTCTGCCAGCTGCCCTAGATAATAATCTAGGTGATTAACGGTATGTTTTCGAATTCGTTTTCCTTGTTCTCGCCATTCATCCCAGCTTGGCATTTCGATTTCGGCTTTTAGTCGATTGCCGCTTAAGCGATCAACAGCTTTTTCTACGGCTTTTCTCATTTGTTCATCTTTGACAGCTATTTTAGCCCGGTCCCGTAAATGCAAGGTCGGATTATGACTCACATTCTCATCCCCTCGTCTAATAATTCAGCAATATGCATGACTCGTACCTTGGAGCCTTGTTTACGCAATCTTCCATCAATATTCATTAAACAGCTCAAATCCGTACCTACCACAACATCAGCCCCTGTATTTAAAATATCTGCAACCTTGGCATCTACCATAGCTTCTGAAATTTCTGGCATTTTTACGGAAAAGGTGCCACCAAAGCCACAACATTGCTCTTCATGGGTGAGAGGAACAAAATCCAAATCCTTTACATTTTTTAGCAACGTATACATGTGTTGATCAATTCCTAAAAATCTTCGGGGATGGCAGCTAGAATGATAGGTAACTCGATGAGGAAAGCGATAGGGAAAGGGATAAGGAAACCGTTCTCGTGCCTTTGTTACTTGCAATACTTCTACTAAAAACTCACTGAATTCATGGATTTTCCCAATTAATTCTTTTGATAAATTGTAATAGTACTTATCCTTTTCAAATAGTACCGGATAAAATTCTTTAATCGCCGCTAAACAAGAACCAGCAGGAGTTACGACACAAGGGCTGTCTTTAAAGGTGTCTAATAAGGTTTTAGCAATTTCCCTAGCATCATCCCAATAGCCACTAGTCAAGGCTGGCTGACCGCAACAGGTTTGTCCAGTTGGGAAGTCGAGTTCCACTCCTTGTTGTTCTAATACTCTAACCATAGCTTCTCCTACACGAGGATAAATTCCATCACAAATGCACGTTATAAAAATTGATGCCTTCACTGTTCTTTGCCTCCATCTCTTTATGACTAATGCAAAATGTCATCCTACAATGATGAATCATCGCTTTTATCTTTTTATATATTTTGCATAATAAAACAATTTAATACCTTAAAAAAGAAAAAGCCTGCCCTGCGGCAGACTTTCTAACACTATTTTATGTAAGACTTATCATTACACTTCCATGATAATTGGTAATATCATGGGGCTACGGTGAGTTTTTTCATATACAAATTTACTTAATGCATCACGGACATTGCCTTTAATAGCAGCCCATTCTGTAATTTTAGCAGTTTAACAGTTGGCAAGGGCTTGGCGAACCTTTTGTTTGGCCTCTACCATCAATTGTCCTGACTCACGGACATAAACAAAACCACGAGAAACAATGTCAGGACCAGCTACAACGCACCCCTTCATTTTATCTAAGGTGATGACAACAATAATAACTCCATCTTGGGATAATTTACTACGATCTCGTATTACAATATTACCTACATCACCTACACCTGAACCATCAACAAACACTTTACCAGCAGTCACTTTACCCGATACTTTTCCTGTTACGCCAGTTGCTTCTTGGGTAAATTCAAATACCTGTCCATTGGCACCAATAAAAATGTTTTCGCTAGGTATTCCTAGCTCTTCCGCAATTTTACCATGGGTAAGGAGCATTCGATGTTCACCATGCACTGGAATCAAAAACTTAGGTCGCACTAAGGTTAGCATCAGTTTTAGTTCTTCTTGGCTAGCATGTCCAGAAACATGAACCCCCGCCGAACCTTCATGAATAACATTTGCACCTAAGCGCAACAAAGCATCAATGGTTTTTGATACTGATTTTTCATTTCCTGGTATAGGTGTAGCAGAGATAATAACCGTATCTCCTGGATAAATTTCTACTTTCCGATGATCATTCATTGCCATGCGTGTTAATGCCGACATAGGTTCCCCTTGGCTACCAGTAGTCAAAATCAAGATTTGATTGCCTGGGTATCTTTTTACATCATCAATATCAATTAACATACCTTCAGGTACATTCAAATAACCTAGTTCTGTGGCAATACTTACCACATTAATCATGCTGCGACCGATAATGGCAATTTTACGTCCATATTTACAAGCAGAGTTAATGGCTTGCTGTACACGTAATACGTTGGATGCAAATGTTGCTAGAATGATGCGGTCTTTGGCACCGCGAAAAGCTTCATCTAAAGCTAAACCAACGGTACGTTCAGATTTTGTAAATCCAGGGCGTTCTGCATTGGTACTATCCGACATTAATACTAATACACCTTCATCCCCTAGTTCAGCAAATTTATGAATGTCCATTATTTTCCCATCTGCTGGGGTATAGTCAATTTTAAAGTCTCCCGTATGAACAATCGTTCCTACTGGGGTCCTAAAATACATTCCTACCACATCCGGTATGGAATGACTTACCCGAATAAAACCGACCTCGATACTACCAAAGGTAACTTGATCGCCAGCTTGTACAGGAACTAGTTTATAATTGGCTACACTATTTTCCTTTAGGCGACACTCTACCAGGCCCAAAGTAAGGCGTGTACCATAGACCGGTACATCAATTTGTTTTAGCAAATAAGATAAGGACCCAATATGATCTTCATGTCCATGAGTTAAGACAACCGCTCTTATCTTGTCTTGGTTTTCAACCAAATAAGAAATATCAGGAATTACTAAATCAATGCCTAACATATCATCTTCAGGGAATGCTAACCCTGAATCAATAACGACAATGTCATCGCCATAGCGAATGACCGTCATGTTTTTACCAATTTCTCCCAATCCACCGAGTGGGATAATTGCAAGTTTATTTTGTTTTTCCAAAAAAGAACACCTCCATTATTTGAGTTTGTATACTTATAGCCCATTTCACCAAATTCATGTCCCGTAGACCAACCAATTGCTAATACATGGTTAATTCCGTCTGCTTGTTCGTAAATGAGAAAATCCGCACACAACCTATTAGCGTTATTATACTGCATGTTGAGATAATACACAAATAATATGCCCTTTGCTATTACAAAGATAGGATAAGTTTTTTGCAACAAGTTTAAACACAACAGTCCTCCTCAAAAATACACGTCCTTAACTTTTTATTTCATATTTTTATATATTGGCATCGTCTCATTTTCCTTTATTTTTCAATTCTCTTCTTCTCCACCTATGTTATTACTGGGTTTAACCGTTTTATAAATATAAAATTCCTTATTCTTAAACTTGACAAGGTTGCAAAAAAATTGTTTAATGAATTCAAATAATGTTTCTTGACAAGGTACATTTCCGAATTATTGTAAGAAACAATCATAGGAGGGCATTGATGAATCTCTTTCGGACGAAAAGTATTGCAGAAATGATTAAAGGCACGCAAACAAATTCTCTTAAAAAGACTCTTGGTTCTGTCGATTTAATTTTACTTGGAATTGGTTGTATTATTGGTACTGGTATTTTTGTTCTTACTGGAGTAGCAGCGGCAAAATATGCTGGCCCAGGCATCATGTTATCCTTCGTTTTATCTGGTCTCGCCTGTGGTTTTGCAGCATTAGCTTACGCGGAACTTGCGGCAATGATACCAGTAGCTGGTAGTGCTTATACTTTTGCTTATGCGGCACTAGGCGAAATTATTGCTTTTATTGTAGGTTGGGCACTAATTTGCGAATATACGGTAGGTGCGGCGGCCGTAGCGGCAGGCTGGTCTGGTTATGCCGTCGGCTTGTTTAAAACAGCAGGAATTATTTTGCCTAAGGCATGGACCGCAGTTCCTGCTGATGGCGGCATCCTCAATGTCCCTGCTATTATAATTGTGTCTTTTTTAACCTATTTATTAGTGTTAGGGTCAAGAGAAAGTGCAAAGTTAAATAAAATTTTAGTTTTTATTAAACTGGCCTGCGTTGCTTTGTTCTTATTCCTAGCAACACCTCATGTCAACCCCTTAAACTGGCAACCCTTCCTGCCCTATGGTTTTAGTGGTGTTGCAACGGGTGCTGCTATCGTATTTTTTGCTTATATTGGTTTTGATGCCGTCTCCACGGCTGCCGAAGAATGCAAAAATCCCAATCGGGATATTCCCATTGGAATTGTTGGTTCCTTGGCAATTTGCACCGTCCTATACATTGCGGTAGCAGCCGTTCTTACAGGCGTCGTTCCTTATGCTTCCTTAAATAATAGCGAGCCTGTGGCTTTTGCTCTGCGTGCTATCGGCATGAACTTTGGCAGTGCTGTAGTCGCTGTTGGTGCTATTTGCGGGATTACCACTGTTTTACTCGTCATGATTTTTGGACAAACTCGAGTATTTTTGGCAATGAGCCGCGATGGCATGATACCCCAAAGCATGGTGAAAATCCATCCTAAGTATGGAACACCTCATAAAATCACAATTATTACTGGTATTGCAGTGTCGATTCTTAGTGGTTTGTTACCCATTAATATTATTGCTGAGTTATGCAATCTAGGCACCTTATTTGCCTTCTGCATTGTTTCCATTGGTGTTGCTGTACTTCGTAAGACCCAGCCTGATCTTCCTCGTCCCTTTCGTTGCCCAGCCGTTTTTGTTGTAGCACCTCTTGCTGTGCTCTTTTGCGGCTATCTGATTGCAAACTTACCTAAGGATACTTTTATATTCTTTGGGATTTGGTACCTAATCGGCATGGTAGTGTATTTCACTTATAGCCGACATAATACTATAAAATAACACTCTCTTATACTAAGCATTAAAAGAAGCTATCAGATTACAATCTGATAGCTTCTTTTGTGCTAAATACATATAGATATTTTTCTTTTACAGGCCTTTTAAAGATTCTTTCCACGGCTTCTGCATAAAGATCAAGCTGCACCTTATAGCGTTCAATCAATTCAGTACCGTCATCTACCCAATCTGTTTTATAGTCCAGTAGCACTAGACCATCCTCTTCATCAAATAAGGCATCAATAACCCCTTGAATAAATACGCCTTCTCCCGTACCTACCATGTCAGCATCAAAACGTTCCCCAGGTAACATCAAGCTAAAGGGGAGCTCTCGTCGCACCTTGGAGGAGTGGCAAAGCCTTTGACCAAGACTGCTTTGAAAAAACGCCACAATGCCAGGGATGTCCACCATTTCCACCTGCTCAGGTATTATCATTTCTTGGGCGACCATACGGGCTAGTTGCCCTGTAATACCCGCAAAATCTAAATTCCCCGCAAAATCCATGTGCTGCATAATGCTATGCATTAATGTCCCCCGTTCTGCACCAGTTAAACCTTTTGACTGCTGAATAAACCGCGGGCGAAGGGCAATGGATTTCTTTTTGAAAACTTGGTGGGAAGACTCATCAGCCATTGCACTCAGCCTACCTTTAATCTCGGTTACTGACAGTTTGGCTGGTTTACCTAGAATATGAGCATATTTATATTGCCAGCCTAGGGTTTTATCCACCCATTCAAAGTCTTCCCCATCCGCAATGGGTTCTAGTTCTCTGATAGTTTCCAGTAATGGAGCCAACTCTTTTGCATCACTGGCGACTTCTATGAGCTGGCTTGGACGATAAATGTCCACCTGCCACTTTGATAAATCCTCAGTAAAGAGAGGGGAAGGTTCCAATCCCTCTTCTCCATACTGGCGCAGTACAGCCCCGCCCTCATGACGAAGCACTGCCGGGCATAACCAATCTAGATAATTCTTCCCACCGGCCACCAAGGCCTCTGGCAAGGTGAGTCTGGTATGCTCCGCCGTTTGGCACCAGTGGGCAATTTTTTTAGCAAGTTTACTTACGGAACCTACGAGAATCAATTTTTCCCGTGCCCTTGTTAGTGCCACATATAGCACTCTTAGCTCTTCTGCCTTGGTTTCCATAATGAGTTTATGACTAATGCCATGGCGAGCTAAGGTAGGATACCGAAACCGCTGCTTAGGGTTCGTTACATACGGCCCCACACCTAAGGTTTTATGACACAATACTAGGGATTTACTATCCTGCAAATTAATATTTTTTCCTAAGTCTGCTACAAAAACTATCGGGAATTCTAAGCCTTTGCTCTTATGAATACTCATAATTCGCACCACATCTTCACTTTCACCAAGGGCCCTTGCGACCGCAAGGTCAGATCCGCTGCCTTGCATCCGTTCTAAAAAGCGTAAAAATCGAAATAAACCTCGAAAGTTGGTGCCTTCATATTGGCGGGCCCGATCTTGGAGTGCTCGCAAATTCGCTTGGCGTAGCATCCCCCCAGGCATACCCCCTACATAATCATAATAGCCTGTATCACGAAAAATTTGCCAAATTAATTCAGGTACGCCCTTGCGGCGGGATAGATTTCGCCACTCTTTTACTTGTGCAATACATTGCATTGTCTTTTCTTTCAGGTTCTGGTTATTCCCATCTTGAGCAGCATATTCACTTAAGGCACTCCACAGGTCATCACCAAGGCGACACAAACGAAGCTCTGCTAATTCTTCCGTACTAAAACCTAGCAAAGGAGAGCGCAGCACCGCCGCTAAGGCAATATCTTGGCGGGGATTATCAATTACACTCAGTAGGGATAGCATGATTTGTACTTCCATTTCCCTAAAGTATCCTGCATCTAGTTCTCCATAGGCTGGTATCCCTGCTTGCCTTAATACGTCTAACATAATATTGGCTTTTCCTTTTACCGAGCGCAGTAAGATAACAATGTCGCGCCACGCTAGTAAACGATAAGCTTTTAAGCTTTTATCATACACTTGATATTGTCCTGTCATGAGTTCACTAATTCGTTTGGCAATATACTTGGCCTCGAGTTCAAAACCACTAAGCTCATTTTCTGGAACTATTTCGTTAGCAAGTTGTTCCCTTGCTTCCTCCTCAATTCCACCTTCAGCGTCCTCTTCTCTATCAATAATACAAAGTTCTACTGGTCCGTCTAGTACATTTCCGGCTTGTTCTGGGTAATCAGGACCAGGATTTAACTTTTCCGCTTCCCCATATTCTAGCTCTCCTATACCAGGCGTCATTAGTTGGATAAAGAGGAAATTTACTGCATGGAGTACACCGGGACGACTGCGAAAATTTTGCGATAAATCAATTCGAGCATATCCATGACCCTTACAAGGATATTGACGATATTTTTCCATAAATAGCTCTGGCTCCGCTAAGCGAAAACGATAAATACTTTGCTTTACATCACCTACTAAGAACAAGTTGGACTTTTCAGCGCTCGCTACCAAACGCAAAATAGTTTCCTGTACCCCATTGGTGTCTTGGTATTCGTCAACCATAACCTCAGCAAATAGTTCTTGTAAGTTAATGGCCACAGAAGAAGGTTTAATTTCCCCCGGCCGTGCTTCACCATCTAGTAATATCTTCAGGCAAAAATGCTCTAAATCATTAAAATCCAACAGTCCTTTATCCCTTTTAGCCTTGGCAAATTCCTGGTCAAATTGAATAACCAAATCCCCCAATGTTTCTACTAATGGACCAACCAGCCCCATATCCGCCAGCAGTTCCTCCACAGGACGATCAAAGTAGTTTACTTTCCAGTCATTCACTTTATCTTTGATTTTCTGTCTCGCCTGCTGAAAATATTTTTTTACAGAATCTGGTGTTCCTTTAGGGGCTGCTGCAATCTTTTCGAACTTACAGTTAGTTAGGGCCACAGCTAATTTTTTCCATGATTCTTGCCCTACTACTAGCAGCTCCTTTAGCAGAACTTGATCGGCTGCAAAGGTTTGGACATAGGCTGGAATATTTTCTGGTCTCCCAGCCTCTTTACAGAGAGCATCTGTCAACTGTATTGCCTGCTCGAGTTCTAGTGTAATTTTACTACGAATTAGCTGGGACCAAGGTAAATCTTCAATGGTAACATCCTCTGGCAGCATAAATTGATTTTTCAAATTGCCTAGCCACTCTTTAGGCCATGGGTGACTCTGAGAAAAGTTATGCAAGCCTAAAATTAAACTATATAAAGATTCGTCACTTTGCTCGTCACCATAATGTTCTACGATTGTTAAAAAGTCTGCCTTACCTTCATTGTACTTAGCCTCAAAGAGCTTTTCCAGTACTTCTGTTTTCATCAGGGTAATTTCCGCCTGCCCAGCAACACGAAATTGCGGGTCTAATTCTAATAGGTGGAAATTTTGCCGTACAATATTTTGACAAAAAGCATGAATCGTCGAAATTGCCGAGGAATTTAATAGCGCTAATTGCCTGGCAATATGCTGGGAATGAGGATCTTCTTGGAGAGCAGCACTAAGAGCACTGCCAATACGCGCCCGCATTTCAGCAGCCGCTGCATTGGTAAAGGTCACTACGAGCATTTTATCAATATCGATAGGTTCTTCCTGCACTTCTAAAATACGATTAATAATCCGTTCCACTAAGACCGATGTTTTTCCTGAGCCAGCAGCGGCGGCTACCAAGAGATTTTTCCCTCGTGTTTCAATGGCTGCTAGCTGCTGCTTAGACCAACTCATGGCCATCCTCCTCTTGCTTTTCGGCAATACTTCGAATAATAGCATCGTCCTCAGGTTTTACTAGCTTACGATATTCATTTTCCGGCAGTAAATTATCAAATTGACACACGGCTGTAAACTGGCAGTACCCACAAGGGGTTACCTTATCCATAACATAAGGACTAATTTCAATATCTCCTCCCATAATTCGGCAAGCTGTTTCCACTAGCTTTTTCTCTACATGAGTAAGGAGCATGGAAAATTCTTCTGATGTTTTAATATAAGGCAAGGAAGTGCTATAAAAAGTTTCATCCTTTTTAAGAGCAATCTTTAAGAATTCTGAATAGCCCTCAATATCCCTGTCTAATAGACGTATCACCTGAGGCTGATCTAGTACCCACCCTGGCATTTTCAATAGGTTATTGATTTTCTTAGTAATTTCTTCTTCATCAAGACGAATATTATCAGATATGGTAGGGTTCTTTAAGAAATAATATAATACTCCTGCTGGCAAACAATCTTCATAAGCATTTCGCGCCACTAATAAATATGTTAATAATTGCAGGCGTAGTCCATAATAGACATCGACTAATTTCAGCCAAGCGCCCCCTGACTTATAATCAATGACTAACATGTATTTTTTGCCTTCACAGGTCGCAATATCTAGGCGATCAATTTGTCCAACAATTTCTAAGGCAACTTCGTCAGGCAGCATATATACGAGGGGTGGCAGCGCATCCGTACCAAGACCAAAGGATTTTTCTAAGGCCATGGGTTTAAACTCGCTTGCTCGATCAAATTCAATGAGACGGCGCAGGGCGCGAATCACGGTTCCTTTTAGTCTACCAACCAAATGCTTATGCTGCTCAGAGCTTAACAATATTTCATTTTGCAGTTTTGGCGCTAATTCTTCAACGACGGTGCTAGCAATCTCCTGATATTCTTCCGTACCAAGACTTCCCCAGCTTCGGCCAGTCGTTGCCATCCGATCACCAAATTCTTTCAGAGCAGCATGAAGAAACTGTCCCCAGTCAGGAGCCGCCAGACGAAATACAGCCCTTTCTTTTAGACTCAAGCCATATTGAGCAAAATGTTTAAAGGGACAAGCTTGAAAAGACTCAAAGCGGGTAACACTGCCTCGCAATTTATTATTTTTAGGATAGAGCAGCCTTGCCATATTTCCAGGCAATTTATCGACTTGATTATGATGAAAAAGCCCTGCCACTGCCTGCTTTACATAGGGTTTTAGCTCTGCTTGCTCCCGACCCCAATTATAAACATCCCACCAAATTGGCGGAATAGCTTGCCCGCCTTTATAGCCTCGCAGTACAGCCGACAAAGCCGAAATACTACCTTTGCCATGGGCTAAATATTGACGTTCATTACCAGGCAGTGGTTCTAAAGGCAAGGAGGTTAAGGACACGTTAAAAAACTTCCTTAGGCCTTTGATTAATAAAGATGGGCTAAGCCCCTTACCCTCTTCGTCAGCTAATGGATAACTCAGCCACAAATATTCCTTGGCGCGCGTTAGCCCTGTGTATACCAAAAAACCTTCGGCAAAAGAATTAGCCTGAGAACCTGGTGCTAATTCAATTCCTAGGGCTAGCATTTGGCCTCGTTCACTATCAGTAAGTAGTCCTTCTCCCCGGCCACGCATGGGTAATACCCCATCATTCACTCCTGGTACATAGATTGCAAGAATATTCTCCAAGCTAGTTTGTTCCATAGAAGATACAGTCACATAATCAAGTCCGGGGGGGATGAGACTGAGGGTCAGTCCTTCTAATCCTTCCTGAATCAAGTTGCTATAAGCATCAATATCCATAGTCTGCTCACCGCAAATTTCCACTAATTGTTCCAACAATTGCACCACATTATCCCAAAGCTGACGGTGTTCTCTGGCTTGCTCTAAATCTTTCGAAGCCTCGGCCTTATCAGCCCATTCTTCTAACTTTTCTGGCACGGCAAGGCCTGCTAAGAGTTCATATAAGGCAATCGTCATTTCTTGTACATTTTTTGCCCCTTTTAATTGTTCCGAGAAGGCAAGAAGAGGCGCTGCCGCTTTAGTACGTATCTCATGAATGCCTTGCAAATATCCTTGCTGTACTTCCGTCAGATCATGATCTTCGCTTAATGAAAAACGGCGAATAAACGTCCACACCTGAGGATTGGTCCAGCGAGTGCCGCGAATACCAAATTCTAAAACATAATTTTCAAGTTGATCCACTTCATCCCGAGACACAGGAAAAAAGTCCGTCTTCCAGCATCGAAATAAAGGTTCATAGCTCCACCGCTCACGAATCACATCTAAAGCCGAGCGCAGTAATTCCGCCAAGGGATGATGAAAGGGCTGGCGTTTACGATCGCTAAAAAAGGGTATTTCAAAGTCCGTTAATACCTTTTCCACAACATCAGCATAACTTTCTGTATCTCTTAGTAAAATCCCCATATCTCGCCAGCGATAGCCTTCTTCTCTGCATAGCCGCACCATATCTCTTGCAATTCCTTCTACTTCTACCCGGCGATTGGCAGCCTCCACCACCGCCAATCCTGCTACAGCACCCTGCCAGGGGATTGTTGGTGATAAAAAGAATTGTTTTTCAAGGTGCTGCAGGAGGGGTGCTGTAAACCTTAGGGCCCCTGGTAAAATAATTTCTTCCACCTCAGCGCCCATATTCCTAGCCGAATCTAATAATTTGCGCCTTGTATCCCACTGGCGATGAAACAGTGCCGTTTCATGCTGTTCATCACTACTTCCATCTAGACATAAGGTGATTGTCACACGTTCACCCGTCTCTAATAAGCTTTTTACTACCCTTGCTTCCTGCGGATTAAACCAAGTAAAGCCATCAATCCAGACCTCAGCCTGTCGTAAAATAGTAGACTGGGGTATTCGATCTGCTAACAGCGTTAAATAATCTTCAGGGTCCGTATACCTACCTTGTAAAAACCTTTCGAATCCCTGATAAAGAAGAGCTAAATCATGAAGCTTATCCCCAATGGGCAACGCATCAAATTCTTCCTTCCTTTCTGAAAGTTGCTCTGGCGATATACCATAGGCTTTAAATTCTTGAATAAGTCCCACTAAAATATCTGTAAAACTTCGCTGAACAGCGGCGCGATGAAATATTTTTAATTCTTGCTGATGTTCGTGCAGCAATTGGCTTAGAATAATTTTCTTACCAAGCTCTGTAATATGAGGGCGAACCCCTCCCCCTGTTTCCATTAAGATGCGATGGGCTAAACGGCGAAAACCAAATACATAGGCTCTTGTAAACCCCTCAATTCCAGGCAGAGAGGCTAACTGGTGTTCCACGCGAAAGGTGGCATGCTCAGGTAAAATCATCACTAAGGAATTTCCTTCTGGCGACAATGTTAGTTCTTTCCCCATCTCTTCTAAACAGCGATGAGTCTTACCCGATCCAGCTCGTCCGATAATAAGGCGCAGTTTCACTCCTCGGCCACCTCCTTGCTGTTACTTTCCTTTAGTTAGTATCATTCGCCCCTAACCCTTTAAAATCCTACCCCTAGCCATGTTCTCCCCCAACAAGATAATAAACCAGGAGAGTTGCTTTAGTAACAGCAGCCTCTCCTGGTTTCAATGATTATTTCGGGTGTAAGGTAACTTCTTTGGTAGCATAACAAGCTCCATCACGACCTTGCTCTTTGCATAGATACATGGCAATATCCGCATTTCTTACTAAACTCGTTACATCCTGTCCGTCCCTAGGGAAAAAGCTTACCCCGATACTCACCGTAATCGTTACATCGTATTGTTTAATTTTAAATGGTTGTCGGCACTTCTCTAAAATACGATTGATTATGATTTCAATATCATCCCCCTCAAGGTCAGGTAAAATGAGTACAAATTCGTCACCACCAATGCGTGACGCCGTATCACCTTCCCGAATACAAGAAGTCAAACGGCAGGCAACTTCCTGTAATAAAATATCGCCTGCTTCATGGCCTAAGGTATCATTTACCTCTTTAAATTTATCTAAATCTAAAAATGCAATTCCTATTGTTTTATTTTCTCGCTTTCCTTGTGCAATGGCTAATGCTAAGCGATCATCAAAGAGACGACGATTCGGAAGTCCTGTGAGGGGATCATGATAGGCATAATGCTCAGCACGTTCGATATTGCGTTTTTGTTCTGTAATATCCGACAATACAATGGCGCAATAGCCTGGCTCTGAACTATAGGCCGCAATTAATATCCACTTACTTAATAATTTTGAATAAAACTCTAGCGTATTGGCGTTCTGATTATCCGATAATTCTTGGAAGGTTCGAATCCAATTAATCTCTACATTATCGAATCTAAAAATAGTTTCGTTAATGGTTTTGCCCACAAGTTGATCTCTCGTTAATCCTAGTAACTTTTCACAAGCTTTATTCACTTCAAGGATATGATAATCAATAATGTTACCTACTTCATCGGTGATACTTTGAAAATAAGCAAAGCCATCACAAAGATTATTGAGCAAATCACGATATTTGGTTTCACTATTTTTCAGTGCTATTTCTAGTTCTTTTTTCCGCGTAATATCCGTCATTACTCCGACTAATCCAGCGACCTGTTCATTTAAATCAAAATAAGGAGCTTTGTTAAATATAAATTCTCGTAGTTCGCCTTGCCCATTTACAGCCTGATGTTCATAGCTTTGTATCTCTTTATTCTCAAATAATTGCTCATCCATTTCCTTGTATTTGTTTGCTAACTCTGGGGGCGAAAGATCATATACGCTAGAGCCAATAATCTTCTCCCGCGGCATACCCATAAACTCTGCAAAGGCATTGTTACAACCCTGATATACCCCTCTTACATCCTTATAAAACAGCGGGCTCGGAATGGCATTAATTATATTTTGCAAAAAAGAAACCTTCTTTAATTGATTAAGATTTCCCTGCCCCATATCCCCAATAAAATTTGCTAATATTGCAAAAAATATTTTAATAGATTCTAAGCTATCTTCAGCTATAATAGGTAGCTTTTTTAAAGCTACAATATATTCTTTCTCATCAAAACCATCTTCTTGCGCTTGTTTTTGCAATAAGTCTTCTTGAGGTACCTTAGTAAAAAACGGTCCTATAACTAATGCCGCTTCTTGAATCCCTCCAATAGTAATTGGATAAACAAAATCTAACATCCCATTCTTGAATCTATGAGGATTAGAAGAATTTCCTTGTATATTATTCTCACTATCATTATCATTTGCTTTGCACGTTTCTACTATTTCAAGTTGTATGCGGTGTAACGTCGGGCAGATATCTTGACGACCAATTGTTCTTAAAACCTTTAGGTCTTTATCGAGTATTGCTAAAGGAATGCCCGTTACATCATAAAGAGATTTCAG
>Ga0074199_1001827_pt1 | contig 15828 bp, 13 predicted proteins | sample EPASupsiteSAE347_FD_64528 | JGI IMG/M metagenome (GOLD analysis project Ga0074199, IMG submission 64528) | Bioremediated contaminated groundwater from EPA Superfund site, New Mexico - Sample SAE3-47 | ecosystem: Environmental > Aquatic > Deep subsurface > Groundwater > Contaminated ...
GCAACGGCGCCACCGCCATCATGTTCGAAGGCGTTCCCAACTATCCCGATATGAGCCGTTTCTGGAAGACCGTGGAGAAGTATAAGGTCAATATCTTCTACACCGCCCCCACGGCCATCCGCGCCATCGCCAAGGAAGGTAACGAGTGGGTCAAGAAGGCCGACATTTCCAGCCTGAGAATCCTCGGCACCGTCGGCGAGCCCATCAACCCCGAAGCCTGGAACTGGTACTACAACGTCATCGGCCGCGGCGAATGCCCCATCGTCGATACGTGGTGGCAGACCGAAACGGGTGGCATCCTGATTACGCCGCTTCCCGGGGCCATTGACATCAAACCCGGTATGGCCACCATGCCCTTCATGGGCGTCTGGCCTGTTCTTGTTGATGACGAAGGCAAGGAACTGACGGATACGGTAGCCTCCGGCGCCCTGTGCATCAAGATTCCCTGGCCCGGCATCATGCGGGGCGTCTACGGCGATCCCAAGCGTTTCCAGGAGACCTACTTCGAGCAGTTCCCCGGCTACTATGTCACCGGCGACGGCTGCCGGAGAGACAAAGACGGTTACTATCAGATTACGGGCCGTATCGACGACGTTATCAACGTATCCGGACACAGGATGGGTACGGCGGAAGTCGAGAGCGCCCTGGTGGCCCATCCGAAGGTTGCCGAAGCGGCCGTGGTCGGTTATCCCCACGAAGTGAAGGGGCAGTCCATTTACGCCTATGTCACCCTGAAGAGCGGCATCGCGAAATCGGATGATCTGAAGAAGGAACTGGTCGCCCATGTCCGGACCCTGATCGGACCCATTGCCACCCCGGAGAAGATCCAGTGGGCCGACGGTCTTCCCAAGACCCGCAGCGGCAAGATCATGAGAAGAATCCTGAAGAAGATCGCCGCCGACCTGATCAATGAGCTCGGCGATACGACGACCCTGGCGGATCCGACGGTAGTCGATGATCTCGTCAAAAACAGACTGTAAAAATTATTTTTTCCCTGTCCTCATCCCATACGGATGAGGGCAGGGAAACTCGATTATCGCGACAGTTTAATAAAACCAGACATTAATTATCTGAAGGACGTGCCGGTTCCGAACCGGGCGTTGGTTCAGGAAGGAGGACAATGTGAATATTGTTGCATGTGTAAAGCAGGTTCCGGATACGGAAGCCCAGATCAAAGTAAAAGGTGACGGTTCTGGGATCGAAGAGGGCGGCATCAAATGGGTCATGAACCCCTATGACGAATTCGGCGTCGAAGAAGCCCTGAAACTCAAAGAGAAACTTGGCGGCGAGGTGACCATTGTTTCCGTAGGTCCGGCCCGGACGATGGAAACCATCCGCACCGCCTTGGCCATGGGGGCTGAAAAGGGCATCCAGATCGATGATCCCGCCCTTTACAACGCCGACGCTTATGCTACGGCCGAAGCACTGGCCGCCGCAATCAAGGGCGTACCCTATGACATCATCTTCTGCGGCCAGCGCGCCATTGACGATGACTCGGCACAGGTAGGCTCCATCCTCGCCGAGCTCCTCGGCATTCCCCAGGTGACCTTTGCGACGAAACTCGAGATTGACGGGACCGCCGTCAAGGCAACCCGGCCCATCGAAGGGGCCGCGGTGGTCATCGCGACGTCTCTGCCCTGTGTGATCACGGCCACCAAGGGATTGAACGAGCCCCGTTATGCATCCCTGCCCGGCATCATGAAGGCGAAGAAAAAGCCCGTTGATATCAAGAAAGCCGCCGACATCGGCGTGACCGGCGCCTCGAAGTCAAAGGTTGCCAAATTCACACCGCCCCCCGCGCGACCCCCTGGAAAGATCCTCTGTGCGGACGATACGCCCGAAGGAAAGGCTGCCGAACTGGCAAAGCTGCTCAGGGAAGAGGCGAAGGTTATCTAAATTATCAATGAACACGGAGGAATAAGAAGATGGCAAAAGGTGTATGGATAGTAGCAGAACAGAGAGACGGCGCCCTGAGAAAGGTCAGCTTCGAGCTCGCCAGCACGGCCAGAAAACTGGCGGATCAGCTTGGCGAAGAGGTCGGCGCCGTTCTGTGCGGTTCCGGCGTTGAGGCTATGGCCGCTGAGCTTGCAAAATATGGTGTGGATAAAGTTTATGTGGCGGACAATGCCGCCCTGGAACCCTATACGACCGACGCCCATGCGACGGCCGTAGCGAAGATCGTGAAAGAAAATGATCCTTCCATCCTGTTTCTTGGCGCTTCCGCCCAGGGTAAGGATCTCTCCGCCAGCCTCGTAGGCAAATTGGCGACAGGTATGGCCACGGATTGTACGGATGTGAAGATTGCCGACGGCAAACTTTTGGCCGTCCGCCCCATGTACGCCGGCAAGTGCTTCGGTGAAATCGTAATCGATACGTTCCCCCAGATGGCTTCCCTGCGACCCAATGTCTTTCCGATTGTAGAGTGCGCGAAAGCCGGCGAAGTTGTCAAGTTTGACGCGGGTCTTGGTGAGGCAAAAACGAAGGTGGCCGAAATTCTGAAAGAGGCTGCCGGTAAGATCGATGTGGCGGAAGCGAATATAATCGTATCCGGTGGGCGCGGCATGAAAGGTCCGGAAGGCTACGGAATCCTCGAAGAGCTGGCGGGTCTTCTCGGCGCCGCCGTCGGCGCCTCCCGCGCCGCTGTCGACGCCGGCTGGCGTCCCCAGTCCGATCAGGTCGGGCAGACCGGCAAGGTCGTTTCCCCGAACCTCTACATTGCCTGCGGTATTTCCGGCGCCATCCAGCATCTGGCCGGGATGAGCTCCTCGAAGTACATTGTGGCGATCAACAAGGACGCCGAGGCCCCGATCTTTGCGAGGGCCGATTACGGTATCGTGGACGACCTCTTCAAGGTCGTTCCCGCGCTGACCCAGGAAGTCAAGAAGCTGTTGGCTTAAAGACCGAACCGGGAGCGGCCCCCAAGCCGTTCCCGGTTTTTTCATTGTACAACATATGTCGCGAGACTTGGGAAGATCAGCCGGCAATTCTATGGGCGATCTTCCCCGGTCACGAGTCAGGGAGGATGTATGGAGCTATCAACTTTTTCGATAGGCCATGAGGGCAGGGAGGTATTCTGGAATGCCGAGCATTTCGAACCCATCCTGTTCATGTTGACCTTTGTCGCCATGGCCATATTTGCCTATGGGGTTTATCGGCGCTGGCTTATGTGGACAGCGATAGGCAAACCCGAAGATCGAACGGATGACAGAAATGAACGGATTAAAGCGCTGCTGAGAAACGGGCTGCTCCAGATAAAAACGTGGTCGGACCCCTATCCGGGTGTCATGCATGGCCTGATCTTTTTTGGTTTTGTCGTACTCTTTTTTGGAGCCGCCTTTGACGCCACGGAGTTTCACCTAGCCGAGCCTCTGGGCGTGCCGTTTCTTATCGGGAAGTTCTATCTGTTCTTTTCTTTCCTGATGGACCTGTTCGGGCTGGCCGTGCTGGTAGGCGTGCTTATGGCCCTGGACAGACGTTATCTCACGAAACCGGATCGCCTCGGTTATAAGGGAGAGCCGGACAACCGGCCCGACGACGCGATCGTTCTGCTCCTCATTGCCGGAATTATCGTTACGGGTTTTATCATCGAAGCTCTGCGCATCAGTGTGACCTGGCAGCAGACGCCCTGGGAAGTCTGGTCCTTTGTGGGCTGGACCCTTGCCAAGGCCTTTACCGGCGTAAGTCCGGAGGCCGCAAAGGCGATGCACAAGTGGACCTGGTGGATCCACACGGGGTTTGCCCTCGGATTTATCGCCTATATTCCTTATTCAAGGTTGATGCACATCATTACTACCCCGGCCAACTACTTTATGGCGACCCGGAAACCCATCGGCCAGTTGGAGCCGATCAAGGATTTCGAGAATGCCGAGTCCTTTGGCGTGGGAACAATTGAAGAATTCACCTGGAAACAGGTATTCGATTCCGATGCGTGCACCCGCTGCGGGCGGTGCCAGGACGGTTGCCCCGCGTATCTCACCGGGAAGCCTCTGTCTCCGAAGAAGATGGTCCAGGATCTCAAAGACTACTGGTTGGAGAAGGCCCCTGGCGCTGTCGCGTCCAGAAAAGAGCAGCTCATGGCTTCCGGCGAAGGTGCGGAGAATATCAATCCGAAGCTGAAGGCCCTCTTTGCATGGCTGGACAAGGCAGATAAGATTATTGATGAAAATCTACCCAAAGGTCCGGAACCGACGGAGAAGGCCATGGTCGGCGAAGTTATCGAGCTCGATGAGCTCTGGGCCTGTACAAACTGCATGTACTGCATGGAAAACTGCTCGGCCGCGATCGAGCATGTGCCCAAGATCATCGGCATGCGACAGTACAAGGTCCTCATGGAGGCCGATTTCGCTCCCGAGTTGCAGTTGACCTACCGGAATATGGAGAACAACTCCAATCCCTGGGGCATTGGCGCCCATCTCCGCGCTGATTGGGGTAAGGAACTTGGCGTGAAAACCCTTGCCGAAGATCCCAATGTAGAATATCTGTTTTATGTCGGTTGTGCCGGTTCATTTGACGACCGGGGCAAGAAGATCTCCGTAGCCCTGGCCAAGATCCTCCAGGCGGCCGGTGTCAGCTTCGGCATCCTGGGCACGGAAGAGAGCTGCTGCGGCGATTCGGCCATGCGGGGCGGCAACGAATACCTCTATCAGACCATGGCCCAAGCAAATATCGAGGTGATGAACGGCTACGGTGTCAAGAAGGTAATCTGCACCTGTCCCCATGGGTACAACGCCCTGAAGAAGGATTATCCCCACTTCGGCGGCAATTTTGAAGTGTTTCACCATACCGAGATAATTGCGGACCTTATTGATAAAGGGAAGATCAAGATTAAGGTTCCTGTTGACGATGTCCGCTTCACCTATCATGATTCCTGCTTCCTGGGCCGTTACAATCAGGTCTATGATCAGCCCCGGAAGCTCATCAAGGCCATTCCCGGCGCCCGTCTCGTCGAGATGGAGCGGAACCATGAGAAGAGCTTCTGCTGCGGGGCCGGCGGCGGCAGGATGTGGATGGAAGAGCACGGCGATCGCATCAACGACGCCCGGGCCAAGCAGGCCATTGATGTCGGCGCCAAGACCATCGCCGTCGGATGTCCTTTCTGTCTGACCATGATGAGCGATGGCCTCAAATTCCACGGTAAGGAAGAAGAAATAGTCGCCCTGGATCTCGCTGAGATAATCTGGAAGGGCATGGGTCTCGAAGAAGAAAAAGCCCCGGTCGAGGTCTGCCAGGCGTAAAGAGCAAGTTTTAATAGAATAAGACCGAAAAAGCCCCGGCTCTGTCTGAAAGGATGGAACGGGGCTTTTTTTTACACATTTTTCCCCGGTTGTGCTATAAATATAAACGAACAAGAAAATAAGAATGAAACCGGCAAATAACTTTTTACTCAACCCCACGCAGCCCTCCCCTATAGAACGGGGAGGTCAGGAGGGGGAAGGGGTGTCGATAAGGCAGAGAATTAGGCAGGAAACAAAAATATTTTTCCTGAAAGGAGAGCGAAGAGTATGGCGGAAGAAAGCATTTATGTGAAAAAGCTGTGGCTCAAATCCTATGAGAAGGGTGTCCCCGAATCTATTTCCTATGAGGACCTTTGTATGCCGGACATCCTGGACCGGACGGCAAAGCAGTTTGCGGAGCGGCCGGCCCTGGTCTTTCAGGGGACGGTGGTAAACTTCCGGGAGCTAAAGGACATGGTGGACCGGTTTGCGACCTGCCTTGCCGATTTCGGCGTCAAAAAGGGGGATGCCGTCGCGCTGCTCCTGCCTAACGTTATCCCCTGCGTAGCGGCGTACTTTGCCATCCTGAAGATCGGCGCCCTGGCCGTAATGAACAACCCTCTTTATTCCGATCCCGAACTGGAACACCAGTTCAACGATTCCGGTTCCAAGATATTGATTACCTTGGATGTTTTGACTCCCAGAATGATCGCCCTGCGTCCGAAGACAAAGATCAAACAGATTGTCTATACGTGCATCGGCGATTACCTTCCGACGGTCAAACGGGTGCTGGGGAAATTGCTGAAGAAATATCCCTTTGCCGATGTTCCGGCGACACCGGATGTCTGCAAATGGAAGGACTGTCTCGTCAAATATGGCCCTAACCCGCCGGCGGTGAAAAACAGCTTTGAAGATGTGGCCATGTATCAATACACGGGAGGGACAACAGGCGTTTCCAAGGGCGTCATGCTTACCCATGCCAACCTGAGCAAGCAGGTTCAACAGTGTTGCGCGTGGTTTCCAAAATTCAATAAGGGGACGGAGGTCATGCTGGGCGCCCTGCCTTACTTTCATGTCTTCGGTCTCTCCGTCTCCATGAATTTTTCCGTCTACATGGGCTGGTCGCAGGTGCTCGTGCCGCGACCCCAGCCCGAGCCGCTGTTAGAGGCGATCCGGAATTTCCGTCCGACCTTTGCTCCTCTGGTGCCGACGATGTACATCGGCATGCTCAACCATCCCGATTTGAAGAAAACGGATATGAGCTGCATCAAGGGCGCCTTCTCCGGAAGCGCCCCTCTCCCCGTGGAGGTTATCCATGGCTTCGAAAAGGCCACCGGAGCTGTAATTGTTGAAGGTTTCGGAATGACGGAGACCACACCGGTTACCCATATCAATCCCTTCGCCGGGGGGGCCCGCAAGGTGGGCAGCATCGGTCTCCCTATCTCGGATACGGAGTGCCGGATCGTCGATCTGGACAACGGCGTGACGGATATGCCCGTTGGCCAGCCGGGCGAGTTGATCGTCAAGGGGCCCCAGGTTATGAAGGGATACAAGGGCATGCCGGAAGAAACGGCCAATTCCCTTAAGGATGGCTGGATGTATACCGGGGATATCGCCACGATGGACGAAGACGGCTACTTCTACATTGTCGACCGGAAGAAGGATATGATCATCTCCGGCGGCTTCAACGTCTATCCCCGGGATATCGACGAGGTCTATTATGAGCATGCCAAAGTCCAGGAGGCATGTTCCATCGGCATCCCCGACGCCAAGCGGGGGGAGAACGTCAAGCTTTTCATTGTTCTCAAGGAAGGGGAGACGGCGACCCAGGAAGAAATGATCGAGTACGGGAAGACGAAGCTGGCCGCCTACAAGCTGCCCACGGAGGTCGAATTCCGCAAGGAACTTCCGAAAACGAATGTCGGTAAGATCCTTCGCAAGGAGCTCCGGGCGGAAGAGCTGGCGAAACGGAAGAGATAGGCAAGGGTGAAGGGTAAGTAAATTGGGGGCAGACCTTGAACAAGGTCTGCCCCCTTTCATTCCGTATCAAATGGTCGCTACAAATTCTATTTCCCGGGGGAGTTTATAGGAAGACAGATACGACCGGCAGTGCCTCAGGATCTCTTTGTCATCCGCTTCCACGCCGGGCTTCTTGACGATCAGGGCCTTGACGATTTCTCCCCGCATCAGGTCCTCTTTGCTCTCCACCCGGGCGGTTTGCACCGCCGGGTGCATCCCCAGGACAATTTCCACTTCGAGGGGATAGACATTGAAACCGCTGGTGATGATCATCCGTTTCTTCCGGCCCGTAAGGAAAATATAGCCGTCCCCGTCGATCCTCGCCAAGTCCCCCGTATGGAGCCAGCCGTCGCGAATTACCTCGGCGGTCGCTTTTTCATCCTTGTAGTATCCAAGCATGACGTTTTCCCCTCGGACGATCAATTCACCGATCTCCCCTGAGGGAAGCCCGGCGCCGTTGTCATCGACGATCATTACCTCCAGCCCCGGAATCGGAATCCCTATGGATCCAGGTTTTTGTTCCATGGTAAGCCTCGTTATCGCGCAGATGGGCGAGGCTTCCGTCAAACCGTAACCCTCAACCAGAGGGGTCCCGAATTTCTCCCGAAAGAGCTGGATAAACTCCATGGGTATGGCAGAACCGCCGGTGACACAGAAGCGCAGGGAACTGAGGTCGTATTTTTCCCCGCCCTGATGAAACAGCATTCCTAAAAACAGCCGGGGCACTGCGCCTATATAGGAGACCTTTTCCCTTTCAATGGTGCCAAAGATACTCTCCAGGGTAAAACGCTCCATCAGAACGACACTGCCGCCGATATAGAATACAGCCAGCATATTTGCCGCCGCTCCGAAGGAGTGGAAAAAAGGTATTATTGCCAGACCTCGCTCTGCGGGGGTGCCTTGGAAGTCTGTTACTGTGAACATAACTGCCTGTGTCATCAGGTTGCCATGGGTCAGGACGGCCCCCAAGGCCCGGCCCGTCAGACCGGCGGTATAGATCATAACGGCCGGGTCTCCTCCGGCAATATCCGGCATCTCCCAGGTAACAGGATTGTCCCTGATGGCCTCGGTGTATGGGCAGTCCGTATCCATGCCGCTTGTGGTCAGGAGATGTTTGCAGAGGGGCAGGTCCGCCTTGATTTCTTCGTAACGTTTCGCGAGGACGCCCTGGGTAATAAAGAGCCTTGCCTCGCTGTCTCCGATCAGATGCCTCAATTCGTAGGGGGTCGAAAGAACATTCAGCGTCACGGCGACGGCGCCGAGCTTCTGGGCGGCAAAATAGGAGATGATGAATTCCGGGCAATTGGGGAGCATGATGGCGATCTTGTCCCCCTTCCCGATTCCCAGGCCGCGGAAATAATGGGCCAGGGCATTGGCGGCCTTGTTGAATTCCGCATAAGTCATGCGGCATTTTTCATGAATGAAGGCAATATTGTCCGGGAATCTTTTCGTTGATTCCTCCAGCATCTGTCCCAGGTTCATTAGTCGGCACCCCTTCCAGTTTTAATATAAGCGCTGAATTTAGCTGACTCCCCTTAGCACATGCCCTTTCCCTTTTCAATCCCGGTAATGGTCTTTTTTCTTGAACATAAGAGCGATTTCATATAGGGATGGACTGCCTGTGGGCATTGAACAAAAATCCTAAGGAGGTTTTGCTGATGAAAAGAACAATGTTGCTGGTTACCATGATTCTTCTCTGCTCCGTTTCTTTGGCCCTTGCCGGGGGCTCGCCCGTCGGAAAGTGGAAGACCATTGACGACAAAACGAAAAAAGAGAAATCCATCGTTGAGGTTTACGAAGTTGGAGGCAAGGTCTATGGCAGGATTCTGCAACTCCTCCAGGAAAAAGACGGCGGGGTGAGCAAGCTATGTACAAAATGCACGGGCAGCGACCTGAATAAACCCATGATCGGCCTGGTAATCGTTAAGGGACTGAAGGCGGACGGGGATGAATACACCGGCGGGACCATTATGGATCCCAATGACGGCAAGGTTTACAAATGCAAGATGGAAGTTATTGAAGGTGGTAGCCAGATGAAGGTCAGAGGTTTTATCGGTTTCTCCCTCATCGGTCGGACCCAGGTCTGGCACAAGGTGAAATGACCTTATGTCCGAGCTTATCAACGGCAATGAAATATCCCGAGTGATTCGGGAAGAGATCCGCAAGCAGACCCTGACGTTCAGGGAAAAGACGGGCGTGAAGCCCGGTCTGGCCGTGGTATTGGTCGGCGCGGATCCGGCCTCCCAGATCTACGTCGGGCGGAAAGGCAAGGCCTGTGAAGAGGTCGGTTTCCTGTCCCGGGAGTTCAGATTGCCCGGGGAAACGGAAGAGAAAGAACTTTTGGAGATCATTCGGCAATTAAATGAGGACCCGGCCATTCACGGCATCCTCGTGCAATTGCCCCTTCCCCGCCAGATCCGCTCCCAGGCGGTAATCGAGGCGATTGCGCCGGCCAAGGATGTGGACGGTTTCCATCCCGTGAATGTGGGGCGCCTCGTGGCGGGCAATCCCTGTCACGTCGCCTGCACTCCCCAAGGGATCATTGAACTCCTCGATCGGACCGGCATTGTCATCGAAGGGAAGGAGGCCGTGATCGTCGGCCGGAGCAACATCGTCGGGAAACCCCTGGCCCTGCTTCTTCTGGCCCGTCATGCCACTATTACCGTCTGCCATACCCGGACGCGCAATCTTCCGGAGACAACCAGGCGGGCCGATATCCTTGTGGCCGCCGCCGGTAGCCCGGAGATGATAAGGGGGGAGATGGTCAAGGAAGGCGCCGTCGTAATCGATGTTGGTATGAATAGACTGAGCGACGGCCGTCTGGTCGGGGACGTCGCCTTCGCGGAAGCCGCCCCTCGGGCTGCTCATATTACCCCTGTCCCCGGCGGCGTTGGCCCCATGACCATCGCCATGCTGTTGCGGAACACTCTGAAGGCGGCGCGACAGGCCGAAAATATTTGATTCCCTAAATCAAACCGATTATATTAAAAACCTTTTCGAAGCGCATTTCCCAGGAATGGTCCCGGCGGGCCCGGGCAAAGCCCTGCTGCCTGATCCTTTCCGCTTCTTCGGGATTGTCCAGAAGATATCGGATCTTTTCGACAAGGTCTTCAAAATCCGTATAGGATACAATTTCTTTCCCGATTTCATAAACCCGCTCCAGTTCGGGATGATGCTCGGTGAGATAGAGGCCGCCGCTCATGGGAATTTCGAAATCCCGCCCTTTGAGGCAGTAAGCGTCGGAGAAACCGATGACGCCGCCAAATCCCAGGTTGATCCGGCTTTTTGAGTAAAGACGCACCATGTCTTCCGTGGATAGCGGTCCTTTCGGCCAGCCGTTGCCGTAAGCCTCGACCCGGATGCCCGCTTCCCGAAGCCGGGCGATGATCGCCGGGCGATTGCCGTAACACTGTCCTACAAAAGACACGGGAATGGTTTTTTCTAAAGCGTAACGGCGGTGAATTTCCGGGTTGGCCCCTTCGGGCAGGTAAAGGGGAGTAGCGCCTTCGACGCAGTATTTTTTCAGGGCGTCTTCCGTGCTGGTCCAGGAAAGGGTAAACCAGCGGCAGATATCACGGTTGCCCATAGCTTGGCCGTTGCGGATCTTGCCGACAAAATGTTCCTTGTCGTTCAGGGCGAGATTGATCATGGGAATACCCAGACAGGATAACTCCCGGACTGCTTCGGGGCTGATCAATTCGCCGGACAGATAAGAGAAAATGACGTCCCCTTTCCCCTCTTCCGTACTTCTTGCGGCCCAGTCCAGCAAGTCACGATTCATGGCTTCTTTTCGCGATCGATGCCATTCCCGCTCCTGCTGATGGTCGAACCGGTCGTACCAGTCGTAATGCCGGACAGGGCCGAACTTTTCCAGTGATGGCAGCAGGGACTCATTCTCCCAGTTATAATGATGATAGACGGCGAGAACCTGGAGGGCGCCCTTTTTTTTGGGTTTCAGGAGGGGAAATTTTTCCCGGAGATGACGCCGGAGAGCTTCTTCGTCGGGCAAGACAAGCCGGTGAGCCGCAAATTCCTGCTCGTAATGGTCCTGCTCCCGTCGCAGGCGCCGGTCGTTGCGCCAAATGCGTAATCGCCGCCGGTATTTTTTCAGAGGATCCATTGGCAAAGACTCCCTCATTGCCGGTGCCTAAAGGCGATGGTGCGTATAGAGTCTCGCCCCGTTCGATTTATCCACCCGATCGTTCATCATATTGAAAACATGGCCGGCGTCAATCACAGGGATGGAAAAGGCAGCGGCGGCATCCACGCATACGGGCAGGGCGCCGATTCCCGCCCCTACCAGACAGAGATCGGTATTAGCCGGTATGTTCGCCAGGAGCTGATCTTTCATCGTCGACCAGCGGGTGGCCACATATTCGGCGGGTATCTCGGCAAAGACAATTTCGGGGGAGCTGTCAAAACGGGCGAACCAGCGCCGGCAGGCCTCCTGATCACACTCCGAGCCGATGAGGCAGATCTTTTTCCCATTCATCAGGCGTGCAAAAGGGGCGCTGGAAAGCCAGGCGTAAACCACATAGAAGGGGAGGTAGTTGTCGCCGGTCAGGGCAATGCCGTTTTTTTCAAGTAATTCAAGGAAGGTCGAGGCCGATGGCCGCTTTCTGAGACGAGAGACGAGGGCCATTATCCCCCGGCGTGGCTGCTCGATATTGCCGGGAAATATGAGGGGCGCAAACATTCCCTCCCGGGATAATCTTGCCAGGGCGTCAATGTGCAGGGGCAGAGCCGCTTTTATGGCCGCCGTTGATTCCGCCTGGCGGTAGAGGCCGTTGCATTCAAGGCTCAGGGCGTAAAAGGCGTATTCTCCGTCGGCGAAGCGGACGATGGGGAAGGGCAAACGGTCGACAAGGCTTTTTTGAACCCGGTCCTGAAGTCTTCGCAGATAGGCGTTGCCGTCGGCGAAGGAACGATGGGACAGACATGTTTCCTCTTTTACCATTTCCGGTTTGTTGACGGCCAGAACTTCATCATTATTAACGCCTTCGATGATCAGGCGCTGAAAATGAAAATCGCCGTCCGGCGTTATGATATCGCCAAGGGCTGATCTCACCATGTCTTTTCAAAATCTGCCGGGGTGTAAGTCTTTTTCAGATCTTCAAAATAGCTATGTCGCTTGTTGGCCCGGAAGTGATCCACAAGGGGGCGGTTGAAGATTCGGTAAACAAATGCCAGGGGGGTGAGGATGAGATAGAAGGTCACAATAAGGATGACCCTGGAATTGAAGGCCCCGAGAAGGGCGGCAAACTTCATCCAGTAGCGGGCGAGGGCGGTAGTGACCCGGCTTTCAAAGGCATTGCCCAGGGTCAGCAGCACGGCAATCCACAATAGCCACCGGGCGCCGAAGATCACATAAGCAACCAGGACGGCGAGGGTCAGGACGCCGATGGTTTTTGATGTGGCAAGACGATCCAGGTCCATGCTCCCTCGTCTAAAACAGGGTATAGATGAAAGGGGCCACGGCGGAACCGCTCGACATGATCAGGATGCCCATGAGGAGCAGCATGACGATCATGGGCAGGAGCCACCACTTCTTCCGTTCCTTCAGGAATCCCCATAAGTCTCTCAGAATTTCCATTTTCCGGTTTTACCTTACTTAGATAAATATTTGGCTGGGATACGGCAATCGACGCCATCCCCACCCTGCCCCCCGCTTGAAGGGGGAGGGAATCTTCGGATCGTCCCTATAGCAATGGGTTGTTGTTTTTGCAACCGAAATTCTCGGCCCTGTGGGGACGGGGACGAGATCCGCTTCCTCCGGGCTTCTGGATCATGTCCCCGATGCCTTACATAATGGTGCTGGATTCCGTGTCCGTTTCCCTGGCGCCGGCGATTATTGCGTATAATTTTGTAACTGCATTAGTGCGTACGCCCGGCCCCGATGGTCTTGGCTAAGGTATCGGCAATAATCCTGTGGCCACCGGCGTTGAGATGATCGTCCAGGACGTAGAAATGTTCCTTCTGCAATTTATCGGAAAAATCCAGGACAATCATGTTCTTCAGGTAGGGAGGATAATTTCCTGCCGCAAGTTTCTTTTTCAGAGCTGCCGGGAAATCCCTGTTGTCCGCAGGATTTCGACCGTTCATCACAAAGGTTATGATCGTTACGTTTTTGAAGTCGAGGCCGCTGTTCTCAATAGCATTGAGAAAGAGATCGATTTCGTCCCGGTCCGTGACGACTCCTGATTGTCCCCGACGCTGCTCGATTTCGTCCCACCGTTTCTTGATTTTTGTCCAAAGGTACTTACCAAAGAAATAATGGAGTGAGTCCTTGTAAAGACCCTGATATTCAATATACTGCTGAGAAGACATTATCGGCAGGCGGTTGTGATTGATATAGAATTCACGATTTTCGTCGAGATCGTTGCCGCAATATTGAACGATGAGATACTTCAGGCGATCCGTCGGTATGCCGCGGAGGATCATCATTTCCCGGGCCGTGCCGTAAGAGGCAACGGCGGCATTAAGGACTTTGATACCCATTTTCTTTTCCAACTGTTTTGCAAAGGTCTCTTCCTGGTTTACTCCCCAACCCATGGCAAAGGAATCCCCGGCGACGATAACTTCCGGGTGCTGCAAGGCCTTTTCGTCGTCTCGCACCCCCAGGCTGTTTACATCATAGCGATTCATGAATTCCCGCCCCCCGAAGGTGCAGGAGCCGGGTTTGAGGGTGTAGCCGAGGGAGGCGTCATATCGGGCACAGGCCGGTTCTAATTGGATGGTGGGACGTTCCCGGACGTAGATATAGCCGATCATGTTGCCGATGCGTTGGGGGCATTGTTTGAGGATATCCGGATTATGGACGAGAAGAAACAGCAGCCCTTCCAGGATAGCAAGAAGGATCAGCAGAAGCAATAGATTGAAGACGATAATTTTTGCAGCCCTTTTCAAGGTCGATTACCCAAAGTTATGTTCCTGTTATTCTCCCCCGTTCTTAATCCAGGCCGTACTCCTCCTGCCAGTCCTGCTCCTCTTGCCATGGGGGCTGTTCCTCCTTGGCGAAGATGAAGTCTCCCACGACCAGGTAATCCATATCCGTCCGCATGAAGCAGCGGTAGGCGTCCTCGGGAGTGCAGACAATGGGTTCACCCCGGACATTGAAGCTCGTATTGACGATGACGCCGTAGCCCGTCTGGTCCTTGAAGGCCTTCAGAAGCTCCGAGAAACGGGGATTGGTCTCCCGGTGCACCGTCTGGAGCCGGGCCGTATAATCGAGATGGGTAACGGCGGGGATGTCGGAGCGGACATAGTAGAGCTTGTCCCTAATGGGCTGCTGATGGTAGTCCGGGGGCAGGGGATGCCGCCTCCCCTGCTGCACATTGGCGATGAGCAGCATATAAGGCGAGGGTGCTTCCATTTCGAAGTATTCCGCGACGTCTTCATACAGGACCGAGGGTGCAAAGGGGCGGAAGCTCTCCCGGAACTTGATTTTAAGATTCAGGCGTTTCTGCATCTCCTTGTTCCGGGCGTCGCCGAGGATGCTTCGGTTTCCCAGGGCCCGGGGGCCCCATTCCATCCGGCCCTGGAACCAGCCGACGGCCTTGCCCCGGGCCAGATAAGCGGCGACGGTGGTGCTCAAGACCGCGATGTTTTCTACATGATGGTATGGTGCCTGGTACTTTTTGGCCGTGCCGAGAATCTCCAGATCGCTGAACTCCGGCCCCAGGTAGGCTCCGTGCATCTGATCCTTTCCCATGGGAGCTTTTCGGGGCTGCTTATAGTACATATGATGGATGGCGTAGGCGGCCCCGAGGGCCCCGCCGGCGTCGCCCGCGGCGGACTGGATCCAGATGTCTTCAAATTCTCCGCCCCGGAGGAGCTTGCCGTTGGCGACGCAATTCAGGGCTACCCCTCCGGACAGGCAGAGTTTCCGTGCGCCGGTCAGTGTTTTCGCCGTCCGGGCCATCTTGGCGACGATCTCTTCGGTTACCTGCTGGATGGCGAAGGCCAGGTCGCCGTGGCGCTGCTCAATAACCGTTTCCGCCGTCCGGCGGGGGAATCCGAAAAGGGCCTCCCATTTTTCGTCCTTCACCATGCTGAGCCCGGTAGTGTAATCGAAGTAGTCCTGATCCAGCCAGATGGAACCATCTTCCTTCACGTCAACAAGGTGATCGAGGATGGCCATCTTGAAACGCCGAACCTGTTCCGAGGCCGGATCTCCATAGGGGGCCAGACCCATGAGCTTATATTCCCCGGAATTGACCCGGAAGCCCAGATAATGGGTGAAGGCGGAATAGAGAAGTCCTACGGAGTGGGGAAAGCGCATCTCCTTCAGGAGGGTGATGTCGTTGCCCCGGCCATGGCCGATGGAAGCAGTGGCCCATTCCCCCACCCCGTCGATGGTCAGGATGGCCGCTTCGGTAAAGGGGGAGGGGAAAAAGGCGCTGGCGGCGTGGGCCAGATGGTGATCCGTAAAGAGAAGCTGCACGTCTTTGGCCTTGCCGTCGCCGATCTTCCGTAGCTCGTCCCGGATAAGTTTCTTCAGGAAAACCTTTTCCTTGATCCAGACGGGGATGGCCGACAGGAACGATTTCACCCCTTTCGGGGCGTAAGCGTAATAGGTTTCCAGGAGCCGTTCGAA
>Ga0074199_1001828_pt1 | contig 15822 bp, 3 predicted proteins | sample EPASupsiteSAE347_FD_64528 | JGI IMG/M metagenome (GOLD analysis project Ga0074199, IMG submission 64528) | Bioremediated contaminated groundwater from EPA Superfund site, New Mexico - Sample SAE3-47 | ecosystem: Environmental > Aquatic > Deep subsurface > Groundwater > Contaminated ...
CGGCTCTGAAAACCTCATCATGCGCTTTTCAAACGCCGGGGGCCGCCTTCCCCTTTCCATGGAAAGGTATGGCTCGACCTATTACCTTGTGTGCGATCAGGTGGGCTCCCTTCGAGCGGTTGTAGATAGCGCGGGAAACGTGGTAAAAGAAATAGAATACGATTCCTTCGGAAACATTCTCTCCGATACCGACCTGCTCTTTGAAATCCCCTTGGGGTTTGCCGGAGGCCTTCATGATCGCGATACCGGCCTCGTTCGATTCGGAGCCAGGGACTACGATCCCGATACGGGCAGATGGGCTGCAAAAGATCCCATATTCTTTGCCGGTGGGGATGCTAACCTCTATGGGTACGGGAATGATCCGGTCAATATGGTCGATCCGTTGGGGTTGAATGCTGGACCAATTTATCCAGGTCCAGGTCCATTTCCACAGGTTGATATCACAGTCGGTATCCCCTTTGTTGATCATACTGTTCTCGGGATGTTGAATACGTCTGCAAACACTGCCAATTGGCTTGCGAATAGGCTCTGGCTGTTGCTTGAGCTAGCAGGGTCCGATACAGCACTAAACATGAGCATGACAACGCCTTTCCCATACGACGATGCTCTGGTGGCCGGGATTGGGTGCGGAGTTAAGTTCACAAAGCAGATGTTGAGTTCATCAGAAAAAATAGCTGAGGGGCGAAGAATACATAAGGTTGAAGAACTGGTTGAGAAATTTGGTGGTAAAGTAAAGGACTGGGTTAAGAAGAAAGGCTGGGATGAGCGTGGTCAAGAATGGCACTGGTATGAAAATAAGGGCAAAAGAGAAGGATTGAAACGAGTTGGAGAGCCGGATCCATTTTAGGCATGAGAAAGTAAGACTTAACATAAGTAATATCTGGAAGGACTGCAGCTCTGTGAAAGTAAAAGTAAAACCGGAAATCCACAATCATACTTTAGACGAGTTTGATAACCAAAACCTTGAACCTAACAAGGTTTATGAAGTTATTGGACTTAGTTATGACCACTACCGAGTGGTTAATGGCATAGGAGACCCTATTCTCTATCCTAAGTACCTTTTTGAGGTTGTAGATCCATCCATTCCGAAATCATGGAAACGGGATGAATATGGCCCTGACGAGTACTATATTGATCCGCCAGAACTCAGTAGGCCTGGTTTTTATGAGGACTACTTCGACGGGAAACCTGAAGCAAAGGAGATCTTTAGGAAATTCTTAGCTTCTCAAGAGAAGATGAGGGCAGGTCTTGACGTAGGACATGGTGCCGGTTCGACCGATGTCACTGGCCGATGTCAAACGGAGAATCCGGCGGGTGGCACCGGCAACTGTACGCCTTCAACAATATCGCAAAAGACGTGTTAGACTTCTCGGTAGCCATCCCCCTCAAGGGATTGCGTTTCGAAAAGCGTGGATAGGGGACGTCCGTGACATATGGACATTTCGCAGAGACTTTAATGTCCAAATGCCATGGACGTCCCCAACCTTCCCCGGGAACACGGTAGCGCTCGACGGCAGCAAATCAAGCGACGTGGATGGCGATTCCCTTACCTTCAGGTGGTCTTTGAGCTCACGCCCCGATGAGAGCGCCGCGATGCTTTCCGATCCTTCAGCCGTAAGGCCGGGGTGGATAGGGGACGTCCGTGACATATGGACATTTCGCAGAGATTTTAATGTCCAAATACCACGGACGTCCCCAAGCTTCCCACGGGACCCGGCGGGACGATATCTACAAATGTGACCGTTACCGTCAATTACCCCAAGCCGACGGTTACTTTCACAGCCGCGCCCTTGACCATAATAGAGGGCGAATCGAGCCAATTGAGCTGGTCCACGACCAATGCCCAAACCGTTTCCATCAACCAGGGTATCGGCACGGTGGCAACAGCCGGCACACTATCCGTCAGCCCCACCGGAAACATTACCTATACCCTTAGCGCAACGGGACCGGGAGGGACGACCGAGGCAAGCGTCGACATCACCGTCATCCCGAAGCTTGTCCTGAAGGTGAGCTCTCCTGTTGCCGGCGAGGTCTTGACCAACCAGACGCTCAAGGTGAGCGGCCAGGTGAAGGAAGGCGCCACCGTCACTGTAAACGGCATGCCTGCAACGGTAGCCGGCAATGTCTTCACGGCCGAGGTGGTATTGACCACGGAGGGGGAAAATTCCCTTGTCGTCGAGGCGAGCGGCCTCTTTGGACAGCACGAGACCGCTACCACCACCGTTTTCTATTTCGCGATTCCAACGGTTGTGATCACGGCCGACAAACACAGCATCTTTTCCGGGGAGACGGTAACCCTTTCCTGGACTTCCGGCAATGCCGCTTCGTGCACCATCGACCACGGCATCGGCGCGGTTTCCTTGAACGGGACGATGAGCGTCTCTCCGACGGAGACGACCACCTATGCCATTACGGCAACAGGAGCCGGGGGAGAGAAAAAAGCGTTTGTAACCGTAACTGTTGGGACTGCCCTGCCTGAAATCACCATAAGCTCCGATCCTCCCGCTCTTGGCTACCCCGGAAGGGTGACTCTCACCTGGAGCGCTCTTCGGGCCGATTCCTGCAAGATCGATCCCTTCCTCGGAGAAGTTCCAATAAGTGGATCCATGGGGGTCATGGTCGATAAGACAACCATGTACACTCTTACCGCCACCGGGCCGGGCGGGATAAGCTCGGCTGCCATTACGGTCAGCGTGAATAATCCCGCTCCGACGGTGACGCTTTCGGCCACTCCCGACAGCATAGCGGTGGGAGGCCAAGCCACCCTCACATGGACCTCAACCAACGCCGCCACTTGCATGCTCGATCCCTCAATCGGTGAAGTCGCGCTGAACGGCTCGATCCAGGCTTCTCCCTCCGAGACCACGGTCTATACCCTCACCGCCACGGGAGAGGGAGGCACGGTAACGGCCCGGGTACGGGTATATGTCGGGGATTCTTATTCCTATGGTGATCCGACCGACGCCGAGCAGGCTCACCTCGAAGCGATGAACCGGGTACGAGCCAATCCCCAGGGTGAAGCTTCACGCCTTGGAATCGATCTCAATGAAGGACTTGCACCAGGAACGATCGGGCCTGAGCCGAAACAGTCCCTGGTATTCGACGCCAGACTCATTCAGGCTGCACGTTTTCATTCTCAGGATATGCTGAACCGGCAGTATTACGCTCATTACTCCCCCGATGGAGAATCCCCCTTTGACCGGATCACCGGAGCCGGATATTCTCCTGCGACTTATGGTGAGAACATCTCGGAGAGGGCATCGAGTGCACCGCTGGATGCAGCTCTTTCGGCGCTGAGCATGTATGAATCGCTTTTTGTCGATCAGGATACCGAAGGACGGGGCCATCGCGTGAATATCCTCTATGAGCGTTTCAAGGAAGCAGGAGTCGGGATGGCTTTCGGCTCCTTTGGCACCATGCCTTATAGCTTCCTCCTTACCTGCGATTTTGCTTCCTCATCGATGGATACCAATTCTTTTGTGACGGGAGTCGTTTACGACGATCGAAACGGTGACGGGATTTATTCGGCGGGTGAGGGCATAAAGAACGTCGAGATCCGCATCCCCGAGGCCGGAGCAAAAACTCTTACCTGTGCCACGGGAGGATACGCTCTTCTTTTGCCGCCGGGAAGCTACACACTCGATGCGGTTCTCCCCGACGGCCGCACTTTGAGGCGAGAAGTGGTTCTGGCCGCCCGGAATGTGAAGGCGGACTTTCTGCTCGCCGAGTTTCCTTCCACCCTCCATAGTCCCGAGGTGACACTGGAAATCGCTCCTCAGCTCGTGGCCCTTGGCGAGAGTGCAACCCTCTCGTGGAGCTCGAGCTTTGCAACCTCTTGCGTGATCGAGCCGGGGGTCGGCAATGTGGGCCCAAGCGGAGCCATACCGGTAACTCCCGCTTCGACGACAACTTATCGCATCACGGCAACCGGCCCCGGAGGCAGTGCCTCAAAAGAGGTGACACTCTGTGTCTATGACCCGGCCGGCCCTGTTTCGGTGAGCCTGGATGCGGCTCCTCAAACGATCGAGAAGGGAGAGACCGCGGTCCTTAAATGGTCCTCGCTCAATGCCACGAGTGCATCCATGGATAACGGAATCGGCTCCGTGGCGCTAAACGGCTCTCTTGGAGTCCGTCCGCAGTCCTCGACGACCTACACCATTACCGCCTCCGGTCCTTCCGGCTCCCTTCAGGCTCAGACCAGGGTTACGGTGCACGTAAGTGCTCAGCCCCAGCCGGAGGGGTCCTTCGGTTCGCGCTACGAGTATCTTATCCCCTTCGATGCCTTCCTCGAGGCCTATGAGCCGGGAAGGTTCTCGGTCGTGACGGGATACGTCAGGGATATGAGCCAATCGGGAAGGGCGGGGGTCGGCGTTCGCATTCTGCATCATCCGGAATACGGGACGGCGCTGAGCGATTCCGAAGGAAGATTCTCTCTTCCAGTGCAAGGTGGAGGAGCTCTAACCGTCGTCTACGAGCATGAATCCTTGATCAGCGCTCACCGCCAGGTGGAAGTTTCAAAAAACGATATCGCCCTCGTGGATGCGGTTGTGATGATAGAAAAAGATCCTCGATCGACGACCATAACCTTCGACGGGAATCCCTCGAATATCATGACGCACAGGAGCGGCATGGTAACCGATGCCTCGGGCAGCCGATCCGCCACCATCGTTTTTTCGGGGGACAACCGGGCCTGGTCGGTCGATGGATCTGGAAAGCTCACGGGAGAGCTCTCCAGTATAACGGCCCGGGCAACGGAATTCAGCATTCCTCAGTCCATGCCGGCCATTCTTCCTCCGACTTCGGGCTACACCTACTGTGCCGAGCTCTCCGTGGACGGAGTTGAAAATGTTCGCTTCGAAAAGCCGGTCATGGTCTGGATCGACAATTTCCTTGGCTTTCCCGTGGGCCAGGGCGCTCCGGCCGGCTACTACGATCGGGAGCGCGGAGTGTGGGTGCCGTCGCAAAACGGCCTTGTCGTCCGGCTCCTCGATAGAAATGGAGATGGGATCGTGGATGCCCTGGATGCCGATGGAGACGGCAATCCCGATGATCTCAACGGGGACGGATACTTTGAAGATGAAGTGGCGGGCCTTCAAGATCCGGATCGCTACCTTCCGGGAGCTATCTTCTGGCGTGTTCCCGTGACTCATTTCACCCCATGGGACGTAAACTGGTGCACGAAGCTCGATATGGATATATTCTTCGACCTTCTCGGGATCGTCCTTCTCGATGAGCAAATGGAAGACGATTGCCTGAGCGGCTGTAACTCCTTCATAGAAGACCGCTCCCGGATCTTTCATGAAGACGTTCCCATTGCGGGAACCGCGATGACGCTCCACTATGCGAGCAACCGCGTGAAGGGCTACAAGAGCCGGATTATTGTTCCCGCAAGCGGAGATACTATTCCCCAAGGGCTAAAGAGAATAGAAGTCCAGGTAAACATAGCGGGAAGACACTTTGAAGAGACCCTTCCTCCCCGGCCGAATCAGCAGGCCGTCTTTACCTGGGATGGACTGGACTATCTCGGGATAAACCTCGATGGACCGACCACGGCTCATACCCGGGTCGGCTATGTTGGAGACAGCCTCTATACCAGCACTCCTTCTTTCGCCGCTCCGGGAGCCCAGGTCATAAACATTACCGGAAGGGCCGAGGCGGTATTCTGGAGGGAATCGGACATTACCTTGCATCGGGATATAGCCGATACCATCGCCGAGGGCTGGACGATCTCGTCTTATCATCGCATCAGCAAGACCGATCCCACCATTTTGCACAAGGGAGATGGAGGTCGTGAAACATACAGGCCCAACCAGATGGCTCTCCTGGCCGGAAGATCAAGGCAGCCTGGGTTTTCGGGAGACGGAGGGCCGGCCGGGGAAGCGATGCTTAACAGCCCGTTCGGCATGGCTGTCGATGCCTCGGGAAATATCTACTTTGCAGACACGGGAAATCACCGCATCCGAAAGATAAGCGCAGCCGATTCGACCATCTCGACTCTCCTTGAAACAGGGCTCGATACTCCGATGGATGTGGCCGTGGATGAGCTCGGGAATCTTTTTATAGTCGATTATGGAAAAAGGCGGATCTACAGGCTGGATACCGCCGGATCTCTTGAAGCCATCATCGAAAATACGGGCCTCTACAGGCCTTGCGGCATCGCCCTCGACAGGTTTGGGAACCTGTATTTTTCAGACAACCTGAGCCACCGCGTTTTCAAAATGGATGCGGGCGGGAGCATTTTTTCGGTTGCGGGAAACGGTGCTTTCGGCCTGGAGGGAGACGGCGGTGAGGCAACGCAGGCAAATCTTTTTGATCCCAGGGGGCTCTCAGTCGATAAGGATGGAAGCCTCTACATCGCGGAGGCCGGGAGCCACCGGATAAGAAAGGTGGATTCAAACGGGATCATCACAACCGTTGCTGGAATAAAAGGAGAGGGAGGATATTCCGGAGACGGCCTTTCGGCAAAAGAGGCGAAGCTTGCAAATCCCTGTGACGTTACAGTGGACTCGAGGGGGAATCTTTTTATCGCGGATACGGGAAACTACCGTGTGCGAAAGGTGGAGATAAACGGAATCATCACAACCGTTGCCGGAAACGGAGTGGCGGGCTTTGCAGGAGGTGGACCGGTCGGGAATTCGATGCTCGGCACTCCCGTGAGCGTGGCGCTCAAGGGATCGGAAAATCTTTTGATCTCGATGGAACAGATGCATTCCATAGCCTCTATCGGCCTTTCTTCGCAGCTTCGCCAGACTTCGGACGGAAATAACCTGGGCTTTATCGATGAGGCGGGTCTGAGCTATTTCATAAGCCCTGAGGGACTCCATATCCACACAAACGATCTTCATACGGGAGTGCTTATCCAGAGGTTCCACCACGACGCTCATAAGCGTCTGGATTCCATGTGGGATGCGTCCGGCCTTATGACGCTGATCGAGCGGTATGCAAACGGCACTCCCCATGCCATCGCTTCCCCTTATTGGATAAGGACAAAGCTCGAGATCGATTCTCAAAACCACCTGACCCGGGTGGTCTATCCCGATGGAAGCAGCTATGGATTTACCTATACACAAGACGGCCTCATGGCGACAAAAATCGAGCCGGCCGGCAATCGCTTCTTCCAGCACTACGACTCCGATGGAAGACTTACCCTGGATGAAGATGAAGAGGGAGGCACCTGGCAGGCTTCGAGAACGGAAGAGCCGGGCGGAAAAGTTGAAACCTCCATGGCTCTGGCCGAGGGAAGCCTGACCGGCTACAGCGATGAGACCACTGCGGATCGAAGATCTAAATCGACCATAACCGATGCGATGGGTGATATCACTTCCTTTGAGAAGTCCCGCGACGGGTTCTTTGCGGAAAAGAGGCTCCCCTGCGGGATGAAGCTCGATTTTTTCTATGATCTCGATCCCGGCTACCAGTTTAAATATGTAAAGGAAATGAGGGAGACCGCCCCTTCGGGCCTCGAGAGGAAAACTATTCACAATGCCCACTATGAAGATTCAAACGAAGACCACCTGGCGGAGATAGTCACGCGGACTCTCGGCGTGAACGGCAATATGACCACTCTCATAACGGACACTCTTGCGAAGAAAAAGACCCTCCGATCCCCCGAGGGAAGGACGAGCGAAACGATCTACGATGAGTACACGGGGTTTTCGCTCCTAAAGAGCACGGGGGGGCTCTTCGATACCTCCTTTTCATACAACGGGGAGGGAAAGCTCTCTTCGACAAAAACCGGCACCAGGGAGACGAGCTTTACCTATGATGACTGGGGATACCTTAAAACGATAAAAGATCCCGAGAACAGGGAAACAACCTACACACGCGATTTCATGGGGCGGGTCCTCAAGGTGGACAGAGCCGACGGGAGCTTTCTATCCTACGCCTACGACGCCAACGGGAACATGACCCTTACCGCTACCCCGACTCCTGCGAGCCACACTTTCTCCTACAACAAGGTGAATCTAAACGAAAGCTACGCAACTCCTCTTCGGGGAAGCTACACCTACCACTACGACAAAGAAAGAAAGCTCACCCGGACCTCCTTTCCATCCCAAAAGGAGATCTTGAATGTCTACGAAGGAGGAAGACTCGTCAGGACCGAAGCCCCGGAAGGGAGCATGGATTACAGCTACCTTTGCGCAAGCAAGATAGGATCCATTAAAAAAGGATCAGAGACCATAACTTACAGCTACGACGGGTCTCTTTTGAAATCCCTGACACTTTCCGGGACACTCGATGAAGCTCTTGGATACTTCCACAATAACGACTTCAATGTGAGCGAGATGAGCTATTCCGGAGATAGCGTAGCTTACGGCTACGACAGGGACGGGCTCCTGACGAGATCCGGGCGCTTCACCATATCGAGAAACGCCCTGAACGGCCTTCCGGAATCGGTTGAAGACGGAGCTCTAAAGATTGAAAGAGCCTTTAGCCGGTACGCAGAGCTCGATTCCGAAAGCAGCAGCGTTTCAGGATCGAATATATATTCAAGAAACGTGACCCGCGACCAGACGGGAAGGATAACCGATAAGTCGGAAGCCCTTGGCGGAGCGACCTCCCTTTACCACTACACCTACGATGCCCTGGGAAGGCTCCTTACGGTCTTTCAAGATGGAGCGCCGGTCGAAGAGTACCGCTACAATCCCAACGGAACGAGAAGCTATGAAAGAAGCTCGCTTCGAGGAATCTCGGGAAGGAATTTTACCTACTCGAAAGAAGACGATCTCATGAGCTTTAGCGACGGAGGAATCGAGACGGTCTATGAAAGCGATGCGGACGGATTCCTTGTTTCGAAAACGAGCGGCTCCTCAGTAACGACCTATCTTTACTCCTCGAGAGGCGAGCTTCTCTCTGTCACCCTTCCTGATGGAAAAAAGATCGAATACATCTACGATCCCCTTGGAAGAAGAATTGCAAGGAAAGTAGACGGAGCGATCGAGAAAAAGTACCTCTTTGAAGGCACGACAAGGCTTCTTGCGGTCTACGACGGCTCCGGCACCCTCCTTGAAAGATTCGAGTACGCGGACGATCGAATGCCTCATGCCATGAGAACAACGGGAGGAGCCCTTCACTACCTTTTCTTCGATGAAAGAGGCTCCCTCAGGGCTGTCAGCGACCCGGCGGGCAATATGGAAAAGACGCTCGACTACGATTCCTTCGGGAATGTCCTTGCCGATTCCAATCCCTCTTTCGAGATTCCTTTTGGATTCGCGGGAGGCATGTACGACAGGGAGACCGGCCTCGTTCGATTCGGAGTCAGGGATTATGATCCCGGTACGGGAAGATGGAGCGCGAAAGATCCTATTCTCTTTGCGGGTGGGGATGCGAATCTGTATGGGTATTCTCAGAATGATCCGGTCAACAAGGTCGATCCTTGGGGGCTAGATACATACCTGATTAATCGAGATTTAGCTTTATTTGGAAACTCTGCCAAATCTCGATCGAATCCATTTACTCATACATTCGTAGTAACTACAAACCCTGATGGTACAATAGCCAATGCCTATAGCTGGGGAACCGAGGCCAATCTCCATGGTTGGACAAGAAATTTACCACTTGATCTTGCAACAGCTACACAAGCTCTGCAAGAGAACTTAGCTGAGAAAATTGATGAAGCTGATTTTGATCCATTTGTGGAACAGGCATTCAATCATATAAATGGTCCACTAACAGAACATATGAATCTAGTTGTTACCAATAACTGCAAAGAAGCATCCAAACAACTCATTAATACTGCTAGAAAACTTCAATTTCAGGATTCATTCATGCGCTTAGGATATTAAGCGTACCGTTAATTTCGCTTGGGTAAACCTCCGGCTTTGCCGGGGGACTCCCAGAGTTTGACAATTCCGGGAGCGCGCTCTTCGATGAAAGAACACGCACTGCCAATTGTGCCACAACACAGAACTTCATGCGCATCCTGAAGGGTGACGCGGCACCGCTTTGCTAATGATCACGGTAGTTTGAGGTCTTCACGAAACACATCGAGCCCCTTTGAGGGGCTCACATTTTCAGGCCTCCGACTTTGGCGGAGGTATCTGACTGATGTCATCATGATTAGATACAATAACATGTCTAAAGCGATAGCACTTGTGTATCTCTTATGTCCAATACTCACTTATGAATTTAACAGAGGTGGATGATGTCAAGGCTTCAGATTACAGTAATTAAGATTATTTGGGTTGCATTGCTTTTTACTATAGTTATTGCAATATGCTATATATATATTCTTCCATCTCTATTTCATAATTGCAAGACATATTCTGTAATTGTCATAGGAGCAATAGGTTCCGCAGTACTTAGCGGCTATTATTCCTATAGGGCTATCAATATGATGATAACATCACATATTAGATGTCTGTTATCTTGCCTTTGTGGCCTTATTATTGCAATGTTGGTTATCTTTTTGTCTCTCCTGGTTATTGTAAACGTAAGAGGATTGTGAAATCAGAGAAAAACACGAGAGTGGATAGGGGACGTCCGTGACATATGGATATTTCGTTGACTGGTTGACTGGTTGACTGGTTGACTGCTTGACTGTTGACTGGATTGACTGGGGTCGGGCCAAGTCAAATATCTGAATAAATGGAGTAAAAGCTGAAAGAGATGGCACTTTTTGAAGTTAAACTGTCATTTTGCTGGCCAAAATGGAGGGTCTAAGCTGAGGGACGTGTGGATAGGGGACGTCCGTGACATATGGACATTTCGCAGAGACTTTAATGTCCAAATGCCACCACGGACGTCCCCAAGCTTCCGCAGGTCACCTTGCCGGACGGCAGGACCCTCAACCAGCGGGTCACCATGGCCGGCGCCAATATCAAGCTCGATTTTCGGGTGGACATGTTTGGCGATACCTGGCCGACGGTGCGGCTCACCAGCCGGGATCAGGCGATCCGGCCGGGGCAGTCCACCCAGCTTACCTGGCAGACCACCGGAGCGCAGTATGCGCGGATGGATAGTGGTGTCGGCTATCTCCCGGCCAACGGGTCGGTCGTCGTCTCGCCCGGGGAAGCCACCACCTACACCATCACCGCAACCGGCAAGGGGGGGGACCGCCACGGCAAGCGTCACGGTCTATGTCAGCGACTTTGTCGAGCCGCCCACGCTGAGTGTTTCCGCCGCCCCGGCTGCCATCGACAAGGGGCAGGCCGCAACCCTTTCCTGGACTTCCGGCAATGCCGCTTCGTGCACCATCGACCACGGCATCGGCCCGGTTCCCTTGAACGGGACGATGAGCGTCTCTCCGACGGAGACGACCACCTATGCCATTACGGCAACAGGAGCCGGGGGAGAGAAAAAAGCATTTGTAACCGTAACTGTTGGGAGTGCCCTGCCTGAAATCACCATAAGCTCCGATCCTCCCGCTCTTGGCTACCCCGGAAGGGTGACTCTTAGTTGGAGCGCTCTTCGGGCCGATTCCTGCAAGATCGATCCCTTCCTCGGAGAAGTTCCAACAAGTGGATCCATGGGGGTCATGGTCGATAGGACAACCAGGTACATTCTCAGCGCCACTGGTCCCGGCGGAACGGCATCCGCCGAAATTTCGGTAACTGTCGAGAACCCGGCTCCGAGCGTGACGCTCTTTGCCACTCCGGACACCGTCGAGGTGGGAGGCCAAGCCACCCTCACGTGGGAATCGAGCGATGCCGCCACTTGCGCTATGGATCAGGGAATCGGAGGAGTCGCTCTAAAAGGATCGATCCTTGTCTCTCCCTTGGTTACCACGCTCTACACCATTACCGCCACGGGAGAGGGAGGCACGGTAGAGGCCAGGGTACGGGTATATGTCGGAAGCTCCTATTCTTATGGAGATCCAAGCGATGCGGAGCAGGCTCATCTCGAGGCGATAAACCGAGCAAGACATGATCCCTCGAGCGAGGCCTCACGCCTTGGAATCGATTTAAACGAAGGACTCTCTCCGGGAATGATCGGAGCGGAGCCAAGGCAGCCCCTCGTTTTCAATTCAAGGCTCATCCGGGCGGCCCGTCTTCATTCTAACGACATGCTGGATAGGCAATATTTCGACCATTACTCTCCTGATGGTGAATCCCCATACGATCGGATAACGGGGAGCGGATATTCAATCGAAAGCTATGGTGAAAACCTCGCCATGAGGCCGTCGGCCACTCCAATCGAGGCCGCCCCCTCGGCCCTTGAGATGTATGAATGGCTCTTTGTCGATCAAGACTTCGAGGGAAGGGGACATCGAAGGAATATCCTCGAATCCGGTTTCAAGGAAGCGGGAGTGGGGATGTCTTCGGGAGCGTTCGGCGGCGTCCCGTACAATTACCTTCTAACCTGTGATTTTGCTTCCTCGGCTTCGGATACCAATCCCTTTCTGACGGGAGTCGTCTACCAGGATCTAAACGCCGACGGGATCTATTCGGCCGGTGAAGGAATAAAGGACGTCGAGATACTGGTCCCGGAGGCGGGAGCGAGTACCGTTACCTGTTCGACGGGAGGATATGCCCTTCTGTTGCCTCCGGGAAGCTATACAATCGAGGCTCTCCTCCCCGACGGCCGCGTCTTGAAGAAGGGGGCTACGTTGGGGAGCCTCAATTTGAAGGTGGATTTCCTGATTTCTGAGTTTCCCTCCACCCCCCACTCTCCCGAGGTGACATTGAGAGTGGATCCCGGGCTTTTGATTCTCGGTGGGAGTGCAACACTCTCGTGGAGCTCGAGCTTTGCGACTTCATGCACAATCGAGCCGGGAATCGGGAATGTGGGACCGGGCGGTGAGGTTGTGCTCATCCCTTCCAATACCACGACATATCGAATAACGGCAACCGGCCCCGGAGGGAGCGCACAAAAAGAGGTTATGCTAAATGTATGCGACCCCTCGGGTCCTCTTTCGGTGAGCCTTGAAAGCGATCCTCAAACGATAGAAAAGGGGCAAAGCTCTCTTTTAAAATGGTCTTCCGTCAATGCCACGAGCCTTTCCATGGATAACGGCGTAGGCTCCATACCTTTGAGCGGCTCCATGACGGTAAGTCCTGAAGCTTCCACTACCTACACCATCACGGCGGGAGGCCCTTCCGGCTCCGCCCGGGCCACGACCAGGCTGACGGTCCATGTAAGCGTTCAGCCCCAGCCGGCGGGATCTTTCGGCTCCCACTATGAAAGCCTCATTCCCGGCGACTCGACGCTTGAAGTCTACGATGATTCGAGATTTTGCGTAGTGACTGGGCTGGCTCAAAATGAGGGAGGCTCTCCGATAGAGGGGGTGAGGGTGCGGGTGATCTCGCACCCGGAATACGGGAGCAGCCTTACCGATGCCAGGGGAAGGTTCTCCCTTCCGGTGGAAGGGGGAGGCACTCTCACATTTTCTTTCGAAAAAGAGGGCTTACTTTCGCTCCAGCGAAGGCTAAAGACTCCCTGGAACGATATAGCCGTTTTAGAAACAGTTACTCTGATCGAGCCGGACAAGGCAGCGACTGTTATTGCACTCGATGGGAGCCCTCAGAGCGTTTTTACCCACAGGAGCACGGAGACGGTCGATAGCTTCGGGAAAAGATCTTGCACCATGGTCTTTTCCGGGGATAGCTTCGCCTGGGAGCTTGACGGCTCGGGAAACGAGATCCGAAAAATCGAGAGATTCAGCGTTCGCGCAACCGAATACAAGACGATCGAGTCCATGCCCGCCGAACTTCCTCTCACTGTCGGCTATACCTACGCCGTCGAACTCCAAGTTGACGGGGTTTCAAGTGTCCGGTTCGAAAAGCCGGTGGCGGTTTTCGTGGAAAATTTCATCGGCTTTGACGTTGGAGCAGTGGTTCCTGTCGGCTGGCTCGACAGGGACCGCGGCTTCTGGATTCCTTCGGATGACGGCAAGGTGGTCCGGCTTCTCGATACCGATTCCGATGGAGTGGTGGACTCCCTGGACGCTAACGGAGACGGTGAAGCCGATGATCTAAACGGGGATGGAAGAACCAATGATGAGGTGAGAGGACTCTTCGATCCATCCATCTATCCACCTGGATCTACATACTTTCGCCTTGAAGTCAGTCACTTCACTCCGTGGAGTCCCAGTTGGGCTCCTGACTATCCTCCCACGGAAGAGTCGCCTGATCTTCCCGTTCCTCCCATCGCAAACCTCCAGAAGGAAAATGGGGAGGATGGGAGCTCCATCGATTCCTTGATAGAGGATCGAAGCCGCATACTTCACGAAGAGGTAGCGGTTGCGGGAACGGATATAAAGCTCCACTACGCGAGCAACAGGGTGAAGGGATACCTTTATACGATCAAGGTGCCTGTCAGTGGAGAAAGCGTTCCTTCCAACTTGAAGAGGATGACGGCCCAAATGAACATAGCGGGAAAGACCTTTTCTCAAACCTTTTCTCCAGCGCCCTACAAGGAAGCGGAATTCGTCTGGGACGGGAAGGATTACCTGGGACAGGATTTCCTGGGGCCGGATCCCCACACGGCCAACATAAGGATAGGCTATGTATATGACGGCATGTACATGCTTCCGGATGGTCTCGTATTTTCGAAGAGCTTTGCCCAATACGGAAAGATTTATACCGCGATCAATATCCGGGACGAGGTAACTATTTGGGAGGACAAGGACCTTTTGATCCACCGCTACCGGACGGAAGACATTGCCGAGGGCTGGAGTCTTTCTGTCCACCACAAGATGAGCAGGGTGGATCCATCGACCCTTCTTAAAGGAGACGGAACAGTTCGGCGAAATGAGAGCTATATCATCAATACCATTGCGGGAACCGGGGACTACGGCTACAGCGGAGACGGAGGGCCCTCATCGAGTGCGATGCTAAACCTTCCTCACGGCGTTACAACAGATGGGGCCGGGAATATCTATATCGCGGACTCTGGAAACCATGTCGTTCGAAAGATCGATAAAAACAGAATCATAACCACCGTTGCAGGATGCGGAGCGAAGGGGTACGGAGGAGATGGAGGCGCGGCCACCTCGGCCGTGCTGGATTCTCCTTCGAGCGTTTTCGTGGACGAGAAGGGAAGCCTTTTCATTGCCGATACCGCAAACCGGAGGATTCGAAAGGTAGAAAAAGGGATCATCCAAACGGTTGCCGGTTGCGGCGAGACATCTCTTGATTGCACCATCATTGAAAACGGCCCGGCCGAAAAGGCCTATATCGGCGCTCCCGTGGCCGCGACTCCGGATGGATGGGGAAACTTATACATTGCAGACTATCATGATCACATCTACAAGGTGGACGCCGGCGGCACCATAACGAAAATTGCGGGAGGAGAAGGACGGGATCGCTTTTGCGGGGACGGAGGTCCCGCCCGTGACGCCTGTCTTTTCGCTCCCGCAGACGTTCAGATCGACAGCTCGGGAAATCTCTACATTACAGACGAGGGAAATCATCGTATTCGAAAGATCGATCCATCGGGAATCATAACGACCATTGCCGGAACAACCATTGGCGCGTGGGATTACGGGAGCGCCTATAATGGGGACGGAATTCCGGCGGTCGAGGCATGTATCCCCTTTCCAAAGAAACTTGCCCTGGATCATGAAGGAAGCATCTTCGTGACGGATGGGAGCTACCGCCTGAGAAAAATAAACAAGGAAGGGATCATAACGACGGTTTCAGGGAACGGAACGGATGAGTACAGCGGAGATGGAGGACTCCCTTCCAAGGCGGGACTCTACTCGCCCTTCGGTGTGGCGGTGGGACCTCAAGGCTCTATTTTCATAACGGATCTTTATGTCAATTCGCTTCGAAGGATCTCATACCCCACAAGCTTTAGCGCAACCGTTGGAAACAGCGGCCTTGCCTTCGTGGAAGACGGAAATTTGGGCCAAATCATGAAAGAAGACGGCCTTCAGACCCA
>Ga0074199_1001829_pt1 | contig 15817 bp, 10 predicted proteins | sample EPASupsiteSAE347_FD_64528 | JGI IMG/M metagenome (GOLD analysis project Ga0074199, IMG submission 64528) | Bioremediated contaminated groundwater from EPA Superfund site, New Mexico - Sample SAE3-47 | ecosystem: Environmental > Aquatic > Deep subsurface > Groundwater > Contaminated ...
TGGCATATTCTTGTTTAGTAATACTGTCGTATCGATCGTAGAACGCCTTTGTTATCTTTCCTTTGCTATCAGATTTTTCGGCGCCATAGCGCCCACCTACGATTAGTACAAAAATATCTGAGTTACGGACCTCACGATAACACGATTCATCAAGTGCGATATCTGGTGTATAAGCAATATCGCCTTTCTCAGAGAGGATTGGTTCGTAACCTAATTTCTCAATGAAATTTTCTATTGATGACCGGACGTGTCTAAGATCGTAATAGGTCGAACTGACAAATACTCTTGGTTTTGACATGGTTGCTACCCCTCCTTTATCTTTTATTCTGTTTATTGAATCGAGTCGTTTTCAATTCGTTCATTTAAGCGAATTTAATACTTCTTTCTTTGGCCTTCAACTATTCTTTGGAATCTCGTCACAATGCACTGGTATCGCACTTTAAAAATCCCCTTGTTTAGAAATAGAGCGATAGCGAATTCTCAATATAAAACCGATATTTGTACTGGTAAATAGTTATGTCATCAACCTCACCTATTGCCTCGCCTTGGGGCGGAGGTCCCCACTGTGTCATTCTCGCGATCAGGCGGTAATCGTTGGCGCCTTGATAGTTACAGAAGAGTGTATATCCGAACCGTGCCTGGGGCTTCCATTCCAGACCCAGGCGGATCAAGGGTGTAAATCCTTTATTATGTAGATGCACCGAGAGGCGTTCCACGCGAACGGTTGTGCCATCGTCCATATTTATCGATATTGCCGCCTTTTGATCCGTTTCCTGCGGCATAAAATATGAGACACCTGCTCCCGCGCAGATCCGGAACTTGTCCCAAATCTGCCAGGCCCGGTTAAATACTAATCGAGTCGTTACTCCCTTTATTTCAAGTGTGGGAATATTGTTGCCTCCACCAAACCCCCCGGAAACCCTGAAGATGCTTTCATTACCTATCCTATCGCTATATTTGCGTGCTTCCCGCATGACAGATAAATCCATCATCCAGTTCTGAAATGGAAAGTAGCGGACGCCGATTCCCATCACATTCGTTCCTTTCGTACCCATCGGATATGTGGGTGTTATGGTGACCCCAAAATATGTTTGTGGTCCGATTTCAGCACTAGAGCCAAAACCTCTTGCATAGACAAGGTACAATCCGATAGCCTGACGCTCCGGGACAAGCGCCAGGTAGGCGGCCGCTTCCTCATCGAAAACCTGGACAGGCACCTCCTGAACTTCTGCGGCAAGTATCTGACCGGAAGCGGTGTCCACCAGTTTAATCACGATCTGGTAGGATTTGCCGAGTCGGCTCACTCCACCAAGAACCGCCAGCCGCGCGCCCAGTAGTTCGCCAACTTTAGCCGCGGTTTCGCTCTCAATGGCGCCAGATAAGCCCAAGGCCTGTTCATCGAGCATCTTCTGCAGTTGGATCCGCTCTACGAGCTTAAATTTGCCATTCTGGAGAAGCTTCTGAGTGAGGAGCTCACCCACCGCGAAATCAACTTTTTTCTTGGCAAGATTCTCATCAGCCTGGAAGGGAAAAACGGCTAGGGTGGCCTCCGCCTCAATTTTGCCCTGGCATACCTCGACGAACCGCCGGACAACCTTCTCCATTTTCGAATCGAGCTCTCCGGCTGTAGCTATTGAGAATGCTAAAACCGCCAAACCTATTAATAATCCTATTGATCTCCATATCCTGATCAAGGGTTGTCCTCCTATTTATTTGAGCACATGGATGCGTTGGATTCCAGTCCGATGGTTGCCCAAAATAAGTATTAGACGCATGCTTTTTTTCCCGTCTTTACATTTGAGTGAATTTAGTTACACTTGCGTTGGCGGTCAACGGTTCTTTTTGGGAAGCAAGATCTTGGGGCTATTAATAAATCTCTTTCCGGCGGCTGATCCGGCTGATCAGTATAACCAGCCGGGTTTCCTCCAGGCTGTAGATCACGCGATAATTGCCAATGCGCAGGCGAGATCGTCTGCCAGGATTTTTAGAACGCCGTCTGCACCGTGATCTCGCCGTTCAGGATTTTCTCTTCAGCCGCATCGACCAGCGCTTTGACTGCCGCCGGAGTGATGGCTTCGTAATACTTATTGCGGGCGATCCCGACGCCGCCTTCCGCAATGCCCAGCGAATCGATCTGTCCGTATGGCAGATTGCCTTCGATATGCAGTTTGATGGCGCGATACAGGGAGTTGTCGATGTTCTTCATCATCGAGGTCAGGATATGGGCGGCCTGAATGGAGTCGGTGGATTCGATAGCGAGCGCCTGGTCGGAATCGACTCCGATGGCGTAATGGGTATCTTGCACCGCCGCTTCAAAAATACCCTCGCCGGTGCCGCCGGCGATCTGGAAGATGATGTCGGCGCCCTGGCTGTATTGCGCCAGCGCCAGCGTTTTTCCGAGAGTCGGATTGCTCCAGCCGTCGGCAAACGAGCGGATGATCTGAATGTCCGGGTCGGTATCCGTGGCGCCCTGTTCGTAACCCACGATAAAGTCGAGAATGACCGGGATCTCTTGTGCACCGATACAGCCGATGATCTTCCGGGAATTGATTCCGTTGATTGATTGGGTGGTCATAGCCGCGGCGTAAACACCGGCCAAGTAAGAACCCTCGTTTTGTTTGTAGACGATGGAGTAAACGTTACTGCAATCGTAGTTATCGTAATCGACCGGCGCGTCGAAGATGATGAACTTCTTTCCCGGATGAAGAGGCGCGACCTGTTGCAGGAAGGTATTCATCTGGTACGAACCCGTGATGAAAATGTCGTAATCCTCGTCATTGGCGGCGTCTTCCAGGGCGGTTTCCCAGAGAGTCGAATTATATCCGGCCTCGATGGTTGTGCTTTCGACGTTAAAATCCTCTTCAGCCTGATCGATACCGCGCTGAGCCGAGTCGAAAAATGACATATCGCCCAATTCACCATTAACGAAATAAATCACTTTCAGCGGCTTGTCGTCGGTTTTATCGCAGGCGGCCATCAACCCAACCAGCAGAAGTACGATTCCAAAGAATAATAGCTTGCGCTTCATAGTTAATCCTTTATTTATATGTCAGAAGGGCGCGCACCGCTAAAGCAGTGTGACCATAGTAAAAAATTATTTGCCGGGTTCCGTCGCAGATTTCTTGCAGGTATCCATCTGTTGTAATGCTTTTGGAGTGCTATCGGCGGGAGTTGCGAAGACAAGCCGCCACCCTCCGTCCTGCCTGGCAAGAACGTTAAGCCAAACCTCGGTGCGAGCCTTGCCATCTGGGCCGACGTACTTGCTTTCGCCAATCTCATAAGCAATAGGCCCGATGATGGTGATTTGTTTTACCATATGAACCATTTTTATTGGTCCGTTGGCCAACCACTTCGCGAGCTGTTCACAATACCACTTCTTGTCTCCGACGAACGCCTCTGATGGTTTTTCTGATTGCGGAGACACCGATATATAGCCCTTGTCCGAGAGAACGCCACGGAGGATTTCCAGACCCTTATCGACCGAACCGGCGTTAAAGGCGGAACTAAACTTTTCTTCCATCAATATCCGAATTGCGTCTTCATCGCTGGAACTCCCCTGCTGAGCCAGGGCTGTGGCGGTGACACAAACAAGAGAGACAAACAAAATGGATAATCTGATTGTTGTAGATCTCATAAGCACACCCCTTTGTTATGAAATTATTACGAACATCATTAAATATTTATTTCTGTTATTCGATTTCATTTGCGCCAATTTAATCTTTCTTTTAATGGCCGTCAACTAATTGTTTTGTTCTCGTCGGCGATAATCCCCACCCGCCCGCCTGCCATCTGACGGAGCGTACCAACCAGGGGCCAGCAGGGTTGGACCAGGACGTTGAGCCTTTATGAAATGTAGAGAATTAAGGAGCTAAATAAACCGTTCCAGTTTCATATTAACACTGAATTTTTCACCGGAACGTTCGAGCACAACCGATACTTTTTTGCCATTTTTATCGATTTTTTCTTCGAACTCACTCCGGGATAGCTGCGCAGCGGATTTTTTATTGACTGCCAGGATTTTGTCGCCGGTGAGGAGACCAGCCTTTTCGGCGGGTGAACCGGGAATGACATGACAGATGGTTAGATTCAGATCTTCCGCCCTTTCGACCTGCAAACCGGCCAGATTAAAGTCGAAAGATTCCCCGAATAAACCGTTTTTTGCTAAGTAGATTTGATTACCCGGGAGGTTGAATGTCAGGTGAAACCGGCCGAGGATCTGGTTTCCGAGGTTACCCTCTTTTTCCCAGGGCGAAGTGCCGGAATTACCATCGTTAAAAGAAGCCAGGACGTTTTCCAATTGAAATCCACCGAGGTTAAAACCGGCGATCCGACCCATTTTCCATTGAGCTTTTCCAGTAAGGCTGGCGGCAAAATATGGCAGATTCCTGGCTGGCAGCACCAGGGCATTGTTGTTGCCGGCGTTCAGCATGAGCGCGTTCCGGTTACCGGTATCGACGACAAATTCTCCCGGAACGATCGCGCCGCTTTCCAATTTCACATCCGCCTTCAGAAATATCCGGTTGTCGCGAATATCCACCGGAACGGCTTGTCCGGCTTTAGCCAGGTCGACTGTGCCGGGCTGGCTGATTATCATGTACTGCCGCTCGTAATTAATCGAAACGATCAGGTGATTAAATAATGAAAATCCGATGATTCCGTCCACACCCTCAAACTGCCGGCTGCGGGTGGCGTCCCGGGGAATTACAACGATCATCTGATTGGTCAGGGTCAGATTCGGCACCTTGAGGGTGGCGCCCAGGCTTATATCCGAGAGAATCGGATTGCCATCCACGCCGCCCACGGGCATTTTGGAGGTAAAAGTTAATTGGGCGGCATCGACCTTGTCGCTTCCAAAAAGGAGAGCGCCGTCAAAAGGCATCCCGGTGTCCAGGATCAGATTCAGGGTCGTCCTGTTTAACTCCACCTGAATGACGATCAGATTGTCCGCCAGTTTAAACGGGATGGCAGTACTGGTTGTCTGATTGGCAAATTCAAAGCCACCGACCGGCATCTCCATTCTGACCGGAGCGCTTTCCTGAGCGATTAGCAATGAACCGTTAAAGACCAGAAGTACGCCTAGAAGAATTAATGACCTGATTATTTTCATATCCACTCCATTGTTTTTTGGTTTCTCTGCTTCTTCAGACCGTGGGAGTGAATGAAAAGTTGCCTGATAATCTAGCGGGGATGTACATATTCTGGCAGCGGATCGAGAAAGTGGTTCAGCGGCCGGTTAGTCCGCTTTTCGGTAAAAATTCAAACGTTGAACCAGTAGGAGGCTTTTACCATGAAAATGTTGTCCGGTTTGGTTCTTCCGATGCGGCTGAAGGAACGATTCAGGTCAAAGTCCGGGCGGCCGTCGTCATCAAAGCGATTGTGCGTCCAGACCAGATAAACCGCCGAGCCGCGCGCAAATTCCCAGCGCAGAACCGCACTGGAGCGGAAACTGTAGACATTGAAATCGGGATTGTCGATGCTGAAGGCCGTCGCCGGGCCGCTGCCGTCCGGGTCGACCGTCAGTTCGTTCGCAGATCCATTTTCGGTGATAGTCGAGCCGCCTTTCCCATAAACCAGGAACTCGTAACTCTTCGGACGCGCCAGTTCCTTGTAATTATAATAATCGCCGGCCGCCATCAGCGGTTGAGCATATAGCTGCAGGGAGAGCCGCGGCGTGAAAGTCCAGTTCAGCCGCAAACTGGCCGACAAGGTCGTCTGATGCAGATCGGCAAAAACATAACGCTTGCCGTAGGTGGCGGTCGCATAGGCATCGTCATAATCGTCCACCCATTGCGCGTAATTGTGGTTTAGGCTCAACTCGGGAGTAAATTCGAACGACAAATTATCGGCAATTTTCCACTCTAACGGAATCTCGAAATGGTGGTTGGCCGAGCCGGTATCATTTCCACTGGCCTCATAATAAAAACCGAAGACTATGGACTTGCGGTTGTCGGATGAAAAATTAACATAGCCCCAAAGGCCGGACGGCGAAATTGCCAGCGGCCCGCCGCGTGTCAGGCGATTATCGTAGGATTCAAAAAAATAACCGTTACCCCAAGTGATACTGTAATAGTTTAAAAACTGGTAGTAACCAAAATTCATAATGCTGTTACTAAGGGTATGCCCGGCATAGTCCAGAGAGCGAGCGATGGCGAATTCAATATCGAAATAGCGGTAAGTTTTGGTGGGTTCTGTCCATTTATAACCACCGCCGATATGGTAGTTAATAACGTCACTGCTCGACGAATACCCCAGGTCATTGACATCGAATCCCGGGCTGATCACACCAAGAGCCGCATTACAAATCAGCCGACCCTTTTGTTTGTTCAGGGTAATGCGGGTGGCATAACCCGTCAGAGCGGTAGCATTACTGTCAACCTCGAAATGATTGGCGTCCGGTTGCTGAAAATAATGGCGCGAATTAGTCTGGACATTGGTAATACAGGTTTGCGTTCCGGATAGATTTGATAATCCGCCCCAGCCCGCGATCACCCAGGTCTTGGCGGTATCCAGAAAAGTCCAGCCGTCCAAACCCACTACCAGAGCTTCTTCGTTGAGATTATCGGCTAAACTTTTATCGTTGAAAAAGCGTTTGGTCATGGTTGAGAGAATCCCCAGACCGTGTCTTCCTTCTTTAAATTCCTTCTGGGTGCGAAGAATCGTATAGTTGGTCAGCGGTTCGGCCTCGACTTTGGAATCCTGACCGTCCGGGCTAACCCGGGCGAACTCGCGCGCGGTCAGGGCATTCAATAGGCCGATATTCCAGTTGTCTCCAATTTTGCCGGTTAATTTTCCAGCGGAGATTATGCGCGTGCCCTCCGGGACGTCGGTATAGTCGTAATCCGACAGATCGCGCTGTGGCGCTCGCCCGATTCGGCGACTGTACAACAGACTCGGCGCTGAAAAATTAATATTCCAATAGCTGTTAGAACCACCGTAGCCGAAGTCGAAGGTCTTCGAGCCTTCGATAAAGAAAGGACGCTTTTCGTCGTAGTATGTTTCCACGTCGGAAAGGTTGATCACGGCCGGATCGACTTCCACCTGACCGAAATCGGGATTAAGCGTTCCGTCAATTGTCAAATTATTCCCTACGCCAACCTTGAAGTCGGCACCGACTCCCCCCAAATAACGCGAGCCGTCATTGAAAGGATCATCCGGGTCGACCGATGAATATTCGGCTTTGGTACGAAAGTAGGGCAGAACTTCCATCTTACGTTCGGCGTCGATATTTTCGATTCCAACCAGATCAGCGAAACGCGAGGCTAGCCCGGACTCTTTGCGCGGAGTAATTACAATCCAATCTTCTTCGTTATGACGCTGAATCCGGCGATAAATATTAAAACCCCAGACATACGATGTGCTTTTCTTGAAACGCAGTTGCGAAAACGGAACGCGCATTTCGAGGCTCCAACCCTTTTCGTCACGCTTCACAGCGCCCTCCCAGACTCCGTCCCAGGATTCATCCGTCCAGGTATCGTTATAAATAACTCCGTCGTAAATCGCTCCGGCGGCGGAAAGGCCAAAATAATAACCGCTGCGCCGGTCATAATAGGGATCCAGGGCAATCAACAAAATATCCGAATCCAGGTCTGAATCGCGGCGCTCGAGGCGTGCCACGATCGAATCCGCGGCCGAATCGTATAACCGTGCGCCGATATATATCGCTTTGGCATCGTAGACGATCCGGATGTCGGAAGGCTGGGTGGGGAGGGCGCCTTCGTTAGGTTCGTCCTGAATCAGGTCCGGAATCCGGGCGGCCGTTTGCCAGATTTCTTCGTTCAGGACACCATCAATGCGGAGTGGAGCATCGGTCCGGATGGCTTGCACCTGAATCTTACCGGCCGTCGCCATAACCGGCAAAGTCACAAAAAATATTGACGTAATAATAGTTTTAAACCTCTTCACCACAAACTCCCGGATGTTTTTATTATAAAGCAGCGTCTTATTGACTGGAACAATGACGGATTAGTTGTCCCGGTCGGTCAGATTTTTCGTCATACATGGATATACCGCACAAATCTTCAAAATATTATCGTTAAAAATCAACTGAAGTAAATTAAAGAAGCATTTAGTTCTGTTCAAACAATTTCCGCTTTAAGAACTTGCCTTCACGGGCAGAGTGCGGTTCATCAAATGTACCAGGGTAAATAAGATTAGGATTGATTAACACTGTTAATTAAATTACCGCCGTTAAAATTATCAAAGAGCGTTTATTGTGATCAAAAAGGAAATACAGGAAAAAAGAATCCGCGGATACTTCATCGATGCCACTAAAACCCTGCTTAAGGGAGAAGGGCTAAAGAGCATCAGCGTCAGAAATATTGCCGATCGGGCGGGTTATTCATACGCCACACTTTACAATCATTTTAACGACGTCAAGGATTTGATCTTCGTCTGCGTCAATGATTTTCAGGTAGAATGTGCCGAATTTATCCGGAATGAAACAGCCGCCAGCCCGCGCGGAATTAAAAAGATCGGGGCGATTATCAACGCCTATGTGAAATATTTCGTACAGTACCCGGGTATTTTCGATCTGTTTTTTCTGGAAAAAATCTCGGACATCACCAACAAACAATCCACCGTTGAAATGATCTATTACCTGACCGACCGACTGTGTTCCGAGGAATGGACTTATTGTATCGATGAAAAAATCGTGTCGGCAGGAGAAGCCGAAACATTAAAGGCGGAAATCAGAAATGTAATCGCCGGTTTGTTGTTATTTTATATCAACCGCGGATACCCGGAAAATTATCAGGAATTCACTAATCTTACCCAAAATCAAATAAATCATATTTTAGATCGCTGAGACGGTCAGAACGGGACATCTAATATTGTCAATTATCTCATTGTAACTGTTATTGGATGCTCCGCTCAAAGGACCGGCCGGCAAAAGGAAATATTTTTAATATAATTAGAATAAAAAACAATCGGGAGAAATCAGTTTCTCCTTCAACCAGAAAAAAGGCTTCCTGCGAACAGGAAAACGATATGAATATCGTTAGCCTATTAGAAAGTACAGCATGTCATTCGACAAATTAAACCTCATAGAGCCGATTCAAAAGGCCCTGCAAGTTGAGGGTTACACAATTCCCACTCCAATTCAAAAGCAAGCGATACCGATAATTCTCGAGGGAAAAGATGTCCTCGGTTCGGCCCAAACCGGCACCGGCAAGACGGCGGCATTTGCGATTCCAATCATCCAGCTGCTTACCCAAAATCCGGATTTTTACGGCGGCCGGCGGAAGATCAGGACTTTGATAGTAACGCCGACCCGCGAACTGGCAATCCAGATCGGAGATAGTTTTGCCGCTTATGGCAAGTTCACCGATCTGCGGCACACGGTCATTTACGGCGGTGTCAAGCAGCTCCAGCAAACCAACGCCCTGCAAAAAGGTATGGATATTCTGGTCGCTACGCCCGGACGACTACTCGATTTAATGGATCAGGGCTACATAAATCTCCAAAACATAAAGTTTTTTGTTCTGGATGAAGCCGACCGAATGCTCGACATGGGCTTCATTAACGATGTCCGCAAAATAATCGCCGTTCTGCCGGCCAGACGGCAATCACTTTTCTTTTCCGCTACCATGCCCGCGGAAGTTATCGAACTGGCCCGCACAATTTTAGATAAACCGACCAAAGTCGCAATTGCGCCGGTGGCGATAACCACCGAAGCAATCCGGCAATCCGCCTATTACGTAGATAAAGACCGGAAAAAAGGCCTGCTTCTGCATGTCTTAAAAGACCCGACGCTTGAAACAGCCCTGATTTTTACCCGCACGAAGTATGGGGCGGACAAATTGGCGAAATTTCTGAATACCAATGGGATCAAATCGGATGCGATTCATGGCAATAAGACCCAGACTGCCCGCCAGCATGCCCTGGCAAACTTCAAGCGGCGCGCCTCCCGGGTTCTGGTGGCTTCCGACATTGCCTCGCGCGGCCTGGATATTGATGAATTGTCCTGTGTCGTGAACTTCGATATTCCCGATATTCCGGATACTTATGTGCACCGCATCGGGCGAACCGGCCGGGCCGGCGCGACCGGAAGAGCTATCTCATTCTGCGCCCCGGAAGAAAAAGGCAATTTAAAGCGAATCGAGAAACTATTACCGTCTCCTATTCCGGTTATCAGAGATCATCCTTTTCTGGCGAATCTTCAGGTTTCCGGCGTAAAAGCATCGGCAGGGAAGGAACAATCGTTGCCCAAACCACGCACATCCATCTTTCATAAAAGATGGTCTGATAAACCAGTCTGGAATACATCGCGAGCCAAATAAACACAGCCGAAAGCCAGAAAGCCTTGTGGCTGGCGACGCCTACTGGCGGGAATTTAAAGTTCTTAAAGTAAAATTCAGATTAAGAACTGACACCTGGAATTTTACGAGATTGGCGTGTTTTTCGGTAATAATCACAGGCATTGATTTATCGTAACGAGGGTTTTAACTTCACCATCGTGAATCTTGAAATTTTGAACAGTGGGGGAAAAGATGCTCAATAATCTGATTGCGATTCTGCTTGGTTATCTGCTTGGCGCCATCCCGACCGGGGTTGTGGTATGTCGCCTGAAATCAGGCGTAAAATTACATGAAGTCGGCAGTGGGCATACTGGCGGCACGAATGCCTTACGCACCAGCGGCGTCTGGGCGGGCCTTATTACGGCCGTTGTTGACATTTTATTGGGTTCGGCGGCCATTATACTAGCCAGAGCCCTGACCGGCAATGAATGGGTCGCAGCTATCGCCGGGATCCTGGCGATACTCGGGCACAATTGGTCGATCTATATCAACTTCAAGGGCGGGATCGGGCTCTCGACCACCTTCGGTACGCTGGTCTGTCTTTTTCCGCTCAAGACTCTGGCCGTCGTCGGGTTGGTAATTCTATTCTACGCACTGATGCTGTTTCTCGTTCATTACCATCGCGCCCGCACGACAATTTTTGCCATGATTCTGATGATCGTCCTGTTTGGACTTTTTCAAGCGCCGTTGTCGGTCGTGACTCTTAGTTTCTGTGGCGGACTGATGGTCATTATCAAGACCCTGCCAGACTGGAACCGGAAGTACGAACATAAAAAAATCTGATTCTTGCAAAATCGGTAAATATTGACCGGCAAAAGGCAGCCGGTATTTTACCATTCTGACCTGTTTTCGCTGTAAGAATCCGTCGGCAGAACTCTTTTAAGTAACGCCGATCACTTTTTTATAGCAACTCCCTTGATTTAGAGAGTTTTTCTATTTATCTTGATACCGGTTTTATTGTTGACATGGTAAGTTTCTCATTAGGGGCGTAATTTTCACTTTCCTTTTGGGGGATCGGGAGTGCCTTCAAATTGCTTTAGGATTCACAGCCTAAAATTTTGTAGTTTTCCTCTTAATAACTCATTTCATACGATTTATCTGTTTGTAGATAGATTTTATAAATCTTTGGGGTAACTCTTTCATGGAGGCAATATGAACTGTAGTAGACTTTTATTCAGAATTGTGTTTTTATATCTTTCGGGGATCTCCCTCGTTTTTGCGCAATGGGCTGGGAATGCACTTGAATTCGACGGCGTGAATGATTATGTGGAGATAACTCATAATGATAACTTGAACATGACTGAGGCATTGACTCTTGACGCGTGGATAAAGCCCGCAGGCGCCGGGATAACCAATGGGATAATAGTCATGAAAAATCCGCTGAAATACGGTCTTATTTGGCTGCCAGCCACCCAGAAACTAACTTTTTCATTAGATATAGGCGGATGGGCAGATTATGTAAGTAATAGTATTGTGCCTATTAATCAATGGTCACACATTGCCGGAACCTATGATGGTTCAATCATAAGAATATATATCAATGGTGTTCTGGATACCGAATATTCTAAAACTGGCTCTATTGCCACAAGCACTGAAAACTTGACTTTTGGGTCAAGGCTTGATGGAAATGAATTCTTTAACGGCCTCATCGATGAAGTGCGGGTCTGGCGAACGGCGCTTTCTCAGACGACGCTGAGAGAGTGGATGTATAAACCGCTCGACAGTTCACACCCCAACATCGCCGATCTCGGCGGTTACTGGCCATTTAATGAAGGCGCCGGTGATACGACTATCGATGCCAGCGGCAATGGTAATACCGGAAGCCTATTGGGTAGTGTGGAATGGGTGGCTTCGACGGCGCCAATCGGTGCGGGCTGTGTTTATATTACGACCACCTCCGAGGCCATCATTGGACCGTTGGGCGGCCAGGTCAGGATTACGATTCTCTCAACACCCAACGATGACAATAGTCTGATCGCCTATCAGGCCGGATCGCTGGCGGGCGCGCCAAGCACCGCTGAAACCTATCCCGAAGGCCTCGACAAACGCTCTAACATTGTCTGGGGAATCGCCGAATACGGCGATGTCACCGCAAATCTGGTCTTCGATTACAGTAGTGTTGTTGGCGTTCAAAATTCTGCGACGATCAAACTGCTCCGACGCGATTATGCGGGTTCAGCAACCTGGAGTGAAGTGGTCCTCACCGCAAGGGACGATGTCGCCAAGACCTTTACTGTCAGCGGCGTCACGACCTTCGGCGAATATGCCCTCGGCGCAGGGGCGGATAACCTGCTTCAGCCAGCCATACCGAACGATCACCTGATTGCTTATTATCCGTTCAACGGGAACGCTAATGACGAGAGCGGCAACGGTCATAATGCGACGGTGTATAACGCTACATTGGCTAATAATCGTTTTAATGAACCGGAAAAAGCCTATTATTTTGATGGCGACGGCGACTATATCGATCTCGGCGACTGGGAAATGGGCGGCGAAATGTCGATCTGTGTCTGGGTGAAATACTCGGCTTTCAATAATTATGCCCGCGTCTTCTCATTTGCCAACGGCGCACCCGGTTCGGGTTCGTGGTATTATGACTGCATCAGTTTATATAACACCGATTATGATCCCCATGCCATTTTCTATGTCGTCAATGGCTCGACCGATGCCGTCTGGAAATCGGTTTCCCAGGAAAATTTCTTTTCAGATACATCCTGGACTTTCACCACCGTAGTCATGCAAGGCGCTACCCTGAAACTGTACCGAGATGGTATTCTCGTTGCAACCAATACTGAGGGACAGGAACCAAATTCCATTACGCGCACCGACCAATATTTGGGTCATCAAAATATGTCCTGGGATCAGTGGTTCAATGGACTAGTTGACGACCTCAGAATCTATAGCCGCACCCTGACGGATGACGAGATTGCCTTGCTTTACAACGAATCGCAAGCACCAGTCAGGATCGAATCCGAGAAAGAGAAAATAGCGGATGACTTTCGGATCGGTAATGTTTTTCCCAATCCCTTCAACGCGACCTTCACGATTCCGCTGACGCTGGGCAAAGCCGCGCCGGTAAAATTGGCGCTCTATGACTTGAATGGCAAAGTCGTGAAAGTCATTGCAAATGGTGTCAAGCCAGCCGGCGAATACCGGATTGCCGTTAATTGCCGGGATTTGAGCTCGGGAGTGTATGTTTTAAAGACCACCATCTCTGACCAGTATAGAGCGATGAAGATTGTAGTCATTAAGTAGAACGATGAACAACTAATGCGTCTATAGGGGCAAAAAGGAGGAAATGTTATGAAAATCAAGAGGATGATTTTATTACTTTCTTTAGTTGGTATTCAGGTTTTTGCGCAAGGTGGTGGGAATCTGATTGATCTTAGTTCAAGTGGTGATAATTATATCAATTGTGGTTCGCCAGCATCGCTAGAAATATCCTCGACTATAACTGTCGAAGCCTGGATTTTTCCAACTCAATTTGATGGGGCTAATGAAGTATACGCAAAAGTTGGGGGTAACAAATCAGGAAATCCAACAGGTAGCAACTTTTCACATTCGATTGAATTACGCGGAGGCAGACCATACTATCGCATTTCACATAATGGAACCGTATTTATTGACGTTGCAGGGAATACGCTAAGTCTTAATACCTGGTCTCATATTGTCTTAATGTTTGATGGCTCCTATATCTATGGATATGTCAATGGAAAGTTGGATGCTAGTTCTTTCTCTTCTGGAGTTATTTATACATCTACGAGCAATCCTTTTTTGATTGGTGATTACATGTATAGCAATTGGCCGTTTAAAGGCAAGATTGACGAAGTCCGCGTGTGGAATACCGCTTTAAGCCAATCAACTCTTCGCGACTGGATGCATAAGGAAGTGACAAGTTCACATCCCAATTACAGTAATTTGAAAGGTTATTGGAAACTCAATGAAACCTCAGGAGCGACAACTGCAGCAGATGCCAGCGGTAATAGCGCAACGGGCACACTTGTAAATACTTGCACTTGGACTACCTCCACAGCGCCGATTGGAAGCGAAGGCGCATTTGTCAATACGACTTCACAAACTAATATTGGTCCTTCAGGTGGACAACTCAAAACGACTATCACCTCAACACCCGATAATAGCAATAACTTGGGCGTTTACCAGTTCGGTTCGGTTTCCGGTCAACCAGTGACTGGCGGTGAAACCTTTCCAGGCGGAATTGACAAACGATCGAATATTGTTTGGGGAATTGCTGAACGAGGTTCGGTAACCGCAAGTCTGGTTTTCGATTACAGCAATGTTGGTGGAATCGGAGACCCATCGACAATCAAACTAATGAAGCGTACTGATGCCAGTTCCACAACCTGGACGGAAGTGACATTATCCTCACGCGATGATGTGAATAAGACCTTGACAGTGACCGGTGCAACGGAGTTCAGCGAATTTGCGCTCGGTGCGGGTTCGGATAATTCTCTGCCTGTCACACTCACTGACTTTTCCGCTAAAGTGGTTTCCAACGGCGTTACACTTACCTGGTCAACTGAGTCCGAAGTCGAAAACCCCGGCTTTGTGCTGGAGAAAAGGAGCATAGAGCAGAGTGCATGGAGCAAAGTTGCCAATTACCTGACAGATGCCGAACTGGAAAGTCATGGCTCCACTACAGAAGCGCATCATTATTCGTTTACCGATAATTCCGTTGCGCCGGGAATGACTTACACGTATCTTCTCAGCGACGTGAATTACGCCGGAGCCGAGAAGAAGCATACCGACAAAACCGCGACGATAACGATTCCAGCGAATCAGCCGGGAATCGCAGAAGTCTTTCATCTCGGCGAAGTCTATCCCAATCCGTTCAATGCAACCTTCACGATTCCTTTAACGCTTGGCAAATCTTTTCCGGTGAAAATAACACTTTGTGACCTGAACGGCAAAGTCGTTAAAGTCATAGAAAACGGAATTAAACCGGCAGGCGAGTACCGGATTACCGTTGATTGCCAGGATTTGAGTTCGGGAATATACTTGTTGCAGTCGAATATTAAAAATATAGCCTGGAACCAAAAAGTCGTTCTTTTAAGATAAAAAATGAAATGCAACAATCATCGCCTCAAAAGAAAAGGATATTGTATGAAAAAGATTTCCGCTCTTCTTTACACAATTGCTTTAGTAACAGGAGTATTTACATTAAACGCACAGGCAACTATCTACCATGTTACCAAAACCGGTGCCGGTACTAAAGACGGTTTAAGTTGGGAAAACGCATATCAAGGTTTTGAATCTTGTGGTAGCTTTACATCGGGAGACCAAATTTGGGCCGCGAAAGGAACATACAAACCATTTTATGCCTATGAAATGGGTGGAACACGTTTCTATCATTTCCGTATGGTAAACGGCGGTGCTATTTACGGCGGTTTTGCCGGAACGGAAACTGCGACCAACCAACGGATAAACTATGGTGTCGGACAGGCAAATGAAACCATTTTGAGCGGTGATTTAGATAGTGACGGCCGGGACAATGATGATTGCTA
>Ga0074199_1001830_pt1 | contig 15816 bp, 11 predicted proteins | sample EPASupsiteSAE347_FD_64528 | JGI IMG/M metagenome (GOLD analysis project Ga0074199, IMG submission 64528) | Bioremediated contaminated groundwater from EPA Superfund site, New Mexico - Sample SAE3-47 | ecosystem: Environmental > Aquatic > Deep subsurface > Groundwater > Contaminated ...
TGATATCTCAGCACTTTGGGGCCCAATTGCGGAATGACCGTTCAGTAGCCAGCAAAATCAGAAAAAATAACCCATTTTAAGCGGAAATAAAATCGATCAATTTATATAATAAAAAAAATAACTCTATTTTCCTATCGAGAAAAATATATGTCAAACGTGCTTTATGTCGATGATGAACCCGCGCTTCTGGATCTCGGTAAAGCATTTCTTGAAATGTCAGGTCATCTTTCCGTAGAAACAGCAACTACTGTTGTAGATGCACTTGACAAGATCAAATTCAAAAAATTCGATGCAATCATCTCGGATTACCAGATGCCTGACATGTCGGGCATCGAATTTCTCCAGTATATCCGTTCGAAACACCACGATATCCCGTTTATCCTGTTCACCGGCCGGGGCCGGGAAGAGATTGTCATCGAAGCATTGAACTGCGGTGCTGATTTCTATCTCCAGAAAGGCGGAGAGCAGAAAGCGCAGTTTGCTGAACTCGAACATAAAGTAAAAAACGCCATTGACCGGAAACGGACCCATGATGCGTTAAAGGAATCAGAGCAGCGCGTATTGGATATCATCAATTTCCTTCCCGATGCAACGTTTGCCGTCAACCTCGAGAACAAGGTGATTGCCTGGAACAAGATGATCGAGGAGATGACCGGCATATCCAAGGCAGCAATCCTGGGAACCGGGGATTATTCCTATGCAGTCCCGTTTTACGGGGAGAAACGTCCTATTCTTGTCGACATGGTCCTGAATAACGACAGGGGCATTGAGAAAAAGTATCCATCCTTAAAAAGAGCCGGGGACAAGCTCATGACCGAGATCTGGAGCCCGTGCCTGTATGGCGGGAAAGGGGCCCACATCGGGATCACGGTCTCCCCCCTGTATGATACCAACGGCAGCATCATCGGGGCGATCGAGGCTATCCGCGACGTGACGGAACGCAAAGAAGCCGAAGAGAAACTGAAACGTACGAATGACGAGCTGCATACTGCCTACGAACAACTGACCGCAGTTGAAGAGGAGCTGCGATCAAACTATGAAGAGCTCAGCCGGGGCGAGCAGCAGCTCCGTCTCAGCGAGGAGCGATACCGGGACGTGGTAGAGGACCAGACGGAGTTCATCTGCAGGTTTACTCCTGACGGCAGGCTCACGTTTGTCAATGATGCCTACTGCCGTTATTTTGGTCTCGATAAAGACGCCTGCCTTGAAAAACATCACACGGTTGTTCTGCCACCCGGGGACAAGCAGCTGATAAAAGAGCACTTTTCGGCGTTCACCCCGGAACACCCTTCCAGCATTGTCGAACACCGGATTGTCATGCCGACCGGGGAAGTGCGTTGGCAGCGGTGGAGTGACCGGGCGATCTTTGACAAGGATGGCCGGATCATCGAATACCAGTCCGTGGGAAGGGACACGACCGATAAGGTTACCGCCGAAGATGCCCTGAAGCGAACCAATGAAGAACTGAATGCTGCCTACGAACAGATTACCGCAGTCGAAGAGGAGCTGCGGTCAAACTATGAAGAGCTTGCCCGGGGCGAGCAGCAGCTCCGTCTCAGTGAGGAGCGGTACCGGAATGTTGTCGATGACCAGACGGAGTTCATCTGCCGTTTTACTCCCGATGGCAGGCTCACGTTCGTCAACAATGCCTACTGCACCTATTTTGGCCTCGATAAAGCGGCCTGCATTGGCGGCAGGCACACGGTCGTCATACCCCCGGAAGACCGGGCGCTGATGAAGCAGCATCTTTCTGCGTTCACCCCGGAAAAAACGGTCGGGATTATCGAACACCGGATTGTCATGCCGACCGGGGAAGTGCGGTGGCAGCGGTGGAGTGACCGGGCGATCTTTGATAACAATGGCCGGATCATCGAATACCAGTCCGTGGGAAGGGACACGACCGATAAGGTAACCGCCGAAGAGATCCTGAGGCGAACCAATGAAGAACTCAATGCCGCATACGAACAGCTGACCGCGACCGAAGAGGAACTGCGCCAGAACTACGATGAGCTCGGTAAAAGCCAGATGGAGCTGAATGCCGCATACGAACAGCTGACCGCAACAGAAGAGGAGCTGCGATCGAACTACGAAGAGCTTGCCCGGGGCGAGCAGCAGCTCCGTCTCAGCGAAGAGCGGTACCGGAATGTTGTCGAGGACCAGACCGAATTCATCAGCCGGTTCACCCCGGATGGGATCCATCTCTTTGTCAACGATGCTTACTGCCGCTATTTCGGGAAGAGCCGTGAGGATATTATCGACCGGCATTTTACCCCGGATATCCCCCCGGAAGACCGCCCCCTCCTCAAGGTCCATTTCTCCTTATTCAGCCCGGAACACTCTTCGCATACGATTGAACACCGGATTGTCATGCCTTCCGGGGAAGTCCGGTGGCAACAGTGGTCGGACCGGGCGGTTTTTAATGAAAAGGGCAAAGTGACGGAATACCAGTCCGTGGGAAGGGATATCACGGACCGCAAGCGCACAGAATACGCGTTGAACGAGGTGAATATCAAGCTCAACCTGCTCTCCAGCATCACCCGGCATGATATTCTCAACCAGTTGACGGTACTCCAGGGATACTGCGGATTAATCGAGGGAAAAACAACCGATCACATGACCCGGGAGTGGATCTTAAAGGCAACCCAGGCAAGCGAAGTGATCCGCAGCCAGATCTCATTTACCCAGCATTACCAGGATCTGGGGATGCAAAAACCCCTGTGGCAGGATCTCTCGCTCACGGCGATGATCGTCTGCCAGAATAATGGTTTTTCCCAGGTCTCCATTGATGAAAAACTGGCCGGTGTTGAGGTATTTGCCGACCCGCTCCTCAAGACGGTTTTCTACCACCTGTTCGAAAATGCAGTCATGCATGGCGGGGGGAAAATGACCCATATAACAGTGCATGGAATGGCAACTCCTTCAAACTTCACGCTTGTTGTAGAAGACGATGGGGATGGAATCAGTCCGGGCAACAAAAAAGGTATCTTCGAGAAAGGGTTCGGGAAACATACCGGCCTCGGGCTGTATCTTGTCCGGGAGGTGCTCTCCATCACGGGTCTCACGATCGAGGAGACCGGTGAACCCGGCAAGGGGGCCCGTTTCGAGATCCGGGTTCCTGCGGAAATGTATCATAAACCCTTTTAAAAATGGCAGTCCCGATCCGGGTTGCTTCCAGTACCTGCCAGCAAATTATTGGTTTCTCCCCGTACCTCCTCTTGTGCGGGCAGCATCGTTTAGTTTTGCGCAGCAGATCCTCATCTTATCGTCTTCTGTCCAATGATGCCGGTGTTGTTCTCCCCCAACAGTCTACAACCGAGATCTCCCTCATCTTACCCGGCATGGGCAATGGTCCCTCAGGATAGTACTGAACGGCACGCTTTTTAAACGGGAATCACATGGGATAAAATGCGATAACACTTAAAGGAAACAAACCCGATGTTAATACTAACGAGGTAGAATGCTATGCCAACCGATCCTGTCTGTCTTATGATATTCAATGAAGAAGATGCAAAGTTCACCAGTACCTATAAAGATCAGAAATATTATTTCTGCTGTAACTGGTGCAAGAAACAGTTTGACGAGAATCCGAAGCGGTACAGCCGGATCTCCAATGATATCAGTGTCGACCTGAAAGAAGCGAGATAACCCCTGGGCCGGGCAACCGGATCCCCCGATCTTTTTTCCCTTATATTCTTAAAAATACCCGGATCTACCGGGCACGATTGTCGCGTGTCGTTTTCCTGATGGCAGTGGGAATGAAAAACTCACGCGCCCGAACCTCTGAGAAATCAGATAGCTCTGGTATCGGGATACGATACGGACAAAAACAAAAAAAGATTTTAGATGAAGAGCGGCGCAAGCACGAGCGTTAAGGTAGCGAGGAGCTTGATGAGCACGTGGAGCGACGGGCCGGCGGTGTCTTTGAACGGGTCGCCGACGGTATCACCGATAACCGCTGCCTTGTGGGCCTCGCTCTTCTTGCCGCCGTGGACACCGGTTTCGATGTATTTCTTGGCATTGTCCCATGCACCACCGCTGTTGTTGAGGATGAGTGCCATGAGGATACCGGTGATGGTTGCTACCATGAGGAAACCAGCGAGGGCTTCGTACTTCATGGTGACCCCGATGATGATCGGGAATATGATCACAAGGGCGCCGGGAAGGATCATGTTCTTCAGCGCACCCTGGGTCGTGATATCAATGACACGGGCATAGTCGGGCTTCTTGGTTCCTGCCATGATACCGGGGTCCTTGAACTGGATGCGGACCTCTTCGATAACATATTGCGCAGTCTTGGATACTGCACGGATGGCGAGGCTTGCAAAGAGGAAGACGAGCATTGCGCCGATGAGTGCTCCGACAAAGACGTTTACGTTTGCCAGGTTGACGACCTCGAATGCCTTGCCGGTGAGCTTGGCAATGTCGGCCATGTAGGCGTTGAAGAGCAGGAACACCGCAAGGGATGCACTGCCGATGGCATACCCTTTGGTAAGTGCCTTGGTTGTGTTGCCGGCTGCATCGAGTTTGTCCATGCGGTGCCTGACTTCGTCAGGGGCCTGGCTCATCTCGACGATACCACCGGCGTTGTCGGCAATAGGGCCGAAGGTGTCCATGGTAAGGACGTAGGCACAGACCATCAGCATACCGATGGTTGCAACGGCAGTGCCGTAGAGGCCTCCCTGCGGGATACCGGTCATGGTCCCGCACCAGTAGGAGAGGAGCAGGGAAACACCGATAAGGATCGCCGGGACCGCGGTGGTCTCAAGACCGACCGAGAATCCCATGATGATGTTGGTTCCCGCACCGGTCTCAGAGGAATCGGCGATATCCTGCACCGGGCGGTAGTGGTGGTCAGTATAGTAGAGGGTTACCCTGAGGAAGGCGACAGACAGGGCAATACCCACGAGACCTGCAAGGACGAAGTACATCCAGCCGGGTGTTGCACCGAGGAGGTAATAGACTCCGCCGAAGAGGAAGAACGCAGAGATGATTGCGGTAATATAGTATCCGCGGTTCATCGCGTCCATCGGGTCGGCGCCATCGACACCCTTGACGGAAAGGATACCGATCATGCTCGCGAGGAGACCGAGCGAACACATGACGATCGGGAAAAGGATCCCGTTGACACCGAAGATCGGGAAGAGCGCGACACCGAGGATCATTGCACCGATGTTCTCGGCTGCAGTGGACTCGAAGAGGTCAGCGCCACGGCCTGCACAGTCACCGACGTTGTCGCCGACAAGGTCTGCAATGGTGGCCGGGTTCCGGACATCGTCTTCGGGGATACCGGCCTCGACCTTGCCGACAATGTCTGCACCGACATCAGCGGCTTTCGTGTAGATACCGCCACCGAGCTGGGCGAAGAGTGCCACGAACGAGGCACCAAACGCAAACCCGATGATGACGAACGGGGTGTGGGTCGGGTCTGCACCGAGCGCGATGTAGGTGAGCGAGACACCGAGGAGTGACATCGAAGTGATGATCAGCCCTGAGATGGCCCCGCCGCGGAACGAGAAGTCAAGTGCTTTCCCGTCGCTGGTCTGGGCTGCGGATGCTGTGCGGATGTTGGTCCGCACCGCAATCCACATGGCAACGACGCCGGCAACTGCACTGCAGGCTGCACCGACGATGAACGCGGCTGCCGTAGCAAGGGCAATTGCCTGCTGTCCGGTGAAATAATAAATCGCAAAGATCACCACTGCAGATACAATGGCAAGCACGGCGATAGTCGAATACTGGCGCTTGATGAATGCTTCTGCACCCACCCGGATCGCATCGGCAACCTCGCGCATCTTGGGCGTTCCCTCATCCTGTGAGAGGAGGTTACGCGTCAGGATTGCTGCGAGTCCCAGTGCGATGATACATATCGCAATTACGATGAGTAATACAAAGTCGATCATTTAATGACCTCCCTGCGGTTGCAGGAACGTATTCCCCCATGCACCCGTGCCGCTGTACCGCACAGCATCGGCAACAAAGATGAGAGGATGTTCCCAGAATCATCAGGTATGATATACTGGTGTCGAGCAGTAACCTGCCCTTTTTTTGGAACCAAAGGATGGCGCAACGGTTCCCGGGATATCCCCGATTTTCTCCACAACCCATCCTAAGAGATCATTAGTGCTTTTTTGAGACATTAAACTTTTATTATTTCTTCTGGCCCTGCACCACTTCTGATTTTACTACGGGAGGAACAAGAATTTTCAAATTTCTGGGTTTTTTTACCCATTTTGGTTTGATTTTCAGGTTTTCCCCTTTTTTTTCGTGTTTATCCGGAAAAATTCTCATAATTTTAAGGAATTGTGCTGGTTTTCCGGCACCCGCCCGCCATGCACAATTCACTATGATTAATAATGATAAATTCTCATATTCATTGAAGGAGGGTATCTGGTGCAACTTGCGCAGCTGTTAATATTTCTCATCCTGTTTCCGCTCATTGCCGCGTTCTTTTTGTTTCTGGCAAAAAGAGACTTAGATCGCGCCTGGATTGTGAAACTGTCCGCACTGACGATTGGGATTGTCAGTGTCTACCTGTTGATATCGACCTATGATAAGGGGGGCCTTATGGTCTTTGGCATCCCGGCAGAACCGACGGGGATGCTCATGTTCATCCTCGAGATGCTGATTGGTCTTGCGATCCTGTATCTCGGTATCGTGCACAAGAAGTGGCTCGTTGTGGCGCTCATCCTTATCCAGTCCGCAGTGATGCTGTACTTCGAACTGGTGTACGCCCACGCCGTCCATGTGCAGTCAAACCTGTTCATCGATGAATTCTCCAATATCCTGACACTCATTATCGGAATTATCGGCAGTCTCATCTGCGTGTATTCGCTGGGATACATGAAATTCTTCCACGAACACCACCCGGAGATGCCGGACCGGAGACCCTGGTTCTTTGCCGTCATGTTCGTCTTTATTGCCGCCATGTTCGGGCTGGTCTTTTCCAATAATATCCTCTGGGTCTATTTCTTCTGGGAAGTCACCACCCTGTGTTCCTTCCTGCTGATCGGGTACACAAAGACCGAAGAAGCCACCAATAATGCGTTTTCCGCCCTGTGGATGAACCTGCTTGGCGGGGTTGCCTTTGCCGGTGCCATCGTCTACCTTGCAATGTTCGGCAATGGTATCATGGACCTTGATGCGCTGCTCGCGTCCGGCAAGGTCATCGCCCTCATCCCGGCGGCCCTTATCGGGTTTGCCGGTCTCACCAAGGCAGCCCAGCTGCCGTTCTCCTCATGGCTCGTAGGGGCAATGGTGGCGCCAACACCAGTCTCGGCACTCCTCCACTCCAGCACCATGGTAAAGGCCGGTGTCTATATTATTGTCAGGCTTGCCCCCGTCTTCCAGTCCACCTTTACCGGGTATATGCTTGCGATGGTGGGAGCGCTTACCTTCCTTATTGCATCCGGCATTGCCATATCGCAGAGCAATGCAAAACGGGTGCTTGCTTATTCCACCATCGCCAACCTTGGCCTCATTGTAGCCTGCGCCGGTATCGGGACCTACGAAGCGATCTGGGCTGCAATTCTCCTGATAGTCTTCCACGCAGTCTCCAAGTCCCTGCTCTTCCTCTCGGTCGGAACTGTCGAGCACCGGATCAAGAGCCGCGAGATTGACGATATGAATGGCCTTATCGTGCGCATGCCAAAGATAGCCGCAATGATGATGATCGGTATCGCCGGTATGTTCCTGGCACCGTTTGGTATGCTGATCTCCAAATGGGCGGCCATACGGGCATTCATCGATGCACCCTACGGTTTCGTGTTTGTCATCATCCTTGCCTTCGGGAGTGCTATTACGTTATTCTTCTGGGCCAAGTGGATGGGCAAGATCATCGCGGTTACGTCAGATAGCAAGAACATCGAAGGAGAGATTGATCACAGCGAGTGGGCGGCCCTTACATCGCTAGCCGGGCTGTCGTTTATCACCACGCTGGTCTTCCCGCTGCTCTCGACAAAGCTGCTCGAACCGTACCTGATGCAGAACTATGGTCACGTGGCCCAGCTGTCGCAGGACAATATTATCATCATGATCCTGATGCTCTTCCTGCTCGTCATCATGCCGTTAAGTATCCTGATACCCCAGCGGAAGCACAAGCATGTCACCCCGTACATGGGCGGCAGGACCACTACGCACGATATGCGGTTCTCGGGGTCCCTCGGCGTCCAGAAAAAGGTAGTGCTCTCCAACTACTATCTTCACGAGTATTTCGGTGAAACGAAACTCAAAACCGCAGGTATCTGGATCTGCACTGCGCTCATCGGAATCATGTTTATTGCAACGGCGTTGCGGGGGGTGATCCTGTGATCAATATAGTCTGGGCAATTGTTTTTGTGCTCGTAGCGCCCGTAGTCGGCGGGCTGGTTGCGGGTATTGACCGGAAGATCACTGCCCATATGCAGGGCAGGGTTGGCCCCTCGATCCTCCAGCCGTTCTACGATGTCGGCAAGCTCTTTGAAAAAGAGCAGGCGGTCGTCAACGAAACACAGATCTTCTACGCGATCTGTTACATCGTCTTCATGATCTTCACCGGGGCGTTGTTCTTTGCCGGCGGCGATCTGCTGCTGGTCATCTTTGCACTGACCCTGGCACAGGTCTTTCTCGTGCTGGGTGCATTTGCCGCGAATTCTCCCTACAGTTATGTCGGGGCGGAGCGGGAACTGCTCCAGATCATGGCGTACGAGCCGATGGTGATCCTGGCGGCGGTTGGTATGTTTGTCGCAACAAAGAGTTTCAATGTGAGCGATATCGCATCGAGTACGACACCGGTTATCCTTCTCATCCCCGGTATCTTCCTTGGTTTCCTCTACGTGCTGACCATCAAGCTGCGCAAATCGCCGTTCGATATCTCGACATCGCACCACGCACACCAGGAGATTGTCAAAGGCGTGACCACAGAATTTTCCGGGCCATCACTCGGTCTCATTGAGATCACCCACTGGTACGAAACGGTCCTTTTACTCGGGTTTGTCTACCTCTTCTTCGGGTTCAACCCGTTGATTGGTGTAGCTGCCGTCATCATCGTGTACCTGCTGGAGATCCTGATCGATAACACGAATGCCCGCGTCAAGTGGCAGCTTGCCATGAAGAGCTCGTGGCTGATCGCGGCGGTCGTGGGTGTGGTCAACCTGGCTGCACTCTACTTCCTTTCAGGAGGTGTCTGATGACCTATCTTGCAAAATCCCCGTGGATCATTCACTACGATGCATCGAGCTGCAATGGCTGCGATATTGAGATCCTTGCCTGTCTCACTCCCCTGTATGATGTCGAGCGCTTTGGGATCATCAACACCGGTAACCCGAAACATGCGGATATCTTTGTCGTGACGGGATCGGTTAACGAGGCGAACCGCGAGGTCATCCTGAACATCTACAACCAGATGCCGGATCCCAAGGTCGTTGTCGCTGTCGGCATCTGCGCATGCTCCGGGGGAGTATTCCGGGAATGTTATAATGTAGCCGGCGGTATCGACAAACTTATACCGGTTGATGTCTATGTGCCCGGGTGTGCGGCACGTCCCGAGTCCATTATCGACGGGATTGTGACGGCGCTTGGCATCCTCGAGGAGAAACGGAGCAGGAATTTCAATTCTCCCTTGGTAACGGATCACCACGAGAATAAGGAACACCACAAGCACGCGGAAGGAGGTGCACAATGATGGAACCACAGGCGATTCTCCCGATCAGTGTCGCGGAGATCGTTGCAACTGCGGAACGGGCAAAGAAAGACGGTAACCGGCTGGTCCAGATCGGGTGCACGAAGATCGATGACAATTTCGAGATCATCTATGTGTACGACAAGGACTACAAGTTGTCAAGTTACCGCATCACGGTAAAACAGGCAGATGAGATCCCCAGCATCAGCGGCGTATACTTCGGTGCGTTTGTGTACGAGAACGAGATCCACGACCTGTACGGTATTCACGTTACTGGGATCAATATCGATTTCAAAGGCACATTCTACAAGACGACTATCAAACATCCCTTCAGCGTGACCATCGTAAAGGAGGACGACCCATGTCAAAACAAATAATCGTGCCGTTCGGACCCCAACATCCGGTACTCCCCGAACCTCTCCACCTCGACCTGGTGCTGGAGGATGAGAAAGTCGTCGACGTTATCCCAACCATTGGGTACGTCCACCGGGGGCTTGAGAAACTCGTGGAAAAACGAGAATACACCGAGTACGTCTTCATCGCGGAGCGTATCTGCGGAATCTGCAGTCACATCCATGGCCAGACGTACGTGCAGGGCATCGAACAGATCATGGGACTCGAGATCCCCGAGCGGGCCCAGTACCTCCGGACCATCTGGTCGGAGTACTCAAGGATGCATTCGCACCTGCTCTGGCTGGGACTTTTTGCCGACAGCATGGGCTTTGAGAGCGTCTTCATGAATTCGTGGCGGCTTCGCGAGCATATTCTCGACGATCTCGAAGCAACCACCGGTGGCAGGGTCATCCAGGGCGTCTGCAAGGTGGGCGGGGTCCGTAAGGATATCTCTCCCGAGAAACTCGATGAGATGGTCAAGGGGCTCAGGGGTATCGAGCACGAGCTCCAGGATCTTACGAATGTATTCCTGCACGACAGCTCGATCCAGCACCGGCTGAAAGGAGTAGGAGTGCTCAACAAGGAGGATGCCTATTACTATGGTGCGGTAGGCCCAACGGGAAGAGGCAGCGGCCTTGCGATCGATATCCGCGAGACCGGGTACGCGGCTTACGGGAAGATCAATTTCAAACCGGTTGTCGAGCATGACGGGGACTGTTATGCCCGCTGTGCAGTGCGGGCAAAAGAGATGTTCACGTCGATCGATATTATTGAGCAGTGCGCAAAGAAGATCCCCGACGGTCCGGTTGATATGAAAGTGACCGGTGCACCGGATGGCGAATTCTTTGCCCGGGCCGAGCAGCCCCGGGGAGAAGTTATCCACTACATCAAGGGCAACGGAAAGAAGAACCTCCTCCGGCACCGGGTGAGGACACCGACATTTACGAACATACCGCCCCTGGTTACCCTCCTGAAAGGCTGTGATCTCGCGGATGTACCGGTGATCGTCCTGAGCATTGATCCCTGTATTGGCTGTGCGGAGAGGTGAGGTGGCAATGACATTTTTTGAGATGACAAAAACGGTGTTAAAAAGCCTCTTTACCCGCCCGGCAACCCTGATGTACCCGGCGAAACCGGCCAAGAAGACACCCCTTTCCCGCGGGCACGTCTCGATCAAGCCGGAGGGGTGCATCACCTGCCGCTCCTGCCAGCGCAAGTGCCCGACCCAGGCGATCTGTGTCGAGGTCAAGGAGAAGACCTGGGAGATCGATAACATGCGGTGCGTGGTCTGCGGTGTATGCGTGGATGTCTGCCCGACCAAATGCCTCACCATGGAGACCCAGTACCGCAAGGTGCTGACTGCCCGTGGCGCCCGGGACAAGTTCACGGTGGCAGGGCCAAAGAAGAAAGAACCGGTTGCCGCTGAGGCAGCAAAGCCGGTAAAAGAATAGTTTTTCAATATCCCGACGGGAAATGAGCTCCCTGTCTCACTTTTTTGATATTCCGGAAAAGGCCCAACCGGGCATTATCACCGACTGAGAATTATAGCATTATTGGCCGTGGTGGACCGGATACTCCCGAACAATCCTGCACTCAGCAGGGGGTTGGATCGCGTCTCATCGGACGAACGTTTGCCCCTTCCATCTCTCCCTCTGCCCATGCGAACCGTTCCCGGATGGTAGGCGGGAGTTCTTTCTCGTTGATCGGGACAAACGCGTAATTGCCATAGAACTTCGTGAGGTCCCAGACCGAGTGCATGTAGAGCGTATCCTGCCCGCAGGCTTCGACCAGCCCCCAGACAACAGCGTTTGCGTACCCGTGGCCCCGCTGGCTGACCGGGGTAAAGACGCCATCTACCTCCCAGCCATCCGGGTGTCGTTTGCACCGGGCTACCGAAACCACCTCCCCCTGGGAGAATGCAGCAAATATCCGGTCGGTTTTCGGGTCGCCTTTCGTGTTGTGGTAATCGGTCCAGAGTGTCTCGGCAAGGAAAAATTCCGGAGAGATCAACTCCCGCACGGAAGCACCCGTACTGTGTTTCGCGAGATGTCGGGCTGGCACCGGTGAGATGGTGAGCGGTGGTGCCTCGTCACTGGTACCCTCGATGCGGTACCCGCCGGGCGGCACATGGATCACGAATCGTGCCCCCCTGCCCTCGACTCCGGTCTCCTGGATGGTCATATCGGTCACTTCCACGATCTGGCGGCAGATGAAGAGCCCAATTCCAGCGTGTCCCCCGGCATCGTACTCGAATATCTGCTGTTTCTTCCCGGAAGGAATCCCGGCACCGTCATCCCTGAAGCAGAGGTCGAGACCTTCGGGTGTCTCGTGATACGTGACAACGATGCTCTTTACCCTGCCACCGCTGTGCCGCAGGGAATTTTCCACAAGATGGGTGAGGACATCGGCAAAGAGCGGGTCTGCATAAATCTCAAGGCGCCCGGTCCAGCACCGGATCGGGATCGTTCCATCATCCGAAGGAAGGCGGGCGGCCTCAAGCGTCTGTTGCACGCTCATCCAGACGGGGGGGAGCGTCCCGAGATCCTTGTACGTCTCGGTGAGGAAGAGCTGGCGGGCAACGTTCCATGCCAGCGTCCGGATACGATCGATATACGTGCGGGCCCCGGTATCACTGCAGCGGGCATCGGCCTCGTCAACGGTCTCGATGATCTGGTCGACTGACCGGTGGAGGTGGTCTGCTGAGAAGCGCGAGAGAAGGCTGAGCTTGTCGTTTGCCATCTTCAGCGCATGCTCGGCCTGGACGCGGCTGGTGACATCGAAGAAGGTGAGGATCGCCCGGTTACCGGGGAGCGAAGCAGCCGAGACGAGCACGATGAACGAGTTCTCCTCCGGCAGGGAGAATCGTGTCTCCATGGCATACACCGCCCCCTCGCGGGAGAGCCGGTCGAAAAATTCCTGCTCCTCGTCACCACTCCAGATGGTTGTTATCGATGTACCTTTCAGGTCGGCGGATTTCCGGCGGAGAAGAGCAGCAGCTTTCCAGTTGACCTCCTCGATCGTCCGTCTGTTGCCGGTATCTGCAACCAGGATGCTGCCTCCTTCCGAATGGTCGAAGAGCGTTTTGTAGAGCACTTCCTGCTCTCTCAGCCTGATGGTAAGGAATGAAACAAGCCACCCGATAACGACTATAACAGCAGTGCGGAGCAATGCATCAACAAGGATAGCCTGCAAAGATCCGGCGAGCAGGAAGACCATAAGGAGATAGATCGCGCCGATACACCCGGCAAAGATGACTCCCCGGCGCGGGTACTGGTACGCGGCAATTACCACCGGGATATAGAGGAGATGGGGGAGCCCCGTTGAGATCCCGACAAGGAGTCCCGCAAGGTTGGCGAGAAGTGTTGCTGCTGCCGTTCCCAGGATCGCCACATTCCAGAAGAGATTCCGGCCTTCGAACCGGGCAGGGTTCATCGGTCAGCCCCCGGTATACCTGCTCCGGTTTTCATTCACGGATATTGCGAACCAAAATACTTGAGGATTGTGATTTTGTAACCGCTGGCTGAAGAGGACACTACCCAATTCCTGTAGCCCGGTGGTTTTGGCGTTGGTGCCGGTTCTTGTATGCATCAGACTGAAATTCCGTTTCCATTCCCGGCACGAAACCAACGGCGTGAAACCTCAGTAAGCGTTCAGGTTACCGGGCATCTCTGCTGAAAACTCATAGTTCATTAAAAAGTGTTTTTACGCAAATGAAAATGTCTCGGGAATCAGTGTCTGCAAATCGACCACAACAGCAAGGGCCGGTGTCGGGTTCACGTTCATCTGCTTCTGGAACTTGGTCTGGGACTGCCAGGTACCGGCATTGATGCCGAGCACACCCCGGTACGTCGTGAGGCCCTTGATATGGACGTGGCCGGTATGCAGGATCTCGGGCAGCGGATCGATGATCATCCGGTCGATCTTTCCTGCGGCGATCGGGGTCCTGCGCCCGTAGGCAGGTGCAAGGTGGCGACGCTGGAGCATCTCCTGCATCATCTGCCCGCTCTGGTCATAGGAGGCCCCGGGGATCAGGCCGATCATGTCATCGATCGATCGCCCGTGATACATCAGCACCCGCACGCCCTGCAGGTTGACGAGCGCCGGGTTCTCGACGAGCACGCAGTTCTCCGGGAATTTTTTAATGAATGCATCCGGCAGCACCGGTTGCGGCTCTGCACCCCGGACCACGTCGTGATTACCGGGCGATATGATGATCTTCATCCGCGAGGGAAGCTTGCGCATCATGGCGCCGAATGCCTCGTACTGCTCGTAGATGTTTTTTATCGTCAGTTCGCCCTCATGGCCGGGATAGATACCGATCCCATCCACGAGGTCACCGGCGATCAACAGGTAGGAGTGATCCGTGTCCGCAAGCCAGTCGGAGAACCGGTCCCAGCTCTCCTGCAGGAATGTGTCGCTGCCCACGTGGACATCGGAGATGAAGACGGCCTTTCCCGGTTCCTCGCTCTTGAACGGAGTATTGTCGATCCGGATATCCGGACGATAGAGGAGCTCGGCAAAGAAGAGTTTCCCGTCGCTGGAGAGCTTGCCTTTTACGCCGATTACTTCATCGTGGATGATCCGTTCGGCATCGGCAAAGACCGGGCGATCTTTCCGGAAGAGCACGGGTATATTTGCCGAGGTGTCCTCGATCTCCGCGATCCGGTGCCCATTGGTCGTGGTCTTGACTTCCGTGACCATGCCGATAATGGTGCATTCTTCCTGCCGGTACCGGTTGGAACGCGTCAAAGCCTCGATGGGCATGGTGCTGCACCGGCTCCGGATCATTCCCCCCAGACGAGCGTAGCGGTCGCGGAAATAATGGAGATAATCACCGGTACCGTTTATGGGTCCTGAGGTCCCGGCAGAACCGCTGACCACTTCTACCAAGGGATCGGTGAGAAACCGGGTCCCGTCCCGCGTAACGTTCATGCCGGGGATATGCTGGGCCGAGACCACGATCGCGTGGTCCGGTACTGCGGCGATGATGCGATCGATGAGGTCGGGTTCCCCCTGCTCCAGGATATACCGCACCACATCGGGATGTACCTGTAGCCGCGCATCTAAAAAGGCGAGCGTGATCTGCTGTACATCGAGCATGAATAGTAGTTCGCTCACTGAGAAATTATAAGATACCATCGCGTCATACCCGGCACGCCGCTATCCTCTCATTCCGGGTGTTTTATTTCCCCTTCCCGCACACGCTATCACATAGTTGTGATCGTGGAAGAGAACTCATGTATGACGTACTCCAGATTTTTCTTCTTGGACTCGTAATCGGTTTTACGGGAGCCCTCGCACCCGGGCCTACGCTGGTGGCTACGATTAATGCCTCGATTGCGGGTGACTGGAAGATTGGGCCCAAAGTGACTGCGGGTCACATGATAGCCGAGGGGGTGATCTTTCTCTTAATCGTCCTCGGGCTTGCATCACTCGCTCTTCCCTATACCGCTGCAATTGCTGCCATTGGCGGAACGGCCCTGATAGTATTCGGGGCGCTCACGATCACGGGAAGCCGGGGGGCGTCCCTGAATGGCCCGGTTGTGGGGACGGTCGGAAATCCGTACCTGGCCGGCCTGGTGACCAGCGCTGCAAACCCCTATTTCTGGATCTGGTGGCTCACGGTTGGCAGTGCGATGGTGATAGCGGGGCTTACCGGGGGAATTGTCCTTGCAGCTGTCTTTATGGCGGGCCACTGGTGTGCTGACCTTGGATGGTACACGTTCGTGTCGGCGGGTATTTCCCGGGGAAGAACAATCCTCTCCGAT
>Ga0074199_1001831_pt1 | contig 15815 bp, 12 predicted proteins | sample EPASupsiteSAE347_FD_64528 | JGI IMG/M metagenome (GOLD analysis project Ga0074199, IMG submission 64528) | Bioremediated contaminated groundwater from EPA Superfund site, New Mexico - Sample SAE3-47 | ecosystem: Environmental > Aquatic > Deep subsurface > Groundwater > Contaminated ...
TTTGCCGTAGATTTTTTCTTCGCGGCGGAAATAGTTCTCGGCTTCTTCGGCCTTGCCCTGGGCGAGCATGATGACACCCAGGTTCCTGAGCACGCGAACCGAATCGGGCTCTTTCTGTTCGAGCTTCCTGAACCAGGATTCGGCCTGGTCGTATCTGCCCGTAACATAGGCGTTGAGTCCCATCTGTTCCCAAAAAGTATCAAGAAACTTAGGCATGGTGGCAGAGTACTCAGGCGGGGAGCTTGAAGCAAGCTCCCCGCCGTCTGCATGAGTTACTTGCCCGGCAATCGAGCCAATTTCAAAAACAACCGACTTTTGAAATTGGCTCAACTGCCGGGCAGTAATAACCGTCAGACTACGAGCGACATCAGCGCCACGGCGATGAAGGCGACGACGCCTTCGACCGCGGTGGCCGACGAATACGCTTTATAGGCCGTATTGACGGGCATGCCCGAGAATTGCGACACGACCCAGAAATAGGAATCGTTCGCATGGCTTATCACCATGGAACCAGCGCCGATCGCGATGACGGTGAGCGCGGGGTCGAGCCCGAGCGTGGCCATCATCGGCGCCAGAATGCTCGCCGTGGTTACGATAGCCACAGTCGACGAACCCTGGGCGGTCTTGAGCGCGGCCGCAATGATGAAGGGCAGCAGGATACCGAGGTTGAGGCCGGACATGTTGATTTTGATGAAGTCGACGATCGGGCTCACCTTGATGATCTGTCCGAAGGAACCGCCCGCCGCGGTTATGACGAGAATGATGGCGGAGTCCTTGATTCCCTGTCCCATCCAGCCGTCGATCGCGTCTTTCATGCTGCCCCTGGGTACCAGGAACAGCGCGCATACTACGCCCAAAAGGAGGGCGGTGACCGGGTCGCCGATGAACGAGAAGAAGGTCTGCAGGCCGGCGCCGCCGAAGGGCTTGGAGGGGAATTCGGCCACGGATTTGAGGAGGATGAGTACTATCGGCAGGATTATGGGAAGGAAGGACAGGAATGTATTGGGCAGCTTCCCGTATTTCTTGACGATGTCACTGTAGGATTCCTCGATATCCGGTTCAATCTGGTATTTCTTGGCGACTTTCGTGGCCCAGAGGAGACCTGAAAGCGCGGCCGGGACGGCTGCGATCAGGCCCAGGAGAATGACTTTGCCGAGGTCGGCGCTGAGCGCTCCCGCTGCGGCGATGGGACCGGGTGTGGGCGGGACCATGGTATGGGTGGCGTAGAGGCCTGTGGCCAGCGCGACAGCCATTACTGACATCGAAATCTTCGATTCTTTGGCGAGTGCCTTGTTGAGAGGATTGAGGATGACATAACCGGAGTCGCAGAACACGGGGATCGAGACCACGTATCCCGCGATGCTCATCGCGAGGGGAGCCCGGTTCTTTCCGACCAGCTTCAGAATGGCCTGCGTCATCGAAAGGGCGGCACCGGTCTTTTCGAGAATGGTACCCATGATGGTGCCGGCCACGATGACGATGCCGATGCTGGTGAGGGTGTTGCCGAAGCCGTTTTTGACGTTCTTCACCACCTCCAGTGAAGGCAGGCCGATGGCCAGGCCGTAGGCGAATGCGATGCCTATCAGGGCCAGGAACGCGTTCACCTTGAATTTTCCGGTGAGCACGACGATGAGGACCACAGCCAGCAAAAGCAGCAGAAGCGCGATTCCTCCCGAAACCATGTGAACCTCCTGTAATCCATGTGGCGGGCTTTCCATTCCGCCCGCTATTGTTGACTATAATACACTAGGTTTTCAAATTCCGGGTTGCAGATTCGATATCGCAGGCTGAATTCCGCCGAAAACGGGGTCGGTTTTTTATCCTATAAAACGACAAAATAGCGGTTTTTTATGCATTTTCCCTCTTGCTTCTCATGCAGAAGCTGTGTTAGGGTCCGCGCTACCGATGGAGGAGCGATTCCCATCAGTACGCCGGCAGAGGGCTCGGGCCCCTGTGACGCCGGCCGAAAGGGGAGAATCGCCGAAGGGAAGCAGTGTCGCCCCCGGCACGCGACCTTGGACGTCCGGACTAATACCCGGCGGCTGTCGCGGGAATTTTTCCACCCGCGGAGAGCCTGACGTAACGCCTTCTTCCCCGCCTTGTGCGCAGTCTACGGCGTACAGCACGGCGCGTGCGACCAGTAGCTCTGCGGTCCGCAGGGTTTATGTGTCGAGCAGGAAGACCTACGCATGGGACCTCCTTCGGATTGGAGACTCCTATGGGTAGCTTTCAGTCCGCAACGCACACCAGGCCCGAATCGCTCGATACACGCAAATCGACGCTCGCCGCAATCATCGCATCGGGCGGTAGAATTCCCGTCGCGGTACTGGGCGCCACGGGCGTCGTCGGCCAGCGTTTCTTGAGGCGGCTCGCCGTCCATCCCTTTTTCGAGCCGGTCTATCTGGCGGCAAGCGAACGGTCGATAGGCAAGCGGTACAGAGATGCCTGTGTCTGGCAACTGGACGGCGAGCCCTGGGCCGGATTGGGCGATATGACCGTCGTGGCCTGCGACCCCGGGGCAGCGCCCGCGCCGATCGCCTTTTCCGCGCTGGACACCGAGCCCGCCCGCTTGATCGAGCCGGCTTTCGCGCAGGCGGGCGCAGCGGTGTTTTCAAACGCCAGCGCTTTCAGGATGGAACACGATGTTCCTCTCCTCATTCCTGAAGTCAATGCAGCCCATCTGGGCATTCTCGCCAGGCAGCGGGCGGCGCGGGGCTGGAAGGGCGCGATCGTTACCAACCCCAACTGCACGACAGTAGCCCTCGCCGGGGCGCTCGCCCCTCTCGAAAGGGCTTTCGGGATCGAAGCGGTCATGATGACCAGCATGCAGGCCATTTCGGGCGCGGGGTATCCCGGCGTGTCGGCCATGGATATCACGGGAAACGTCATTCCCTTCATCCGCAACGAGGAAGCCAAGGTCGAAGTCGAGTCCGACAAGATACTGGGGACTCTGCGCGGATCGGGCATTTCTTCCGGGCTGCATGCGGCGGACTTTCCCGTTTCGGCCACCTGTACGCGCGTTCCGGTGCTCGAAGGCCATACGATCACGATTTCGCTGCGTCTGCGCGGGAACCCTTCGATCGAAGAGGTTGCGAAGGCATTCGAAACCTTCGTTCCCGATACGGCGGGTTTGAGCCTGCACAGCGCGCCTTCCCGTTTCCTGACCCTCTCCGATCTTCCCGACAGGCCGCAGCCGCGCCGCGACGCGGAAGCCGACGGCGGCATGCGCATCCATGTGGGCCGCCTGCGGATCTGTCCGATACTGGGCTTCAAGTTCGTTTCGATGGCGCACAATACGGAGCGCGGCGCGGCGGGGGCCTCCGTGCTCAACGCAGAACTGGCGCTGGCGACAGGTGCGATCTGATGGGTATCGTCGTCATGAAATTCGGAGGCACTTCGGTCGGCGATCCGGAGCGCATGCGTGAGGTAGCAAGGCTTGCCCGCCTGAACGCGGCCGGTGGGGTCCTGGTCGTGGTGTCGGCCATGTCGGGCGTCACCGATGCATTGTTTCGCGCGGCCAAGGCTGCGTGCGCAGGCGATCTTCAGGCGGCGCTGGCTATGTGTGCGGAACTCCGGGCAAGGCATTTGGCCGCGGTCCGGGCGCTCCGTCCGGAAGGAGATACTGCGGTCGAAACCGAAATCGCTTCGATCCTGCAGGCGCTGGAGTCCAGGCTGCACGGCGTACGGCTTCTCGCCGAACTGAGCGAACGCAGCATGGATGATATCGCTTCCGCAGGCGAACGACTGTCAGGGCTTCTGGTGGCCCTGGCCGCGGATGCGCCCTGCATCGATGCGCGCAGCGTGATGCGCACCGATTCGCGCTTCGGCGAGGCCCGGCCCGATCGCAAGGCGATCGCGAAGCTGGTGGCCGATCGAATCCTGCCTTTGCTGGGGCCGGGAAAAATCGCGGTGACGCAGGGCTACATCGGCGCGGACTCGGGCGGAGCGACGACTACTTTGGGACGCGGCGGTTCGGACTACTCGGCGAGTCTTTTCGGGGCGGCGCTGGGCGCCGGCGAGATTCAGATTTGGACGGATGTCGAAGGCATTCTGACCTGCGATCCGCGGGTCGTGCCGAAGGCGCGCACGGTAGAAACGCTCGGGTACGAGGAGGCGGCAGAGCTGGCGGCCTACGGCGCGAAAGTGCTGCATCCGGCCACGATAAGGCCCGCGCTCGAGGCGGGAATTCCCGTGACGGTACGGAGCACACTCAAATCCGACGGGCTTTTTTCGACCATAAGTCCGGGTTCCTCGAGCGGAAGGGCCGCGGTGGCGATCGCGATGCGCCGCAATGTCGCGATTCTGAGCGTCCGGCAGGAATCGATGACGGAGCAGTCGGGTTTTCTCGCCAGGCTTTTCAAAGTGTTCGGCTTGCACGGCGTGAGCGTCGACCTGGTCTCGACGTCCGAAATATGCGTTTCCGTCTCGCTCGATATGGGCGAGCCGCTCGAAGCGCTCGCCGCCGATCTTTCCGAATTGGGCAAGGTCGATCTGGAGGTGGATCGGGTCGTGGTGGCGGTTGTGGGCGACATGCTCAAGGAAACGCCCGCGGTGCTTCGCAAAGCGTTCATCGCGTTGGGCGACATCGACGTGGATATGGTGTCGATGGGCGCCAACGATATCAACCTCAGTCTCGTGATGAAGGCCGAAGGCGCCGAGCAGGCGTTGCGGCGTCTGCATGCCGCTTTTTTCGAAGGAGATGCCGCATGAAAATCGGTCTTTTCGGAAAAGGGCGTCTCGGCTCGGCCATCGCGGCGGAAATCGGGCGCACGCACGACGATCAGGCGCTGCGGGAGGGTTCATCTTTCGGTTCGCCTTTCAGTCCATCTTTCGGTCCGTCTTTCGACCTGGCGTGGGCCGAGGGTCGGGAAGAATGCGCGCGGGAAGGGGCGGATCTCGCGATCGATGCGAGCGCGCTCATGGCGGTGGAATCGCATCTGGAATGGGCGCTCGCGCACGGTGTCGATCTGGTGATCGCGGCCACGGGCTGGAATAATGAGGCTTCCGGTCTTTCCGATCTGGCTCTGCGCGTCGATGGCCGGATCGGTGTTCTTGTGGCGCCCAACCTGAGCCCCGGCGCGGCGCTGATGCGAAAAATGGCCGCTCTCATGGGCGGTTTTGCCGCGTACGAGCCCGAGTCGGACATCGCGATATGCGAATGGCATCATCGCGGAAAGACCGATGCGCCTTCGGGAACCGCGAAAAGTCTCGCGGATGCGGTCGCGGGGTCCTGCCCGCGATATTCGGGCTGGAATTCGGGTTCCTGGCAGAGCGGCAGAATCAACATCGCCTCGCTCCGCACGGGTTACGAAATCGGGCGCCACGAAATGGTGCTGGATGCGCCTTTCGAATCCCTGTCGCTCGTGCATGTCGCGCGCGATCTCAGGGTGTTCGCTTCCGGCGCGCTCAAGGCCGCTTGCTGGCTGCACGGCAGGAAAGGTGTTTTTACGATGGACGATTTCGCTGCCGTGCTTTTGGGCGGCTTTGGCCGGGCCGGAAGCCCGGAAGGAGTCTGAAAATGGCCGCAGCATCGGCGACCTTTGCGATCGGCGGGCTCGGGGTCGCGCTCGCGACCCCGTTCGACGAAGCCGGGCGCGTGGATTTCGCAGGCTTTGCCGGGCTCGTCGATTTCGTGTCGGCGGAGTCCGGAAGCGGCGGAAGCTTCCGGGCCGCGGAATCGGGCGGGGCCGATTTTCTCGTGGTGCTGGGCTCGACGGGCGAGGGCGCTACGATCGAGGCGGGGGAGCGCCGCGAACTCGTCGCCAGGGCGGTCGAAGTTTCGCCCGGCCTGCCCGTTGTCGTTGGGGCGGGGTCCAATTCGACGGCGCAATGCGTCAGATTTGTGGCGGAAGCCGTGGACCTGGGCGCCGACGGTCTGCTCGTCGTCGTGCCATACTACAACAAGCCTACGCCGGACGGCCTGGTCTCGCATTTTCGCGCCGCGGCCGGCGCCGCTCGCGGCAAACCGGTGATTGTCTACAACGTACCGGGGCGCACGGGGCTCAACCTGACTCCCTCCGTTCTGTCGAGGCTTTGGGAAATTCCGGGAATCGCCGCGGTCAAGGAATCTTCCGGCAATCTCGCCCAGATCGGCGAAATCGGCAGGACCCTGCCCGAAGGCAAGATTCTGCTTTCGGGCGACGACGCGCTTGCGCTGCCTTCGGTGGCGCTTGGAGCGGAAGGGCTCATCAGTGTAGCCGCCAATGTGTTGCCGCGGCGATGCAAAGCCATGCTGGCAGCCGCTTTCGCCGGAAAGCGCGACGAAGCGCTGCGGCTGCACAGGCAGCTCCTGCCTTTCATGGATGCGCTTTTTCTCGAATCGAACCCTGTTCCGCTCAAGGCCGCTCTCGCGCTTGTGGGGCTCTGCGGCGAAGGCTTGCGCCTTCCATTGACGGGCGCGTCCCGGTCTACGCGGACTCGGTTGGCGGAAACGCTTGCCGCTATTTCGGAGGGGCGCGCATGAAACAGAAGGGCATGAGTGCGTCCGAACTCGAGCGGTATTTCGCTTCGGACCTGTTTTCGCTGGGTCCGGACGGTTCCCGGGGTATCGGGGGTATCGGGGCCGAGCCGGAGGCGCGGCGGGCTGAAGTCTGGGAATTCTTTCTCGATTCGCTTGAAAAAGGCGACATTGCCGCGACGGAGCGCGATTCGGGCGGTGAATGGCGGGCGGTACGCTGGGTGAAAGCCGCGATCCTTTCCGGATTCAGGGCCGGCGGTATTGCGGCATGCGACTGGCCGGGCGGCGCCTTCGACAGGCCGGCCTTTCCGCCGCGGCGATTCACGGAGGCGGACGGGATCAGGGTGGTGCCCGGAGGCAGTTCGGCGCGCAGAGGAGCCCATATCGCCCGGGGCGTCGTGATGATGCCGCCTTCCTATGTCAATGTGGGGGCTTTCGTGGGTGAGGGGACGATGATCGACAGCCATGTACTGGTCGGATCCTGTGCCCGGATAGGTTCCAGGGTCCATCTTTCGGCCGGAGTCCAGGTGGGAGGCGTGCTCGAGCCGCCGCAGGCGAGACCCGTCATTGTCGAGGATGGCGTTTTCGTGGGTGCGCTCTGCGGACTGTTCGAGGGCGTTGTGCTGCGGGAACGCGCGGTGCTCGCTCCCGGTGTCATCCTGACCGCAGCGAGCCGCATTTACGATCTCGTCAGATGCGTCGAACTGCGGGGCGAGGTGCCTTCGGGCGCGGTCGTCGTGCCGGGTTCCCGCCCGGCGAAAGGCGAATGGGCCCATTCCGAGGGGCTTTCCCTGCAGGCGCCCTGCATCGTCAAATACAGGGACTCGGGTACCGACGCAGGCGTCGCGCTCGAGGAAGCCCTTCGCGGCTGAGCTTCGTCAAAGGGGCTTCGTCAAAGGGGCTTCGTCAAAGGGGCTTGTTGCGATACGCGAAGCATTTCAACGGCCAGTTACGGTATATTGGTTTTTAGGGATCCGGATCGGGTGTAAAAATCGTATGACGGGAAGGAGGATACATGTCCGCACGACTGGGAATCATCGGCGCAGGCAAGATCGGCGAGGCTCTTCTTCAGGGCGTATTCGCGAAGGGGCTCATGCAGCCTTCGGATGTAATTCTTTCTGTGAGAACCGAAAAACATCGTGCCGACCTGGAAGCGAGGCTGGGAGTACGGTCGGTTCTGGACAATTGTCTGGTGGCTGAAGAAGCTGAAATCATCGTGCTCGCCGTAAAACCGAAATCCATCGTGGAAGTTCTGGCGCAGATCGCGCCTCAGCTGAAACCCGGAAAGTTCCTCATATCGACCGCCGCCGGTGTTGTCCTCAATTTGATCGAATCGAAGATTCCCGGCGATATCGGTGTGATACGGAGCATGCCCAACCTCGCCGTATCGGTGGGCGAGGGCATGACTGTGCTTTCGCCCGGCAGGAATGCGACACCCGCCCAGGTGGCGTCGGCTTCCGGGATTTTCGAGGCGGTGGGCCGTGTTGCCGTGCTGGACGAAGAGCATATGGACGCCGTCACGGGACTTTCCGGTTCGGGCCCAGCGTATGTATATATAATCATCGAAGCGCTCGCCGACGGCGGCGTGAAACTCGGTCTGCCGCGCGAAGTGGCGACCGAACTCGCAGCGCAGACGGTCCTGGGGGCTGCGAAGACGGTGCTCTCGACGGGAGAACATCCTGCGAAGCTGAAGGATCAAGTGACGACGCCCGCCGGAGTCACCATCGATGGCATTCTGGAACTGGAGGAAGGGGGACTTCGGGTCACCCTTATCAAGGCTGTGGTCAAGGCCGCCGAGCGGTCGAGGCAGTTGTTGCACAAATGAAACGGATAAATTCGGAAAAATCTTCGAAGAAGAGTGAAAGACATACTTCCCGAGTCAAGAAATCTTCAGTAGAATCAGATTCCATGACTATGACCATCAAAGACCTTCATGATGTGAAACCGTTTTCAAAAGCCAAATTTGCGGTAGTAAGGGCCGCTGCCCAGGCGGTGCGCGAGGATGGCCCACGCGCGGCTACCCTCAAGAATGTCGCCGGGCGGGCGGGGATCACCGAGCCCGCGATTTTCAGGCATTTCGATGGAGTCGACGGCCTTTTCGAGGGTTTGTTCCACGTTGTGGAAGGCGCGTGGCGGCATTTTGCCGAAGCCTTCGACCCCGCGGCCGCGCCCCTGGCCAGACTCGGAAAAGCGCTGAAATACCGGATCGAGCTTTTATCGGCCGACCTCGACCTTGCGTACCTGGCGCTGTATCCCCGTCAGGTTTTCGGCGGATATCCCGAGCTTCGGGCGCGTATCGACTCGATTTGGGAACAGGATCGTGTCCTCGTGGAAGCCTGCCTGACTGAAGCGATCGCGTCGGGAGCCCTTCGCGGCGAGGTGGCCATGGAATCCCTGCGCGCCCTTACCGTCGGAGCCTGTCAATCGCTCGCGATACGTTGGGTCGAGTCGACGGGTTCTTTCGATCTCGTGAAAACTTTCGATACGCTCTGGGAAGATTTCCTGAAGCTTGCGACTCCTGCCAGCAGGAAGAGAGCCGCTACGAAAGCCTGAACCGCCGGGTATCTGCCCGCGGGCCGCGGTGGTTCAGGCGGCTCGCGAGCGGAGTGGGGCGTCTCCCCGTCGCCAGAGCGGTGCCTTTTATCCCGCGTAGGGCGTGCCTTCGAGCGGAAGTTTCGTTCTCAGTACTCCGTCCAGTCTGTGATACGCCAGCGCCGTGGCCGAAGCGGTCGGGATAGAGGCGATTTCACCGATACCCTTGGCGCCGTAACCCACGCCCGAATCGGCGCCGCGCACCGTGACGCTTTTTATTTTCGGCACATCGGTCGAGCGCAGCAGGCCCAAAGTTCCGAACCGGGCTGTAGGCACTCCTCTCTCCAGCGGGAATTTTTCGGTCAGCGCATACCCCAGACTCATCACTACGCCTCCCTCGATCTGGCCTTCGATCGCTTTGGGGTTGACCACGCGGCCGGAATCGTGGGCGGCGAGCACGAATTCGGGTTTTCCGTCTTCGCCCAGCCTCACCAGATGGCATGCGTAGCTGTACGCGATGTGCGACACGGGGTTCGTTTTCGACGAGTCGAAGGGATCCGTTTCGGCGATATATTCGCCTTTGAATATTTTGCCGGCCAAGGCCGAGTAAGGAAAAACGCCGCCGATCGGTTCGATATTTTCCCATGCTTCGAACAGGCGCAGGGAAGCGAGTCTGCAGGCTTCGCCGGAGATCAGTGTCTGGCGCGATGCGGTGGTGGTGCCGGAGTCCGGGGTGAGGAAGCTGTCGGGACGAAGGTAGATCACGCGTTCCGGGGCGAGCTCCAGCGTGTCGCACGCCACCTGCGTGAGCACCGTACCGAGGCCCTGTCCGATGCAGGCCGCTCCCGACCGCAATTCTATGTGGTCTTCGAAAACTGCGATGTCGCATCGGCCCGTGTCGCGGTGACCGACGCCTATGCCGGTGTTTTTGAAGGCGCAGGCCAGTCCCGTTCTTGCGGGGGCTTTTTCGTATTCTGACCGTACCGCTTCGAGGCATTCGAGGAGCGCGGTATCGGGGCCCGCGATCTGGCCGTTGGGCAGGGTTCCCCCCGGGCGGATCGCGTTGAGCATGCGGATTTCCAGGGGCGAAATGCCGGTTTTTTCGGCCAGAAGGTCAAGGCAGGACTCGAAGGCGAAATTCACCTGCGGAACGCCGAATCCCCTGAACGCGCCCGCCGGAGGATTGTTCGTATACACGCCGAATCCCTCGACATGGATGTCGCGATAGTCGTAGGGACCGCCGAAATGGGTCACCGCCCGGTGCAGGACGGGGCTTCCCAGGGAGGCGTATGCGCCGGTGTCGGCGACGATGCGACCCCGCGAACCCATGATTTTGCCGGATGTGTCGCAGCACAGCTCGACATCGATCCGCATCGGATGGCGTTTGGGGTGTACGAGAAGGCTTTCCGCCCTGGTCAGTGTACATTTGACCGGTTTCCCGGTTTTCCATGCCAGAAGGGCGGCGTGATGCTGGGTCGACTGGTCTTCCTTGCCGCCGAATCCGCCACCGATGTAGGAGGATAGAATCCTTACCTTCGATTCGGGAATTCCCAGGCTTTTGGCGACGTATTTGCGGCCGTCGTATACGTTCTGCTCGCCAGTGCGCACTACCACGATGCCGTCGGCGTCGGGAGGGTAGGCGAGAGCGCTCTCGGGTTCCATGAAAGCATGTTCGGTAAAGGGTGTTTCGAACGAAGCCGCCACGCGATGCGCCGAGCGCGCAAATGCTTTGTCCACGTTTCCGCGGTCCAGGACGAGCTTTGTGAGTATGTTTCCTTCCGGATGGATTCGCGGCGAGTCGGGTTCCATGGCCCGCCGTGGGTCGAGCACCGGTTCGAGGACTTCGTAGTCCGCATGGATAAGAGCGCATGCCTTGGCCGCCGTGGCCGGATCGTCGGCCGCGACGAGCGCGACGGCATCGCCGACATAGCGGGTTTCTTCGCCCGCGGCGATGAGGCTCGGCCAATCGTCGATCAGCTTTCCTATAAAACGTTCGCCCGGGATATCCTGCCATGTCATGACAGCGCGTACGCCGGGCAGGGCCCGCGCTTCGGAAGTATCGATGCCGACAAGGCGCGCTCGCGGATGGGGTGTGCGGAGCGCTTTGCCGTACAGCATGCCGGGGGCGGTGTAGTCGTCCGTGAACAGCGCTTTCCCCGATGCCTTTTCGATGGCGTCAACGCGCGGGAGGTTGGTACCGATTGTGCCGATTGTACCGGCCGGGGGCTGCGCGTCCGGTCCTCCTGAACGCAGGCGGGCCGCGGCGAGGAGGATGCCTTCGACGATCTTGACGTATCCCGTGCAGCGGCAGATGTTCCGGCGTATAGCCTTCCGGACATCTTCCTCGCTCGGGTCGCTGTTGCGATCGATGAGTCCTTTCGCGGAAATAATCATTCCCGGAGTGCAGAAACCGCATTGTACGGCCCCCGCTTCGGCGAAGGCCTGCGCGTAGATCGCCATCTCGGCTTCGGGGATGCCCTCGACCGTGGTGACCGATTTTTCTTCTATTTTGGAAAGGAGGACCATGCAGGCGTTGATCGCCTTACCGTCAAGGAGGACCATACAGGCGCCGCAAGCGCCCTCGGCGCAGCCATTCTTGACCGAAGTCAGCCCGGCATCCCTACGCAGCCAATCCAGGAGGCTGCGGGAGCTGTCGCCTTGCGCATGGGAACCGTTGACCAAAAAGCGGACGATAGCCACCTTAGACTCGCTTTTCCCTGTTGTAGGGTTTGCCGAGCTCGGCGGGACCGCGCATCTTCGAGCCACGCGAGAAGGCCAGGACGAGGATGACGAGGACATAGGGGAGCATGACGGCGAATTCGTAGGGGAAATCGATCCCCAGAACCTGGATCGAAAGCTGGAAGGACTGGGCGATGCTGAACAGCAGGCTTCCTCCAAGGATATATACAGGATGCCAGCGGCCGAAATACACGAGAGCGACAGCGATGAAGCCGCGTCCCGACACAATGTCGTCCGCGAACATCTTGGCCTGGGCAAGGGAAAGATATGCGCCCGCCAACCCCGCGAAAGCGCCGCCCAGCATCAGTGCCTGATAGCGCGTGCGGTTTACGTTGGTGCCCATGGTGTCGGCGGCACGCGGATGCGTACCCACCGCGCGGACTTTGAGTCCCCATGGCGTTTTGAACAATATATACCAGCTTGCCGGCACCATCAGGAAGGCGAAGTAGGCGAAAGGCGTCATGTTGAACAGAACGGGTCCGATGTAGGGAATTTTCGAAAGCAGGGGGACCGGCCAGGGTTTTATGCCCGGTATGCCGGTGACGCCGCCGACGAAGTGGCGCGACAGGGTGCCCGCGGCGCCCCAGCCGAGCATCTGCAGGCCGATGCCCGCGATGCCCTGTGGCGCGCGGAAGCTTACCGTCACGAGTCCGAAAAGGGCTCCCATAGCGATACCCGATGCTGCGGCTGCGGCTATGCCGATCAGGTTCGCGTAAGGCGCGAGGGGGCCATTCTGGAGAAAGTAGGCAGGCAGAAAGCCCAAAAAGGCTCCCATGGCCATGATCCCCTCGCATCCCAGGTTGAACACGCCGGCGCGCTGATTGAACATTTCGCCCAGCGCGGCGAGAAGAAGGGCCACGGAAAAGGGAATCCCGAGCGCGAGAATATTGAGGACGATGTCGCCGATGTTCATCTGGCGATCCTCCCCCTGCGGCCGCCACCACTCTCCGGGGCGCGCTTGCGGCCGAAAAGACGGGTCATGAAGCGTACCGCCCTGTCTCTGGCATAGGGATCGTTCAGCCATGTCTTGGCGGATACGATGCTCAGGATGACGGCGCCCTGCAGGACCAGCACCATATTGGCCGGGACGGAAAGGGCTCGCTGGGTCATGTCGGCGCCGATGAGCAGAAGCCCGAAAAAGAAGGCCGAAGGCACGATGCCCGCAGGATGCAGGCCCCCGAAGAGAGCGACGACGATACCCGAAAAACCATAACCCGAGGATATTCCTTCGATGGCGCGCCGGTGCACACCCGTCACCTCTACCGCTCCCGCGAGTCCTGCGAAGGCTCCGGCCAGAATCATCGCCGCGGCGAGGCAGGACTCGACTTTGATGCCGGCATAGCGCGCCGCTTTCGGTTCCGCTCCGGCTGCCCTCATCTTGAAGCCCCAGGTAGTGCGCCAGAGCAGTATGTACACGAGGACGGCGAGAACGAGCGCGATGGCGATTCCCCAATGCAGGCGCGTGCCGGGTATGATCCTGTCGATCCAGGCCGTTTTCGGAAGGCGCATGGACTGGGGCGTTCCCGAACCCGTCTGGAGTTCGGCTGGATCGATCATCGGGCCGCGCAGAAGAAAGCCGTAAATCTGGGCCGCGATATAATTGAGCATGACCGTGGACAGGATTTCGTTGACTCCCAGTTTGGCCTTGAGGTACCCCGCGACGCCGCCCCAAAGGGCGCCGCCCGCCGCTCCGGTCAGGAGAACCAGCGGAAGGAGAAGCCATTTGGGCATATCGGGGAAAGCCAGGGCGACCGCCGCGGAGGCCACGATACCAATCTGCATCTGGCCTTCCGCGCCTATGTTGAGTATCCCGGAGCGGAATGAAATCGCGATGCCCAGGCCGATCAGGATGAGCGGAACGGTCCTGACGAGGATTTCGGTGATGCCGAACATATCCTTGAGGGGCTCGGTGAGGATGACCCGATAGGTTTCGGATACGTCCACGCCGATCGCTACCAGAACAATGGCACCCATTCCCACCGCGGCGACGATTGCGAGGACGATTACGACTGCGGAATATATGGTTTTATAGGTCTTGTTCACGGACGTCCTCCTCTTCCCGGATGCCCGCCATCAGTATGCCCAGGTGCCGGCGCGTCGCTTCCCGGGCGGGCATGGTTTTGAGCACCTTGCCCTTGAAAATGACCGCGATGCGGTCCGAAAGGTTCATGAGTTCGTCGAGTTCCTCGGAAATGAGGAGAACGGCGACGCCCTCCCTGCGAAGATCGAGGAGACGCTTATGGATGAATTCCTCGGCACCCATGTCCAGTCCGCGCGTCGGATATACCGCTACGAGAACCTTGGGCGCGCGGGCCAGTTCGCGCGCGAGGATAACCTTCTGAATGTTTCCCCCTGAAAGCGAGCCGGCTGCGGTGGATATCGAAGGGCAGCGGATATCGTAGCGCTCTTTAAGGTCGACGGCGTTTCGCTCGGCTTTCTTGAGTTTGAGGAAGGGACCGGCCGCGAATTCCTTTGAGGCGAAATCTTTCAGGGTGAGATTTTCCTTTACCGACATGGAAGGGACGATGCCTTCGGTGTTCCGGTCTTCCGGAATGTAGCCCATGCCGGCTCCGATGATTTCGCGGGGGCTATGGCCGGCCAATTCTTTTCCGCCCAGCCTGATCGATCCCGATTCCGGCTTGCGCAGCCCGGCAAGCGCATCGGCAAGTTCGCGCTGACCGTTGCCCGAAACGCCGGCGAGGCCCAGAATTTCGCCCGCTCTCACTTCGAGGTCGGCTCCGTCGAGCGCCAGGTGGCCGCGATCCGAGCGGACCTTGAGTCCCTTCACCGAAAGAAGCACTTCGCCGCAACCCTCGGCGCATTCGTTGTGCGGGAGTACCACTTCGTGGCCGGTCATCAATGCGGCAAGGTCGGCGGGGCTGTGGTCGGCGGTATCGCCGTTGAACACCACCTTGCCATGCCTCAATACGGTGATTTTGTCGGAAAGTGCCTTCACTTCGGCCAGTTTGTGGCTGATGAAGATGATCGACATATCGCCCGCCATGCGCGAAAGGAGGGCTATAAGTTCATCGGTTTCCTGTGGCGTCAGGGCGGACGTGGGCTCGTCGAGAATGAGGAAACGCGCGCCGAAGCAGAGCGTCTTGACCAGCTCGACGCGCTGCTGTTCGCCCACCGAAAGCTGCCAGATGTAGGCGTCGCTCTGGACGGGAAGGCTGTAACGTTCCGAAACGTCGCGAATGCGCCTCCTGGCTTCCTCCATATCCAGCCTGAAGGCCTTGCGCAGGTCCTTCGACCCGAGAGCCACGTTTTCGGCGACGGTCATGTTGGGAACGAGCATGAAATGCTGGTGCACCATGCCGATCCCCGCCGCATAGGCATCGTTCGGAGACCGGAACCGCACCGGTTTTCCGTTGATGAAGAGCTTCCCTTCATCGGGCTGGTAGAGGCCCATGAGGATGTTCATCAGGGTGGTCTTGCCCGCGCCGTTTTCTCCGACGAGAGCCAGAACTTCGCCCCGACCTACGCGGAGTGAGATCCCGTCGCAGGCTGTAATGCCCGGAAAGCGCTTGGTGATGCCTTCCGCGCGCAGTTCAGTGATGCTTTCGGTCGGGATGGACATCGAAATCCCTCGGAATTGTCGCGGCGTGGGAAGCCTTACGCACGGCGGGCCGCGACGGTATATGTCGGATCGGACTTGAGGAGAGGAGAGCGCGTTCCCCGCATTCTCCCCTCCCGTCTGTCCGATAAAGCGGCTATCAGTAGAGCCAATTTCAAAAGTCGGAAGACTTTTGAAAAAGCCTCAGTATTTTACGTCTTTCCAGGCGATGGTGAGCTTACCGGAGGTGATGTCGGCTTTGGCCTTTTCGGCGGCCTGGCGGATCGCCGGAGTGAGCACCGGGCCGACCTTGCCGTTGAATTCGTAGATGAATCCGCCATTGGCGAAATTGAGCGGAATGCTCTGTCCGCCGAGCGTGCCGGCCTGGCGCCTGTCGATGAGCGCTTCGACGACGGCCCTGTAATCGTAGCTTGCGGCCGCGATGACTTTGTAGCTTTCGGGAATGTCGAGCTGGGCGGTGTCCTGGCCGAGCCACCAAATCTGCTTGTCCTTGTATTCGGCCACGGCGCG
>Ga0074199_1001832_pt1 | contig 15777 bp, 12 predicted proteins | sample EPASupsiteSAE347_FD_64528 | JGI IMG/M metagenome (GOLD analysis project Ga0074199, IMG submission 64528) | Bioremediated contaminated groundwater from EPA Superfund site, New Mexico - Sample SAE3-47 | ecosystem: Environmental > Aquatic > Deep subsurface > Groundwater > Contaminated ...
AAAGAAAAAAGTGGGGGGGGGGGTCCCCGCGGGGCGGGCCCGGCCCCCCCCCCCCTACCGATACACCATACGCACCACAAAAAAAAATGAATAAGTAGGGCGGATTAGGCGCTCATCGCCGTAATCCACCAGGTATACATCGTAGGGCGGATTAGGCGCTCATCGCCGTAATCCACCGGGTATACATCGTAGGGCGGATTAGGCGCTTGTCGCCGTAATCCGCCGGGTATACATTGTAGAGCGGGTTAGTGACGCGCTTTTCGCGGCCCGTAACCCGCCGTGATTATCTGTAACGAATTTTTGGGATTTCCGGCCATAAGAATCTGTTAAGAAAACAACCAGACGATCCGGTTATTTTCTAACAGGCTCTAAGCTGCTTTAGTGGAATGTTTTAATTGAACGGTACTGTCCCCGAATCCCATTAAGAGGTATTCAACGCTGATATCTTCATCGATTTCATCCCAATGCAGACCTGTCCCGCCTCCGCTGATTTCAAAAGTCTGCCTTTGCTTATCGGTTGCCTTTAGCAAACGAGGGAAATAGGCGAGAGGAATCCCAATTTTTCGACCATCGACCAATTCGATCCAAAAAGTATCACTATCAAAAGATACCTTACTTGCAAGGGGCTTAATCGCCGAAATATTCATTCCAATTCCTTTCAATCAGCGTTCTATTTTCCTCAATAACTTTTACCAATTCACACAGTTCTTTTGGTGACATCTCATAAGCTTCCGCAAGCCGAACCACGGGTTGAACCCAAAACTTGGCTACTGATTTGCCCTTTCGAACGTGTATATGAAGAGGCTCAAGGGGAGCCCCCTCATTTGAAAAAAAGAAGAACTTGTAACCTTTAAACCTGAGAATAACCGGCATAATAATATTTTACACCAAAATTTTCTTTTTTCCCATTTTTCAGGAAAACAAATCGGTGGATTAAATAAACCGGCGGGTTACGCCGCGCTTGGCACGGCTAACCCGCCCTACCGATATACCATACGCACCACAAAAAAAATGAATAAGTAGGGCGGGTTAGCCGCTCATCGCCGTAATCCGCCGGGTATGCGGCCCGTAAACCGCCGTTCGGTTATGGTTTAATAACGGGTCTTGTGGTAAAAAAGGTATCGGTAACGGCGTCGCAGGGTTCCGCTTCCAAAGGCCGGAAGCATTCGAGCGTAATGCTTTTCGTGGATGTTGCGATGATCAGCCTGGCGAGAAATTCCGCTTGATATGTGGCAACTACATTTCCGTTTTGCAACTCAATATCGCGATAAAAGCCGATGGATTTGACGTAATAATTTTTCGCAAGATTCGTAGAGTCGAAATAGGTTACGACTTTAAATAATGATGCGCTTGCCACCTCATCATCCATCAGTTGCGGGGAATTCGAAACGTAGTAGTATCGAGTCGGAACGACATTCGTAAAGGCTGACCCGAATGCGGCGGTTCCGGAAGCCCAATACAAGCGGTATTTTTCATAATCCGTTACGGAAAGAAACGTGCTGGACGTCGCCTGAAGCTGTCCCGTCACGAAGTTGATTCCCGCGATCGCTCCGAATCGGGCTCGATCCTGCTTATGCTTGGAGGTACCACCGCCTTTTTCAACCTGAATCATTAGATGAAAACTTGTCGTAAAAGCCATCATCAGACTTAATACCAGTATGACGACGATTACGGCTACAGTACCGTTTCGCGGCAAACCGATTTTTCGACCGGCATTCCCAATCATGCGAGGCGCATATCGTCCAGGGATGGCGTGGATACCCGAAATGCGCCCGGGTAGCGTGCTTTTTCGGGTATACCCCCAAAAAGCCATGGACGGCGTATCGTTTTTCATCAATTCATTTCCCGGCTTTCTCTATTTCCCGACGGGGATGATATACGTCATCGTCGCATCGAATACTTTATCGACGGTATTGCCCATATCGAGACCGGAAGTTCGAATCCCGACTTCTACGGTGGAATTCGAAAGCCTCACGGCTGTAAAACTAGCGACATCTCTGGCTACGGTGTACTCGTAACGGCCTCTGAAAATCATTTGAGAGCCGGCTTCCGCCACCAAGGTAGAAACGATCTTGGTGACCCCCGCGGAATAGTTCAACCACTTCCGCTTCACGGTTCTCGCTGAAGGGTCAAACTCCAAACGAAAGGTTCCGGTACCATAATATGTTCCGGTTGAGATCGGAATATCATAGGTTATCGATGATATCGCGGGAAGCCCGAAAGCCGGAGATGCAACCCCCGTAGCGCGAACCAAATCCCTGCCGATAAGATCAAAGACCATTTGGGCGCGTGTCGTAAGATTTACGGTCTGCTCGCCTCTTTTCCACATTTCCATCGCGAATTGTATAAAAGACATCGCGGAGATAAGCATCGAGGAAACCAGAATGGTCGCCACGAGCACTTCAATAAGCGAAAAACCTTTTTTCACAGTGATCTTTCCATTCTTTTCACGATCAATCGGGTTCGTAAAATTCCTCACTCGCCATGGTTCCGGAGGAGCTGATGTTGACCGCCAACGCCGCCAAACCGTAAGTAAACGTCGCGACGCAATCCTGGATCGGAGCTGCATCTTCCGTGGGTGCAGCAACTACCGCCCCGTCAAAGCGGAAAAACATTACATTCAGCGAAGACGGCCGTTGAAAAGTGATGTACGGGTCGATCTCCCGCATAGGTTCATCGATAACGGTGGTCCAGTTGGCATCGTTGATATTGGTCAAGGCACCCGTAACATGTGTGGCGGCGACTTTTGCAGCGGAATCGTATGACTGTACAACGTAATTAAAGTTGTCGGAAGAGAAATAGAGCCGATAGTATCGCTGGTCGTTCATCGCACCGAAACGGGCGGCACGATAATCCTCAATGAACGTTCTGGCAGCGGTCGTAACCCGCTGAGCCGAGAAGAAACCGTCTATTCCACGGCCCACCACCGAGGTAAAAGCGACGATGATGGTAATCGCGACAACTATTTCCATCAGCGTAAAACCGCGGGACCGAAAAAATACTCCTCGCTTCATCGTCATTCCATTCACGGGGTATATCTTAAGATTGCGCAACCACCGCCGGAACTTGAACTGAGCGCTCCTCCGATGATGTAAATGTACGGCCCGCACGGAACCGCACATGGAGCATACCATCGATTTCCAAGGGTCGAAGAGGTATCGATCGTTTGGGGAATGTTTGCAAGCTGCCTTATCCTGCCGGTCTTGGGATTCCATGCCGCGGCGGAAGAGATCGCACCCCCTGTAGTATCCATACCGCCGAAGACGAATACCTCGTCACCGCAAACGCAAACTCCCGCTTTCATGCGCTTGAAAAGATTCCCCGTATCGGTGAACTCGTCGGCATCGGCGGCGCTCGTCAACTGTGCCCAGCTATTAGTCTCGAAATTAAACCTGTCGACTGTAGCCAAAATATTCGCGTATGTTCCGTCGGTGCTTCCGCCGATGCGATACAACTTGCCGTTTATATAGACAAGGGAATGCCCCGCGCGGCTACCCGGCATATTCGGTAATTCGCGGGAAATTCCATATTGAGTTGAAGGCCGAAGACCCCAATATTGCATCTCGTCGATATTGACCTCGCTGTCGCCGTAATTCGACTCGCAGGTAATTTTATAATATCTATACGCCGTACTATTGACGAATTGATATGTATACCATTGTGTCACCGTTTCCTGCGGAGATGTACCGGAAAAAAGGCTGGTCCACGTCATTTTATCGTTGCTACCGTGAATTTTAAATCCCTTAACATCTTCGCCGCCGCTATCTTCAGCATATGTGTCAAACCTGACTTCAGTGACGACCTTAGCGGTTCCCAAATCAAGGATCAAGTGTCCCGGTAGCCCGCTAACTTCCCAAAGTGAGCCGTTATCATTGCCGTCAAACGCGCGCCAACCCATTTCGGTGCTATCGTGATGCCCGCTTTCCTCAACCGTATAAGGAGCCGGCACGCTGAAGTCGGTCATGTTCGACGGACTGACTTTTTCAAGCGCACCCGAATCGGGCAAGGCTGAATAAATGCTCTGAATTTCCGTAAGACTCAATACTCTATTGAAGATCATGACATTATCGATGAGGCCATTAAAATATCCGCCGCCATCCGATCCGTAAGCAATGTCGAGATCGAGGTTATCGTTCAGAGACGTGGTTCCTCCGACACCTGAAGCATCCAGATTCCCGTCTACGTACAATTTGATATTCCCCGTAGACTTTTCTCTCGTCACGGCTCCGAAATGCCAGTTATTATCACTCACTAATGTATTTCCATTGATTGTACGATCGGTCGAACTATCTCCGTTTCCGAATGCGAGTTTCCCGTTGGAATCTATGCCGAAGCCGAAGTCATCAAGTGTATTAGCACACTCCGAGTGGAGTAACGGCTTGGTTAGCCAGTGATCAATTCCATCACCTTTGTACGAGGTTTTGAACCAGCAAGCAAAGGTGAAATCATCCTGAACCATTTTGGGCGTCCACCGAACGAAATCGTTGGTTCCGTCGAAACTTAACGCGTTACCGTATTTTCCCGCCACGCAGGTCGGGCTGTCCTGTAATGCACCATTATAGCCGTTACCCGATGAGTCGATGACCGCAGATCCGGACATCTCATCAAACTTCCACCAACAAAGCAAACCTGAGGGAGGGGTATATTGCGAAAGTTTCGTGAAGCTGGCTACAGCATGCGGCCAGTAGGTATACGCGGCGCTCGTCGCAACGTTGCTGTTGTTCAATCCCCCGGAGAGGGCGATTCCATATGGAGTTTGACAGGCAGCCTGGTCTTTTCGTAGCTGCCTGCCGTAAGCGTCATTGGTTACGAATGTCATTATATCGTCGGTCGCGATTCCACCCGACATTACGATTGAAACTTCCTCAGCGCTCAAGGGCCGGTTGTAAATTTGAATGTCGTCGACTGCTCCATCAAAATAGTAAGCATTATCGCCTCTTTGCCCAAAATACAAATTTTTGCCGTTCGCTGGGGGAGCACTCACGGTTGAAGAGACTACTTCAGCGCCATTTTTATATATTTTCATTATTGATCCATTATAAGTAACAGCGCAGTGATACCAAGTATTTAAAGTAAATGCGTTGGTATATTCAGTTTGATTAGAGCCGCTGGACGAACCATACCAAATTTCCAACTCAGGAGTTCCGCTTTCATTTTTATGCCAAATACTGAATGCTCTGTCATTGACATCCTTCGAAATAATTGCATCCCAATCACCGGAACCCGGTAAACCAGTTGCCTCTACCCATGCCGATACCGTAAATGATGTTGTGAGGTTTAAAAGACTATTATGGGGAACTTCGACATAACCGTTAGTACCGTTAAATAGAACGCCGCTTCCATACTTTCCAGTAGACCATGACGCCCCAGCAGACAGTGTTCCGTCAAGACCGTTTCCACTGGTGTCATGAGCAATCGTTCCGGTGTTTTCATCCATCGGCCAGTGGCCGATCAATCCGCTGGGTGGCTGCGAACGCAGTTTTTTATCCGTCGCGATGTTCCATTTCTGGACGTCGGGCAGGCATGATGTGTTGTCGGTACCCAGGAAACTGAGAATCTCGTTGTCGTATGAAATCACCGAATGTTTTTTCGTCGCGCCCAGGAGTTTGTCGCTCAGGGTTACGATGCTGCCGCTTACGGGGTTGAATCGGGCGGCGTCATCGATCGGAGCCTGGCTTTCATCGGAAGCCCCACCCATGATATAAATTCCGCCGGTTGCCGGCACCGCATTAGACGTTCCGCTGATGTTGTAATTGAGATTGGCAACGCTTTCGTAAACATTATGCTTCGACCAATGCCTGTTGAACCGCCTCGTGGCGAGCGATACGGGCGGCAGGCTCAAAGAGACGGTTCCGATGATGTTTCCGAATGTCGAAGTCGCGGGAATCGAAATATCCACCATATAAGCCCGATTCGGCGAAGCCGACGTGATGATCAATCTTTGGCCGTCCGGGGAAATTGCCATATCGTTAAGAGTTCCGAGAGCCGACGAATAGTTTTTTACTCCGGTGCTACCACCGAAGGGCAACCAATACAGGTAATTGTTCTGACAGTCAAGCGCATACAATGTGGGTGAAGCGACGTCTCTTGAAAAAACAAACCGAATCTTATCGCCGGTAAATGCGGTCGACGACCAATAATCCGAAATAAACTGCGGAGCGAATCTAAACGGCCGAAGGCTTTCAGAAGCCAGTTTTGTCCATGGACCGGTTCCGGTCGGAGATTCAACACCATCGCCGACAACACTAGCTCCCGTCAAGCTTCCGGCCGTATTCCCGGTCGTAAAAACACCATGTGTTCCCGGAGAACAGTATTCATAATAATCCGATTGAAATAGGTAAGACCCCGTAGCCGACATTGATATATGCGAATTCATCGCCTGAGAGGAATGAGGAAGCCATTGGGCAGTATCCCCGACAAGAGCTCCGTTGATGAAGAATCTACCAGCATCGTCGGTCCAGTTTGCAAGAACCTCGACATCAGAGGGCGGACAAAAATAACCGAAAAATCTCGTCGAATGCAGGATATATTTATCAGTGGTCGCACTGACGTAGAAATTACAAGGCCAATTTTGCGCTCTGGTGAACGAGTCGTTGGCCGTTAAGCTTTCCGTCAGCGGTCTGTTCGTGGTGGTTAGGGTCGATGAGTTATGATTAATATACGGAAGAGCGGCGTTGAAATTTCCTGAATTGTTGTCTCGAATTTCGGAGATCAGCCCCTTCCGTTGAGTCAAAGAGCCGAAATTTTGCGAGCGGAGATCGTAGAGATAAACCGCGTCTTTGGTCGCACCGGCTCCTTGCGGGTCGTATAAAGCCAACAAGCTGTCGTCGGCGCTAACGGCCATTCTGGTAACACCCTTCGGAGGAAACTTGTCGTAATTGCTTGACCAACGCGCGAAGATTTGGCCTTGAGAAGCGACCCAATGCAACTCCGTATGCGCCGCACCGCTGGCCAAGACAAATGCACCGCCCTCATTCAACGGAATAAGATCGACGACGGTGAGCGGATAAACAAATTGTTCCGTTCTAAGCAACGCTCCGCCGGATGCAAAAAGCGAATATGCCGGGTAACTCGTTCCGACGGCGGTACCCGTGGGGGCCTCTTTAGCGGCGACGAACCCTTTGTCGAGGGTAAAAGTTCCCTTAATCAATGAAACATTCGCGGCCGAAAAGGCCACAGTGTCGCTGATAAGCTTTTTATCGATCATATCAACACCCTGAAATGTCTTACCGGCTCCTTTGGGTGTTACAGCGGCATAATCGCCCATCGGGCTCAGCGCGACATTAATGGGCGCGTCGGAAAGAATGACGGTTTTATCTTCATACACGATCGGATTACCGTTAAAATCTTTTCCGTAAAGATCGGCAATATACAACCTATGATTAGAATTGTCACTGCAGCCGATCACAACTTCTTCCGGAATGCGCGCGGCAATATGAGCCGCATCAATGGTTCCGCTCGCCGCAACGTCAATAGAAATTTCGCGGTCGGTGGGAATTGCGGTTGTGTAGCTGCCGTTACATAGATCGATTCCGTTAAGACAAAAAAGAGTAGGATTCGCTTGCCGATCGACGAAAATCTCCCGGCCATACGGACTCGTAATCGCAAGATTCGTTTTCTCGCCATTTCCCGGATAAGCCACACCATTCGGTGCGCCCCATGTATTGACCGTCGCCGGGTCGAACGGCAGCTTGATCCCGTAAATTCTGGTGTTGGCTCCGCCTTTCTTGGATGACAGCACCGCAGTCAAGCCATCGTGCGTAACTTCGATATCGCGTAAATCTTCGCCGCCGACTCCGTTTGCGGAAATATCGCAATATTGAGTAACTGTCGCCGTGGGGGGCCACGACGGACCCCTATAAACATAGCAATCTTCAAAGAGAGCCAAAGTATCGCGGCCGTCGGGCATCGTCGTAACGGCAAGAGGCTTTTTGTTCGGAAAGGTAAGCCAATTGAATGAATAATCTTCAAAGATCTGATTATTAAACATGCCGGCACGATTAAAGCATTTGTTGGCATAGTCTTTATTGGCCAAATAAACATAACCATCATCTCCGATGCGGAAATCGATGATTTTGGTATTCGGAAGAGCATAACTTGTCACGAATGTAAAAGTTGCCGGCAACACGGGGGGAACAGCGAAAACGCTAAGACATGCCGGAGAATGGGAAGTAACGTAACAAAAGCGTCCGTCCGGCCGGAAACCGACACCCCGGTCTTCCCGAATTTTCTCTGAATTGGCAGGAGTTTCAAGAAATGTCGTGGTCGATGCATAAACCCCGACAACCCGGCCGTGCGTCGGCGAATTAGTGTCGGTTTCCAGAAGTGCGATCGATGATTGCCGCTGAACGGCAACCCATTTATTATTGGGATGCACCGCGAGATTGCCGGGCCTATTCGGATCATTCGCCGCATTTGTCGGATCCACGTTCAATAAAGGCAACTTGAAAACTTCGATTAGGTTTTTCGACTCCGGATCAACCGAATAAATATTGAGATTGACGGGGTCCGACAAAAAGACCCGGTTGGGGTAGGTGCTTGTAGGAAGACTGACCAGCGAATACAATTTAACCGTCTCGGTCGCAACAGACGTGTCATTGTTTTGGACGGATACGGATACCGCGACAGCCTTGATGTTGGCCGGCTGCGTGCCGATCACGCAAGGAAGAGTGGTACCCGAATATCCCAGTGCGCCGACGGCGCTTTCCGGCAACAATTTGACTTCAATCACATACGTACCGACAAATACTCCTTGGTCAATCGATGCGATCGGCAAATACCACTTTCCGGTTTCAACAGGGGATTTCATATATGCAACGCGGGCAATCGCTTCATTTAATTTCGATTCGCAGATCAACTGCATTCGAGCATTGTTGTATAAATTGTCCGTTTTTTGCACACCTGATTGGAGAGTGCCCAAAATAGGAACCATGCAAGAGCCGATCAGCACGATAAGAACCATGGCCTCGGCGAAGGTAAAACCCCGCGGGTTCCGGCGATTACCAAAAGCAGTTCCGTGTATGCTTGCGTCGTGGTCACCGAAAACGGTTCTTATATTCATGCGATCACCCTCATCCGACGGATTCTTGATTTATATCAAGTCTCACCAAACAACGATATTTTCCATGGCGGATTACGGCCAATGCCTAATCTGCCATACATCTGGTTCTACCGGCGGATTACGGCTAACGCCTAATCCGCCCTACAGAGATTCGTTGCGATAATAAACTCTACTTCAAATATATTATCCCCCAAGAAGAATGTCAACGCATGAAGATTCGACGGTGGGTTACGCTTCGCTAACCCACCCTACTAACCCGCCGAGTAGAGAACATTTCGTTCAGGGCAAAGCAGCGAAAACCTCGTCATAGCGTTTTTTCAAGGCTTGGATGTCCTGCCACATTTGCCAGTTCGGACTTCCGACCGCCCTAGAACCATAGCGCAGCAAATACGACGGATGGTACATTGGCATGCAGGGAATAGCGAAAATCGAGTTATACCATTGACCGTGAATTTTCGTGATTCCCGGAGTATCGGGACCGATTACGTATTTGATTGCCGTGTTTCCCAAAAGACCTATCAACTTCGGCTTGATCAGGTTCAGTTGGCGTTGCAGGAGCGGTGTGCAAGCCCGCATTTCATCGGTCGTCGGCGTGCGGTTATCAGGCGGGCGATCCTTCAAGATATTGCATATATATACTTCTTCGCGTTTGAAACCGGCCGCGACCAGAATTTTATCCAGGTGCTGACCCGCGCGACCGACAAACGGGCGACCGCTGGCGTCTTCATCGGCTCCGGGTGCTTCGCCTATGAATACCAAGGTCGCTCTTGGATTTCCCTCACCCAGGACGAAATGCGCGCGCGTTTTATAAAGCCCGCAAGAAGTGCACAACATGCCGTCTTGCAGGATTTTGTCAAACGAATCCTCGTCAACGACATCGCCGGATTGACCCGAATCGCCGGGTTCCTGTACCACCACGGGCTCGATGGCAGCAACATCATTCGGATATTCGATTTCCCCATCAAAACATCCGTCTTTTCCGGGGGGGGTTAATAAATCAACAAGATTCGGAGATTCCTTATCTGCTTTACCTGAATCATTTTTCTTTCTTACCATATTATCTCGTCACAATCCAATTACGACAACCGGAGGTACCCGAAAATCGGCTTTCATTTTACAGCTATCAATAAGATCGCCACAGAGTCACAGAGAACACGGAGGCAGGAATCGGTGTCTATCGATGGTCATGCGCGGTTCGTCTCCTTTTCCTGGGCGGCTTCGACACGGAAGACCTTCATCACGCCGTTAACGCGTGAGATGGCCCGGATCAAATTCTGCAACTGATTGGCATCGTTGACTTCCACGGAAAAATCCAGCAACCCGGTTTTTTTCTTCGTAGTTCTGGCACTCGCGGAAAAAATATTCACTCCCTGGTTGGAAATAATGCTTGTGATCGAATTCAGCATCCCGGTCCGATCGGCGGTTTCGATCCGGATTTTGGCCAAATACGCGGTATGCCCTTGCTCGACTTGAATTCCCATGTCCCAGCGGACATCGATCAATCTGCCGTCGCTCTGTGTAACATGCAGATTTTTCGCATTCGGGCAGTCGGTCCGATGAACGGTGACGCCGCGGCCGCGCGTGATGTAACCCATGATGGGATCGCCCGGAATGGGATTACAACATCGGGAAATCTTCACCAAAGCGGTATCAAGCCCGCCGGCAATGATTCGCGGCCCTCTTTTTTCGGACTTCTTTCTCTGTTGTTTATCGGGGTGCTGCACTTGAACGGGAGGCGGAGTCGGTTTGACGACCAATTGAGGAAACAACTTGCCGATCACCTGCTGAGCCCGAACTTCACCCGCCCCGATACCTGCGTAAAGCTCTTCCAATGATGGAAATCCGAGATTTTTCACTTCCTCTTCAAAGGCATTGGTTTTTATGGTTTTCTCAAGCTCTTTATCTCCGCCCATGCGTGAGAAAGTTTCCAGGAATTCCTTTGCTCCGGATTCTATATATTCGTCGCGAAATTCCTTTTTCAACCAAGTCCGGATTTTTTTCTTGGCGCTCGTACTTTGAACGAATTTCAACCAATCACGACTCGGCCCCTTCTGGGTTTTGCTGGTTACGATGGAAACAATATCGCCGTTTTGAAGCGTGTATTCAAGCGGTACTATATGTCCGTTGACTTTCGCGCCCATGCATCGATGCCCCACATCAGTGTGGATCATATACGCGAAATCAACCGGGGTACTGCCTTGCGGCAATTCAATGACGTCGCCTTTCGGGGTAAAGACGTAAACGTGATATTGGAAAAGCTCGACCTTTACGGTTTCCATGAATTCCGAGGCATCTTTTACGTCCTGATACCAATCGATCAAATTGCGCAACCAGGAAAGTTTTTCTTTATAATCGGGAGCCGACTCCCGCCCGCTGGTTTCTTTATAATCCCAATGGGCGGCGATTCCTTCCTCGGCAATTCTTTGCATTTCTTCGGTTCGAATCTGGACTTCCAGCGGTTTTCCGTCAAACAAAACGGTCGTGTGCAAGGATTGGTACATATTCGGTTTCGGCACGGCGACATAGTCTTTAAATCTTCCGGGAATGGGTTTCCAAAATTTATGGACTATTCCCAGGGCTCCGTAGCAGTCTTTCACGGAATGCGTGATGACTCTGACACCGAGAAAATCAAAAAGACCTTCCATCGGAAGATTATATTTCTGCATTTTGTTATAAATAGAGTAGGCTTGCTTCGGTCTTCCCGAAATCGCCACATTGATGTGAACTTCCTTCAAATGTCTTTGAATTTCCTCAACAGCTTCCTGAAGTTTGGCGTCACCTTCAAGCCCCTTGCTGGCCAGGAACTCGTTGATTTCCTTGGTCACCTCAGGCCGCAAATACTGAAAGGACAATTCTTCGAGCTGAGTCTTGATTTTGTTGATCCCGAGGCGATGAGCGAGAGGCGCGTAAATCTCCAAGGTCTCCTTGGCGACGTATTTCTGCTTCACCGGCGGCAGGAACTGCAAAGTGCGGAGATTATGCAGCCTATCGGCAAGCTTTATCAGGATAACCCTCACATCATTCGTCATGGCGAAAAGCATTTTTCGGAAGTTAACGGCTTGAGCGGCCGTCGCCGAACTGAAAAACATCTTGTTGAGCTTCGTCACGCCTTCAACTAGACGAGCCATCGTAGGCCCGAACTGTTCTTCAATATCCTGTATGGTCGCGGCGGTATCTTCAACGACATCGTGTAGAAGAGCGGCGCAAATCGAAGTTGAATCCAGCTTCAGCTCCGTAGCCACGATCATGGCCACCGAAACGGGGTGAATGAAATACGATTCGCCCGAGGCTCTGAACTGATCCTTGTGGCATTCCTGAGCGAAATTAAAAGCTTTCGTTATCCGTTCAAAATCAGCTTCGGGATTGTAAGATTTGACGGCGACAATCAGTTCATCTAGGGAGGAAATGGCGATCCACCTTCCGCGGGCGTCGCAAAGCTTTTGACGGCTTCGTCAAGCGTTTGAAAAACCGTGAAGTGATGCGTAAATTGGGTAATCAAGAAAACCCGCCGCATCTTGGCGCTGAGATTCACCAGCCGAAGGTCGCCTTTTGCAACACGGGTTTTCTTTAACCCGTGAACGAGAACCCCCATACCCGCGGAACTCATGTATTTCAAGTTCGCCAGATCGATAACGATCCGAACTTTCCCTTTATCGGACAATTCATTAATCTTGTCCCGCAGAATGTCGGAGTTTTCGAATGTTATCTCACCCCTGACATCGATGACGACAACATCGCTTTCGCGTTCCAAACAATCAATGGTTAGGCTCATCTTGTCTCCCGACGATTTTTTCGTAAGTGAGGATAGCATCTTGATAAAATAGGTGTCAAGGCGATTTCACCGAAGGGCCGGACAAACGCACGAAAAATCGACAAATATCGACAAATTCCATTCCATCCACGGTGGATTACGCTTCGACGATGGCTTGCTAATCCCCCCCACAATCGGCTCCCGACAAAGATTTTACCCAAAATGCGCCCGGATGGCGCGCTTTTTTGGGTACCCGAAAAGCGGCTTTCATTTTGCAGCTATCAATAATCAATTTTATGATTACACATTCGTATCGGAATCCGGCAAAGGTTGAATATCCTTCAAGCTCAAGTGATAACTTAAGGATTCCAATTCAATCGCAAGATCCACGTTGTGAACGCAAATATCCTCGGTTGATCCGCGCTTCACCGGCGCAAAGTTCAGAACAGCCTTAACACCGGCCTCTTGTATGAACATAAAAACCTCGGCAATAGCCTCAGGCGGAACGGTTAAAATCAGAATTTCTATGTTTCTTTCCTTGACCACCCGCGCCAGATCGGTTATGGGAAGTACGGCTCCGGCGTCAGAATACACATGACCCAAAACGTTCGGATCATTGTCGAAAAGAGCCGCGACTTTAAAGTTCCGCTTTTCGAACCCTTTATATAGGGCCAAAGCATGCCCGAGTCGACCTCCGGCACCGACTATGCCGATCATTCTTTTCCGCTGCAATCCCAAAATTTTTATCAGATGATCACGCAATTTCGCAATGGAATAACCGACGCCTCTTTTGCCGAATTCTCCGAAAAAAGCCAGATCTTTGCGTAGCTGAGCCGGATTGAGGTCCAATTTATCCGCCAGCTCCTGCGACGAAATGACGGTAACGTTTTCTTCATCGAGTGAATTCAAACACCTCAGATAAATAGATAAACGCCTGATGGTTGCCTGTGGCGGACGTGTTTTGATACCCAAGCGGTCTCTCCCTAAAAGAATTTTATTTTTAATCAATGATTCGTATCAAAGCTAGCCAACGAAAAAATCAAAGGGAATTTTTCACCGCGAAGGCACAGAAACGCGAAGAAAACACCTCTAATAGCCATTCTCTGCGCCTCGGCGTCTCCGCGTTTTTTCTTGCCCCAACTTGGTTAGCTTTTATGCGTTTCATTGTTTTCAATTATACCAGATCCTGATCGAATCTGAACCCTCGTAAAAAATCCGAAATCGGCAACAGCGACTTCCCCGGCCTTTGAAGCGAAAGAATATCGATCGTCGTATTCTCTCCGCATTTTATTCTTAATCCGATTTTCGGATCGGAAAAAATGATTTTACCGGGTGCTTCAGCGAATTGCGGACCCAACCGCGCGTTTCCGATCTTGAAGCGCTCATTTTTAAATTCAAACCAGGCACCAGGTGCCGGCGAGAACGCCCTGATCGTTTGCAAAAGCTCCGGAGCGCTTTTCGTCCAATTTATTCGGGCCAAATCGGGAGTAATTTTAGTCGTATAGGTAGCCTTGGAATGATCTTGCGGCACGGACGACAGATCGCCCTTAATGTATGATTTCAACGTATTATTCAGAAGAACCGCGCCGGATCGAGCCAATCGGTCATGAAGGGTCAAATAAGTATCTTCGGAGGCTATAGCCAGCGAATCAACCGCGAGAACATCTCCTTCATCCATTCGTGAATTCATGAGCATTACGGTATTTCCCGTCACGGCGTCGCCGCTTAAAAGAGCGAAATGAATGGGCGAAGGACCCCTATGCCTGGGAAGCAAAGACGCATGCAAATTGATCGCTCCCATTGTGGGGATTTCCAAAATCGGCGCCGGAAGAATATGCCCATATGCGACGACGACCAATAGATTCGGTGCATAGCCTTCGATCAATTCAACAAGACCCGGCTCTTTTCGAAATGATTGAGGCGCATGGATCGGTATTCCCGCTTTTAGAGCCAGTTGTTTCACCGGTGTCATCGTTTCTTTTTGTCCTCTTCCTCGAGGGCGATCAGGCATGGTGAAAACGCATTTTACATCGAAAGAGGCATCGCTTAATAGATTTTCCAGGCTGGGTACCGCGAATTCCGGAGACCCCATGAAAATCACATTTACAGGTCGGGCCTTATTTTGCGTCATTTGCGCCACGAGTGTATCCCCTTAAGCTTGCCCGGGACTATTCTTCCGAAACCTCGTCCAGGCTTTCGCCCGCTTCGATTCTCTCAAGATCTTTTCTGATCTGTAGTTTTCTTGCTTTTGATATTCTATCGATGAACAATATTCCATCGAGGTGGTCGTATTCGTGTTGGATCGCTCTCGCCGTGAATCCTTCGGCCGTGATCTCGAACAATTCACCGTCAAGATTCGTCGCCACGGCTACAACTTTCAAAGCCCTCTGAACTTTTTCACGCAAACCCGGCAAAGACAAGCACCCTTCCTCCACGGCTTCTTTTCCCGACATTTTTTTGATCTCGGGATTGATGAAAACCAATGGTTGCTCCTTGACGTCAACGACGAAAAGTCTGCGGTTGACTCCGACTTGCGATGCGGCAAGACCCACCCCTTTTGCCTGATACATGGTCTCGAACATATCCTCGACCAAACTTTTCAATTCATCATCAATGCCGGTTACCGGTTCCGCGATTTTTCTAAGAGCATCTTCGCCGAGATGTAAAATTCTTCTAATCATAACAAATATTGCGCTGAAAAGCTTTCCCGGTAAAAATAAGAAAAGCCCGCTTTGACTCCTTCTTTTGATACTTTTGCTTTGATACGGCAGTTCTTCGACTTTAATTATACAACAACACCTAATATCTTTCAGTAATTTTTTCTCGGAGGATTACTAACCCGCCCTACGATATATACCCGGCGGATTACGGCGGGAAGCGCCTAAACCGCCCCACAAACATACTCGCCCGACTATGGGGGGGTGGTGGGGGGGACAAACCCCCCCCACCCCCCCCCCCACCCCCC
>Ga0074199_1001833_pt1 | contig 15776 bp, 12 predicted proteins | sample EPASupsiteSAE347_FD_64528 | JGI IMG/M metagenome (GOLD analysis project Ga0074199, IMG submission 64528) | Bioremediated contaminated groundwater from EPA Superfund site, New Mexico - Sample SAE3-47 | ecosystem: Environmental > Aquatic > Deep subsurface > Groundwater > Contaminated ...
GTCCGGCCAGGGGCGCGCGGAAGCCTCGCGGAGGGCTTGCGCCAGGCAAATACCTTCGCGTTGACGGTCGGCAACGTAGTTTACTACCCTGAAACGAAGCAGGGCTACCTCATGACGGCGATCGAATGGTTTTGTTTTCATGCCGCCAACCGTACAAAAGTCCGGCAACGGTCTTCCATCGTATGGTTGTGTGGGATCGGCCTGACCAGACCGGCCCCCGGAAACCCCACGGTCATGAACAGGGTTTCAGGCAACGATAATCGCCCAGCAAAGAGGTCTTGAAATCCCGCGCCAGAAAGCATAGGATTTTCTCGAGGTTGCCGAAGGCGCGCAAGGCTTGCCAGAGTTTTTGAGCGGTCGGTCTAATGACGTGAATCATTTGACCCAAAACCTTGGTCAGCGGAGTCACCCGCTCGATAAATCGCTTGCAGGCTCGCTGTAAGCAACCTCTCTCTTTTTCAGAGACGGGTGGAGCAGTCCCGTCGTTGAAGACGGCATCGAAGTGCTTTTGTGTTTTGGATGTGCTGATGGACCGGTAAGGCAGCATGTCGTCCGGCAGTACGCTGCAAGTGTGACCGCAGAACGGACAAAAATAACGTTCTATGGTTTGCAGATCCTCACCGGAACGGCTATCCGCCCCGGAATGCCGCTTGTATTTGGCATGACGATGAACCTTGCCGTGGCTGCAATGTGGGCAGCATTTCGGCCGGCCGCCATGTACGGAGCGTTGTCGCAATTGCATGCCGGAAGCAAAACACCCGGCAACGGAATAGACAAGTCCAGAATCCGACTATCGTTGAAGTCCGCCCCGTCCGCAGATGGACGTGACGATACAATATGGCCCTTAAATAAGGGAGGGAGAAGAATTCAGAACCGGAGATCCTTGCCACATTCAACCGTGTCCCACTGCTCATGTAGCACGGCAAAGCGTGTCACGGAACCCTCCCCGTGACCACGCTTTTGCTTGGCACGTTACATATATGTGATGACTGCCTTTTATGCGGCGCAAGCACCATCCCTGATGTTCAAGCAACCGGCACATGTCTTTTCCGGAATATGCCCGGCTCACACCAGTACCTCTGCTATCTTCACGCTGGATTCAGGTTGTCGGCCTTCCTCCTGCATGACTTCCAGATAGCCTTCGATGGCTTCATGTATATTTTTCTTGAGTTCCTCAACCGTTTCGCCCTGCGATACGCAACCTGGAAGCGCCGGAGTTTCAGCCCAATATCCGCCGTTAATATCCTGATGTATGACAATCGTATACTTCATGCATGGCAGTATAGCATTTCCACAGATTCAATAGCAACTGTTTTCCACGCAGAAAAAAAGGGATAAGCCCTTGAAGGGGACGGGACAGAGGAACCTATCGCCTAAACAGCGTATGACCAACCCATCAGGCCCCCGACAACTACGGCGCGGAAAACATGAACCCTTGCGGAAGATACTCGTAACACCCCATGTCCACCACTCCGGAAAACCGGTCAATCCGGGAATGGCCGTCCAGATCAACCGCACCGGTCATTATGATTTTGTAATGAGCTTAATTTGATCGAGGATGTCGTCCGCCAGGTAAAAACCGGCTTTCGATTGTAAATCTTCAAGCACGGAAGTCATATCTGTAATTACTTTCGCCCGATAAGCTTTCAATAATATGCCCAGCACGCCGGTAACCGGTAAATGCAATTGACGGGCCGCCTTGCGGGCATCGCGTTCGTCCAATAACACCATAGGCGCCTTGAGCTCTTGCGCCAACGCAATTGCCTCCGCCTCTCCGTTGTCCAGTTCATGCCGCAATATGTCGGCCAGCCCCTTATTCGACACGGCAACTATTTTAATCCATCCAGCATCAAACGCTCTTTGAATTTCTTCATTGCCCGGGAAAGTTTCGGATAATCGCAATTCGGAATGAACGGCAGGTGGAATGACAATTTCCCCGAATTGTTCGTTCAAGAGCCACAATTTGCCGATTATGGCCAGATTCAAGATCGGAGAGGTGTTACTTACAACCGGCATACATCAAGTCGTCTTTCAACTCTTCCCGCGTATAATGACGAATTTGCCGGTGCTTGGCCAGAAACTGGCCGAATTCATATTTACCTAATCCGGAAAGCTCACGGGCCTTGCCGAACGATAACGCACCGTCCGTATACAACGCCAACGCCAATTCGAGCACAAGATTATCCAGCAGGTGTTTTTCCGGCATCTTGATTGCGTCAACAACCGAATCCGGGATGGTTATGGTTAATGGCATTTTTTACCTTTGCAAATAAAACCTATCCTGACAAATCAAATACTTTTCAAAACTTACCGTCATTGTATCGACTACCGTCGAATAATCAAATCCTTAATTCCAGATTTTTTACGGCGCGGAAAACATGAACCCTTGCGGAAGATATTCATATACGCCCATGTCCAGGTTCTTTTATTTTTAAAGGAAGAACCGGATTGTCCGTATAGAGCCTGTCTATGCCCATTGCCAGAAAGGTTCTCATTGCTTCCAGACTGTTTACAGTCCAAGCCCCGACCAGCAGGCCGGCCTGATGAATCCGCTCCAACACCTGAGATGTAACGGTCGGATAGTAAAGCACTATTGTCTCGATGCCTTCCTGCAAAGCGAGACGGATATCGGCATCCAAATCAATTTTATCTCCACGATCCCAGAAAAGCGGCGTATCGCGACAAAGCAACCGTCTTGCCTGACGCAATATTTTCAACGAACTGCTGTTGAAACCAACGTGCGCCTCCGCCTTGAAACTTTTAACCAATGCGCAAATATCGGATATTGAATCGTCTTCATGATGAATTGATATTCTGGTTTTATCCTGCCGTTTGGCCATGGTCAACACGTCCGCAAGCAGAGGCAGAGAAACCCGCGAACAAGCTTCATACGAGAGACAATGGGCGCGCCGAAACTGATAAGCCACATCTACTTTCTTAAGTTCATCGTAGGTTGTTGCAGAAACATCAAGATTGGCATCACCAATCCGGCCGGTATTTCGATCATGAATTACCACCAACCGACCATCGCCGGCGTATCTTGCGTCCAGTTCGATCCAATCGGCGCCAATCTGCATTGCGTTTTCAAATGATGGCAATGTATTCTCCGGCCGTTCCTCCGAATTCCCACGGTGGGCCGTAACTCCATTATTGAGGAAAGAGCTTCCCGTTATGCGCCATTGTTTGTGCCGATGCATCCAGCCCGGATAATCCGTGGCAATGCCGTCAACATCCAAGTCAAGAAACCGCCGCATGGTATCCGGATCATCGACCGTCCAGACATAAATTTTCAAGCCGGAGGAATGCGCCGCAGTCACCAATTCTTCATTGACGACAGGGCAAGCCAACAGATCGAGTCCATCGGCATTGCATGCCCGGGCTTTATCCAGCAAATCACCTACCGCAGGCACCCGTTTGCTTACGGATGAATCCAGCTCAAATGCCGACAACAAGCATGCTTCCACCCGGGGCAGTTCCCGCTTGACGCCGGATATGACATCAGCGTCAAAAGAAATCACGACAACCTGTTCCAAGGACAAAGAACTACTCAATATATCCTTTTTCAGCGCCGCCACGGTTGCCAAACCGCTTTTGCCTTCAATAAAAATCCGCTTGCCTGATGGAAGCCTCGCAAGCACCTCTTTAAGAGTCGGAATAGTCTGCCCTGCCCAGGAAACGCCTTTCCACCGTCCCACGTCAAGTTTTTTAAGATCGGCCAGAGTATGTTGCGAAATGACCATATCCGTACCGGTCGCGCGAAGAGTGGATGCGTCATGACTGACGACGCAACACCCGTCGCGGCTCAAGTGAATATCGCATTCTATCGCATCGGCATCCTGTTGCCATGCCAGATTAAAAGCCGCCAGGGTGTTTTCAGGCGCCTCGCAGGAAGCTCCCCGGTGGGCAATTATAACGGGAACACTCATAACATCTGCCATCCTTTATTTAAAAAAATTTGTTACCCGAGTTGCAAAAGTCGGGTTAAGCGATTCTTGTTATCAGGGGGACACTATGGCACGGAAAACATGACCCCTTGCGGAAGATATTCATAGCACCCCATGTCCACGATGCCGGAAAACCGGTCAATCCGGGAATGGCTATCCAGGTCAACCGCAGCGGACGTCCGAAATAATCGCAAAATGAATTATCGCACCAACGGCAGGATTGAATTGGGAAATGTGATTTGATCCTACGCCATTGGACAGGCTCTACAAAAGATGGTCGGCATTTAGCCGTCTTCTCACATCGTCAAAAACGCGATTTGCAAGTGCTAAACAACGTTGTGCTAAGCTATTGTCCGGATGAAAATCTGGCAAAGCTGATCCTAAAGGATATTTTGACGGGAGATAAACTGAGTCCAGCAAATCAACGTCGTCTTCAATGAATTCAATCTTAATTCCTACATTGCGCAAATCAGCAATCAATTCCCCGATACTATGGGTCTTTTTAAGAGGCAATTCAACGGCTAAACACAATGCCTTAAGCGCTTTTTCCACGGCCTGTTGGGCATTCTGAAGACATGAATTGAACAGCCCGCTTTCAAAACACAACTCGGCAACTTGCCTGTTTTCTTCGGCATATTGAAACCAGCAACGGCATTCATCGTTCATAGATGATCTCTCCTTTGCCAACTTCCGCAAGAAACGCGCCGTTACCCGCATCCGATCTTACCGGAACCACATCCACAGGAATGCGAACCGCAACAGGTCTTATAAGACGACGATATTTGAGAGCCAGCGAAAGGTAGTCCTCGCGACTATCCTGGAATACAGCCACATCTATGTCATGCGGATCAGTCTTTTTAATGAACGAACCGAATAAAACAACTTTGTGGACTTCCTTTTCCCGGCTTAAACAATCCGCCACTTCGCGCTTAATGGCTTCTTTCTGTTCAACGTTGAATATCATTAACTCGGCTCCGGTATAGGAAACTCTTTTAAGAAACTTAGCAAATTCATTCGTTCATGCTTTTATTATTATTGACCTGACTCCCGCTTGCAAGCTAAAAATTTTCGATCATAACGTCAAAAAAATTACAGAAATGATGTTATGATACAAAAATCTACGGCACGGAAATGATCATGCCCCGCGGGAGATATTTTGGCCCAGTTCATGATTTTTCCGCCCAGGCGGAAAGATTCAACAGTTTTAATAACCCTGAACCGTGAACGGTGAACTTTTCCGTAACCGTTTTACACCTCCCCATATCCACAACGCCGGGAAACCGGTCAATCCCAGCGGGTAGAAGCTTGGCGCAAAGGCGGAAACCGTTAAATAGTTAGCCTGCCCTAAGCATGGCCGAAGGGGTTTGACCCATTCTTCCGAATCAATCAACGAGCTAGTATTACGACACATATATTATGAAGCAAACGATTATCGTTAAAATGCCTTAATTTGAGGAAAAAATTCATGTCGTTATGTTTCGCAACTTATGTGTCGTTATACTAGCGAGATCAAAAACGAGAAACTGTCGTTTCATTTGATGGCACTGGGCGTGGCCGCAAGATCGTAATTAAACAAGCAATCACCTGCTGGCGCGGAAACCAACGACTCCAGTTTAGCGGCCAATTCGGGAATATCCCGGATCCTCCCTTTCAGGTAAGCATTCATCCGGTTGATCAGGCCATCCAGTCGCGCCTGCAAACCGCCGTACCGGCCTTCAAGAACTTCCAAGCCGAACGGTTTGTACAGACTCAGCCAGAGGGCGCAGTGCTCGTCGCGCAGTTTAGCCACCGCCTTGCCCAAGACTTTGACATCCTGGGTCAACTGCGACAGGCGGGCATGGTTGCCGGCCCGGTAAGCCAGGGCCAGTTCGCGGCGCAGGTTGCATTTCAACGCCACCGCATGCGCCAGGAGGGCGGGGAACAGAAGACGCCTGTTGGCAGGTGAACTCCGGGCCGCACGGAACAGGGTTTCCGCCAGTTTTTCGTAGTGCGCTTGCAACGCGAGCGGATTCTTGATCAACGGATCGAAAATACTCAGCAGGGGATCCTGCCATAATAACCACTTGCTGGCATTGCCACAACTCGTTTTGGGATTACTAATTTCCGGAATCTGGTCCAGGTCACAGACCTTGACCCAGATATCAAACTCGGCATTGCAGATGCCGCGGAAATTGGCGCGCAGTAGCGTGTCGTCCACGCGATCGGCGTAGCCATGTTCCGCAAAAAACTGAATACCGGGTAACGCCGAAAAGAGATCACATTCCATGCCGTCATCGCCCCATAAGGTCGTGAACGCCTGGCGTAGATTCTTGTTTTTACAGGCGCGCATGGCCGCCTCGGTGGTAGTAAAAGAAACCGGCAGGGCCGTCCAGAAACGGGTCCAAGTCCGCATGCCACTGGCCATAATCGGCTCCGAACCCAGAGCCCTATGGCGGTCAATCCATTCCTCGTAAAATTCAACATCGGTGTGATAATAATCCCAATACACCAAGTCCACGTCGCAGGGAATGCCGGCCACAACCTTGCGAGGGATCTTGCTGGCACGGTCATAATAGTCGTTGGTCTTGGATCCCAGCCGGAAATACATATCGCTCCAGATCATCGGCCGCACCCCCAGTTTGCGGCACAGACTGCGCACGCGTTTCAAGTGCCGGTTGATGATGGCGAATGGACTTTCATCGCCAAACTGCACGCGGTAGCGGCCGGTGCCGATGCCATGGGCCTCATCCATGCCAACGTGGATGCGCCGCGAGCGAAATGGCGATGTGGCGGCGTTGATCATTTTTTCCAGCAGGATATAGGTCTTATCGTCATTGGCCAGAATGACGGCGGCGGTATCGCGATAGTCGGCGTAGGCCGGCCATTGCAACATCTGTGCCAGATGTCCCAACGTCTGGATGCATGGGATCATTTCAATGCCCAAGGCGTCGGCGTAGGCATCCAGATCCTTCAACTCTCCACACGTGTAGCGGCCACGCAGGTAGCCGAAAAACGGCTCGGCGGGCACTTCGTACGTGTCCTCGGTATAAAGCATGCACATATTCAGCCCCATCAGCGCCCAGCGGCGCAACAGCACCTTGGCCATGTCCGGACGCAATACCCCGTTGCGCGAGCAGTCCACCATGACGCCCAGCATGTCGAACCGCGGGGTTTCGATGAAATCGGCACTGAGGACGCCCCCCCCTTCTTCGCCCATCAGCCGGCCTAGCGCACGGAAAGCATCTGTTTTGCGCCCGTAGTTCACGACTATCCGTGCCGGCGACTTCATGACCGCCAAGCCGCCCTTCTCCCTCGCCGGGTCTCTGACGAAGACCACCTTCGGAGCGCGACGGGAGGCCGTGAAACGATTGGGATAGTTGGCCTTGATTTCGCCCAAGCCCCGCCGCAATTCCATGGGGCAGGAATTCAGATCAAGAGTGAATGAATGCATGCTTTTACTCCTTCCTAAAATGTCAACTGTTATTTCCTGTCTTTGCCAGATTCGGAAAACATTTCTTGCAACTCGGTTTCAGCATAAAGATCGTCATATCTGCGCAATGCATTCGGTGTCCAGCCAAATTCGCAATTCAGTTCATCAAACCACATGCGCCATTTTTTATCAGCTTCCGGATGTTTTTCAAACCACTTCGCCAAAGACTGCCGTTGTTTCTCGCATTCCGCTCTTCTTCTGCCAAGGTATTCGCAAGTAATTCCAATTTGCTCCCGTCTCTTTTGCACCGCCTCATCATCGTCAACAGCTTTCCATACAGGAACACCGGTTATTTTCCCGTGATTACCGTTTCCGGAACGGTCATGAAGAAGACAAACATCTCCCTCCGTCATCAACTCCGCTTTTTTGTCTTTCATTGGAAACCATACCGCCATCCCGTTTGTTACTCCATCCGCGCCCTCTCCTCTGTACACCGCAAATATCTCCTCGTCCGTCAATGCCCGCTTGTAAACCCGAACGTCTTCCAGGGTTCCCATGAATGCTCCTATACTCTCGTTAAACACACCACAAAACACCAAGGTCTTACCGCGCAATACGCCGTTTGCCCCTCCGGAATATGCCTTGTCATGTTCCTGCTTGATTCCATCAACATATAGTTTCATTTTGCCGTCGCCCGCCGAAGGACTGCTCCATTCCGCCGCCAGATGCCGCCACTTAGCGTTCGTGGTCAGATCTTTGTCCCAATTGAGATAACCACTCTCCTGTCCATCCCGGCTACATAAATGAAATCCCGAACCGGGCCAAAAGTGTAGCGCAACGCCACCGCACACCAGATTACCGCCCTTGTATTCCCCTTTCACCCACATCGTTATAGTAAATCCATTCGTCACAGACGTCTCAACCACAAGGCTGTCATCCTTGCCGTTAAATATTAATCCGGCTTGCGCAACCATGACCGGCATTGCCGCCAACACCAGCGCAGCAAGACCGGCAATAAAATTTCCCCTATAATATTGTTTTCGCATTATAATAATGCTCACTCCTTAAGCAACACCTCCATCATACCCCGCGCAATGCAATCGTCACTCCTCTGTTGAAGATTGACATAGGCGCGGGACACTGGCATCAGTTCCCGATAATCGGGGGTTGGCTGTGCCGCAAACTTTACAATCTGCTTCCATATTGACAGCAAGTTTTCGGCCTCGGCATTGCCACAGTCCTGCTTTTTTATTGCGGCAAGTTCTTTCTCATATTCCTCCGCCCTACAGGCCAATTTATTAATTGCTTCGAGTACATATTGAATATAGACTCGATTAATATCGTTTTCTTCGGCCATGACCTTACCCCCCAATGGCCCCTTGAATACAAAACGCCCGAAGTTATTCACGTCATGGAAGCCCTCCTTAAGAAGCGGCCAACACGTATAGTGTTCGTCTACTAATTCTGGGAATATGTTCCGCGCCACATTCGCCGGCCATTCGTCCCCTTCCCTCGTCGCCTTCGCCTTGCCTGCCAAAACCGTAAAGGGAACGCGCAGTTCCAGCAACCATTCCGTCTTCCCCACAATTGTCTTAGCTTCCCAGTCCGAAATGTTTATATTCTCATTCCCCCGTCTGCCATATCGACTCCCAGCGCTGTTCACAATTAACTGCGTGTACGCCGCCGCGCCCAAAGGAAGCAGAAACAACTCTATACTGTCATCCCCCCATACTGTTCCACCGTCTTTTGCCTTGGCAATCATCTTCTCCGGCGCGCGCTCTTCAGCCCGAACCAACAGATAAATCGCATCGTCCGTCCATCCCGCCTTGAAATAGGTCTGTTTCTCAACCGCATATTTGTTTGAACCACCGATTTTATAAATATAAAAACCAGTTGCCTCAGGAATATTCTGCCACGCTTCATCGTCCATTTTCCCATCAATCGTCGGCGCTTGCACCAGCCGATGGCAGGGATAGGTTCGCCGTTCAACAGCATTGGCGCAATACATCATGGAAGACAGAATAACCGCCGCAAATATGATTCGCATGTTCATAAAATTAGCTCCATCTTTATTTTCGCTCCTCAACTGCGAAAGTTTGTTCCGCAATCATGCCCGTCGCCACGTCTTTTACCAAAATCTTCCATTTTCCAACCGCCTCGTTTAGCGCCAGAGGAAGCGAACTTTTGCCCTTTCCGTTTTCGCCAACCACGTTGGCGGCATAACAGGAAACTTGCTCGCCTTTGGGCGATACCAAGTCAACATGAAACACATGTAGGCCGGGATGTTCCGCCCCTTCAATCGCCGCCTCGTATTCCAACGTTTCGCCCTGTCCAATCCGCTTCGGCACGTTCAATTTAAGCCCCTTAACCTCATAGGGCAGGAGCGCAAACAACAAGCCTTTCGCAGGTTCAATCATGGTCTTTATCTGGTCCGTGTAACCAAGATATTTCCCTTTACGCACATCGTAAACATGCTTTTTTTTGTATAATTTTAAGATACCGGATTTAACAGTCAATGGTTTCGCTTCCCCCGCTTCGTAAGCCACAGGCGGCTCCGGCAATTCCTGCAAAGCGCCGAGATATACGATACCATCCTTGGCAAACCGGTACAAACGCACGCCCGCAATCTCCGGTTCAACCTTTACCGGCTCCGTAATCTCAACCTGCCTCATCACCGCCTTGAACAAATCGCAAATATCTCCGGATTCTTCACTCGCCTTGACGATGCTCTGCTCCAATGCCCCTGCCACCCCGACGTAAGCCGACAGGGAGAAATTAAGCAGGAGCGCCTTTCCTTTTCCGTACTGGTTGAAAATTAACGCCGGCTTTTCGTCCGCCAACGATGCGCGCGCCTCGCCTGTTCCCAAACCAATTGATAAGTCGCAGGCAGTCTTCTTCAGCGTTTTCGGACATCCTTCCAGATCAATCTTCACATCGCAATTGGTTGCGATGAGACACGCCGTCATCTGTTTCACCCCAAACACTTTGTCCAATATTCCGCCCCCTTCATACGGCTTCCCGTGCTCATCGCGCACGCCCGGACGCAGGTCGGCGACAACCGTTCCACCTTCACGCACGAAGGCTTCAATCTCCCCCGCTTCTTTCCGTGACAATGCCTGAACATACGGCATCCACAACACTTTATATCCGCCTTTCTTAAGCTGCCCATTGGCAACCTGCTCATATGAAACTACCCCGAATTGGTGCCCGGTGTCCTCAAACAACAGCGTTAAAGCGTTTAACACTTTTTCCATTACGGGAAGTCCATCCGTCAATGTCGAAACATGCACGCTGGATGCCGAATAAAGAATGGCAATGCCGTCGTCTACCCGTTGCGCCATCATCAGTAATTTGCCTGTGCCGCGTTTAATTTCCTGAACCTCCGCCACGTTCGCCTTGAAGAAATCATATATTGATAAATCCGGCGCCACAACACAGCCAATAGCCTGAGGCTCGGTCGTCCAAACCCAGTATGAATTCGCTCCCCGGAACAGTTGCCACCAGGCTGTGTAACGCTGAAACTCCGGACAACGCGTCCCATTATATCCTCCATAAAGGCCAAGCCCCAAAAGTGTCCCGGGCTGGGCAAAACTCGCCACTACATACGGCATAAACGCGCCGTCAATATAGATTGCGTTCATTTGCATAGATTTCATAAGCTTGTAAAAGTCGACGCCCCTGTAACTGTTAATCCGCGCATCGCTCGCTTCATAGCCGATCCTTGCTGACGGTATAATTTTACGCATTACCTCCGCGCAATATAGAAAGATTCCCGACCAAGCATTCTCCATGTGCTGGCGAAAATCAACCCAAAGCGGTTGAAGATTGTTTTTCCTTTTTGCTTTATCCAGGGTAATTGGCTGAACTTCATCAAACGATTTATACTGCGTGCCATATTCGCGGTTCATAGCTTCGACCGTGCCGTACTCTTTCGCCAGAAACCTATGAAACGCAATCACACAATGGGGACAAAAACAAAGTTCAAAATTACCATTCACAAAATGGCACTCTTGGCCCAGAGAAAACTCGCTTGCGGAAAATGGTCGTGTCTGTGCCGCTTTTTTTGTCAAACCATCGGCCAATTCTTTCCGATACGCCGGATCATTTAGACATGGCAGACGCACGTGATCATCCGGCATACGTGAAGGCAATTCCAACTGCCAATTCGATTTCCGGTCTACCAAGAGGGTGGGCAAGGTGTCTACGGGCAGATGACGGATATTATAAAGAGCCGGGATTTCAGTAAAATACGTGTGCTGTGTGTCAAAACCGGCCTTGGCCAATTCAGCAAACATATAATAATCGGAATATGAATCATCTCTGTGTTGGAGGCCGCACCACGCAATATATCGGATATCGTCCGCTGGAGGCAGATCTGAGATTGAAAAGGCCTTCTCTTTCCGGTCCAGAGTTTCGTCCCCCTTCCGCAATTCCACTTCCAGATATTGCATAATTGTCAGAGGCTGACTGCCCGAAAGCTCAAAACTTACTTCCTGCGCCGCGTTGGTCTGAAGCGCCGGAACGTCAACCCGCGATTGGGCCGTCACCCGGCCATACGTGTCCCTCTGCCGGAGAACAAGCATAAGCCCATCCGTCGCCGTCTTCCGGGCAATGACCCTGATTTTTCCCGTCACCTTATCTTCCCGACGGTAATCCGTCTTTAATTCAACCGCCTCAATCGCAGGATCACCGGTTAATTCCACAAAAGACGATCCAAATGCCCATACTTTTTCCCCTTCTTTAACCCATACGTCCGCAAAATACCGGCCAGCCGGCGCGCGCGGAACATCAAAACGTACCGTCGTTCCACTGGCCGAAAGTTTAATTTTCTTCTCCTGACTGCTTACTATCTGATTATCATCATTACGAAACGTGAATGCGCAGGTTACCGTCTTATCCAACGGCCCTGAAACAGAATATTCCATATTGGTCAGAACACAACGATTGGTGAACACATAATCACTGCCAGTCACCCGCATAGACGTTCTGCCCGCTGCAAACCGCATTAAATGACCTATCCAGGCCAGGTAATAGTCATGTTCAACGAGCTTTGGTTGTAAAACATTCCCCGCCGGCCCGGGCGTAAACGCCTGCAGAGCAGGAACGCCAAATCCCTTCAAGGTTAGTATTTTCCCTTTGCCAAAAACAGCATAGTCCACAGTGGCATTAACCCAGCCTGTCGCATCCTTGTACTTGGCAAAAGCCGGAAGTCCTTTATAAGGGATTAAAACCGGTAAATCTAATTTCTTCTTCTTTGACGTTGCCCGCGTGAAATAATCATTCGGGGCAGGCACAAACCCGACCAGGGATGTTCCATCTTTCACTTTCTTCAAAAGGCGGGCTTGAACAATCAGGGGAAACGAATTCCAGTTCGCATTTCCAAGCACAATTACGTCATAGAATCCATCTAGTTTTGCCAAAAGTTCATCTGTGAGCGCGTTCCGATCACGGGAACGATCAGGATCGTAATTTTCGTTACTCGTCTCGCAAAAATCACATGGAGCGGAGTGACTGCCGACGGCAACGACCGTATATTGAATATCCATCCGCTGGGACAGTTCAACCACTTCGCGCATCCCCACCCGGCCCACAATAAAGAGAACTTTTAAGGATCCTTGGGCGTCGGGTTTGGCCCATTTGATGTGCGGCGTCATCACTTCTTCCGTTGGAGACCAATATTTAGGACCGTAATCCAGCCCCGCCCGCGTTTTTGCCGCCACCATCATCATAATCGCAATTATAAACAATGTTAACAACCTTGACGTACTTCCGAGTAGACCTGGGCGTTGCCGCCCAGGCCCCTCACAGACCCGGACGTGCGCAATTGACGCATCCGGTTCTTCGGGCGGTGGTTTCGCTAGACGGTTGCCCGTCTGTCCGTGTGTTTTAAGGCTCCTGTACATCGAGTCTCCTTTTTTTTACTGCTATCTCCTTGCTTAGAATGCCGTTTTCGGAGCGTTCATTGCCGCTCCCGCTTGCACCCCGCCGGAGTCCACCGTCTTTTTCCCGGCATCCCCCTTGACTCGGGTGGCTCCCTTCGGCCTCGGTTCGCCACCGTCTTTGCTATTATGAGGATGCTACGACAACCGCCACGACATTCGCACCCGTTTCGTTTCCTTCACGTAGTGCTTACTGCGATTCCGCTGTCTCTTTGTCTTTCCACTCTTCGTGGACTCCCACGTCAGGCGGCGTGCCTGCCACAGGCCGGGCCGTTATTCTGCCGGTATCGGACCCCTCTCCCGGCTTTCTTCTCGCAGAGCTGTGTGGCTCTCACAGGTTCCTGTATGACCTCCTACCTTTCGCCGTAGTCTTAGACCCCGCCGCCGTATGGCTAACTGTTCATCTTCGCTTGCCATGTCCTGCACTCGCCTAATATGACGACGCGTGCCAACGGATCGGATTATTTCGAGGCTCATCTTCCACGGCTATCAGTCCGCCGCCTACGCTTCCCGATTCGGTTACCCTACACGGGCAAGGCTCGCTTCCGGTTGCCTGAACTCGCTTTACCGGATGGGTTCAAGTTCTCGCTTTCCCCACAAGGTCATTCCGAATAGTTTCTACGTTTTTTTTCGTTTCCTCCATTCACAGGCTTCGCCTGTCGCGACATACTATTTCCTTTCCGCATCATGTGTTGGGGTGAACTATCCTTTACCAATAAAACGCATGAATTGCGCCAAGACACGGCAATTTGTCTAACGGAAACCGTAGAGGGTGCCGGAGTTGATGCGCTCATAGGCCCCCATGTCCACGACGCCGGAAAACCGGTCTATGCGGGAATGGCCGTCCAGATCAACCATGCCCGTCATCCAGTCCTGATTAAGCCCCGCATTGATACAAGGCGAATTCCTGTCCAAACGATAGTTGCCGCCATTAACATCAATAAACATGGGATCAGCCTGGATATTGCCCTGAAGAGACGGCAAACTCTTGGTCGGACAACAACTGTTGGTAACATAATTTTTATTAGAATCGGAAACATCAATGTCTTTATCACCAGACGCCGCATTGTTGCTGGCAATAATTGTGTCGGTAATAAAACAAACGGAGCCTGCGCCGGCAGGCTCCTTTACCCCTCCGACCGAAAGGGCATAATTGCTGACAATGGTGCACGACTCAACAAAACTGGTTACCCCGGCATTCCAATGAGCTGAAACACCTCCGCCGGAAGAATTGGTCCCTATGTTATTGGCTATTATAGAATTCCTGATTTTGGCGCCTTTGCTCAAAAAAACTCCACCAGAATAATTAGGACCGCCATTATTATTGATGATCCGGCAATCGGTAATCAAAGCGCAAGGATCGGTGAGTGAGGCCACGTTCCAACAATCAATCGCAAAACCTTTAAGATTCTCCCTGATCGTGCAGTTGCTAATAATACTTCCGGATCCAGAAACGACACTCACAACACCGACCAGGCCAGAATTGCTCACGATATCACAATTGTATACATAGCCTGCAGAGTCAAACGATATTGCGCCGTTGCCATTTTCACCCACGATCTGATTCCAGCCGAAAAAACAATTTTTAACAATTATTCCTGAACGTATGCTTATTCCTGCCCCATTTTTAGTGCAAAGATTCGCCACGATTTGACAATTAGCTACCACCCCTCCGCCTCCATCGGTATATATACCGCCGCCAGAAAAAAAGCCGTTTGTCGCAGAATTACCGGTTATAATGCAATTAGTTATGGTTCCAGCATATAGGTAACATCCGCCGCCGTTGGCGAGACTCGTAGCGACCCCGTTTGTGAAAGTCAGTCCCTCAACAGTGGCGCTAGCGACGATGGAAACACACTGGTTTGTTACATGTTTGCCGGTGTAGTTATTCGCGTCAACGATCGTGTTGGTGGGATCAACCACACCATTGTTGAAACTGCGAATGAGTACCGTTTTCGCCACGGAAAGCGCGCCCGTCAAATAGTAATGGCCGTTGGTGATAAAGATGGCATTGCCGGCGCCATTACCTGCAACATTGATAGCATCCTGGATATTGGTCGCCGCCGTTGCCCAGTTGGTGTAATTTGGTGCCGGATTCACGCCTGCCGTGCCTGGCGGCACAACATAATTTGTTACCGCAGCCCGGCCGACAATGCCTGCGAAAAAAAGCACACAGAACAGCATCAGCCAAAATCGTCTGACATTTGCCGATCTAAATGACAATGGCGCACCATAAGTATTCAGCAATTCTCATTTTGGCGGGTGAGATATCTGGCGGGGGCGTTTTTTTTGAGTGGTGGCGTGGTTGCTGCGGTGCAAAGGGGCGGCGTCTGGCGGAGGCGGACTCGAGTTGGCGGGAAATCCGGTTTCCGGGTGTGGCTGCTGGTGCAAATTACTGGTTTGGCGAGGGAAGCTGAGCTTCGTCGGACGTAAAGGCGTGGCCAAATGAGGTCAGGGAGCTATGAGGGCGTAATACGACTGGGA
>Ga0074199_1001834_pt1 | contig 15775 bp, 14 predicted proteins | sample EPASupsiteSAE347_FD_64528 | JGI IMG/M metagenome (GOLD analysis project Ga0074199, IMG submission 64528) | Bioremediated contaminated groundwater from EPA Superfund site, New Mexico - Sample SAE3-47 | ecosystem: Environmental > Aquatic > Deep subsurface > Groundwater > Contaminated ...
GTATTGACGGCCAGCGGGATGCCGAGCTGAACGGCCCGCCGGGCCCGGGGGTCGTTCAAATCCAGCCGATCCGGGTAGGAATTGATCTCAAAGGCCGTCCTGGTCCCGGCGGCTTCGCGGAAAAAGGCCTCCCAGTCAACCAGATACTCCTCGCGATGGCCTATGAGCCTCCCGGAGGGGTGGGCGATGAGATCCACGTGAGGATTCCGGAGCGCCCGGATCAGCCTGGCGGTCATGACGGCCTCTTCCTGCCTGAAGTGTGAGTGGACGGAGCCGATGACCAGGTCCATCCCTTCGAGCAGTTCATCCGGGTAGTCGAGGGAGCCGTCCGGCAGGATGTCCACCTCGGCTCCGTAAAGGAGGCGAAAGTCCTTCCAACGCGCGTTCAGTTCCTCGATCCGCTTCTTTTTCTCCAGTAGTCGCTCCCGCGAAAGGCCGCCGGCCACCTTGAGGGAGGCCGAGTGATCCGTGAGGGCCAGGTAGTGGTATCCAAGTTTCCTGGCCCCCTCGGCCATCTCCTCGATGGTGTTAATCCCGTCACTCAACTCGGTGTGGACGTGCAGATCCCCCCGGATGTCTCTCAGATCCACCAGATCGGGAAGCGTTCCCTTCTCGGCGGCCGGGATTTCTTCCCCGGTCTCGCGAATCTCGGGCGGAATGAGAGGAAGGCCCACCGCCCGATAGACTTCTTCCTCGGTCGCGCCGGCTATGCGCCCGCCTCCTTTGACCGCGAAAACCCCGTATTCGTTGATCTTGAGCCCCATATCTTCAGCCCTCTGCCTGAGGAGGATGTTATGCTGGCGTGATCCGGTAAAATACTGGAGGGCGGCGCCATAGGATTCAGGCGGCACCACGCGCAGATCCACCTGAAGGTTCTGATGAGTGATAACAGAGGCCTTGGTTTCCCCCCGGGCCAGAACTTCCCTGACCATGGAAAGCCCCGTGAAGGCCTCCATAACCGAAAGAGGATCAAGCGAAGCGATCAGGATGTCTATATCCCCGATGTCCTCCCTTCTCCTCCTTAAGCTTCCAGCTTCGCTTATAGCCTTCACCCCTGACACTTGTGCCATTTCTTTAATGATGCCATGGGCGAGAGGAAGGGCCAACCCCAGGGATATCCGCCCGCCGCGCTGGCGCAGGATGGCCAGGCCCTTGAGGATGTTCTCCTCGGTCTTCTGCCCGAAACCCGGGAGAGTGCGAATTTTCCCTTCCCGGGCCGCCCGCTCAAGCTCCTCGAGGGAAGAGATTTTCGCCTGGCCGTATAGAAAGGACACTTTTTTGGGGCCCAGTCCCGGGACCCGGAGCATGGCCATAAGCTGCGGGGGAAACTCATCCAGAAGCTCCCGGTGAAAACCGATGGAGCCGCTTTCAAGGTACTCCTTGATTTTTTCGGAGATTCCCTTACCGATCCCGGGAATAGCCTCGAGCTCGCCCCTGCGATTGTAAGATTCTATGGGCTCGGGGAGGGCTTCGATTATCCGTGCGGCCTTCTCATAGGCCCGGATCTTGAAGACATTATCCCCTTTAATTTCCAATAATTCCGCTATTTCCCCGAAAAGGCGTGCAACGGCGGCATTTTCCATGAGCTACCCTCCCCAGGCCTCAATTCAATACGGCCGTATGTATTCCTGCGCGGGGGAGAAAAACACCTCTTCCGGGTGCTGTCACCTCGATAAAGAGGAACTTGCGGAAAAAGGAGAGAATTACCTCCCGAGGAGGAAGCGCCTTGGCTAAAGTTACGCTGAAAAATGTAAACAAGATCTTCCAGGGAATGGCTCCAGTTAAAAAATCATGGCTGGAATTCTGGAAAACCGGACAGAAGAAAGTGGACGTTCACGTCGTCAAGGACCTCAGCCTTCAGGTCGAAGACGGGGAATTTCTGGTTCTGGTCGGACCTTCCGGCTGCGGTAAATCCACAACTCTCCGCATGGTCGCCGGGCTCGAGGACCTTACCGATGGGGACATCTACATCGGGGACCGCCTGGTCAACGACGTCTCCCCGAAAGACCGGGACATCGCCATGGTCTTCCAGAATTACGCCCTCTACCCGCACATGAACGTCTACGAAAACATGGCCTTCGGCCTGAAACTGCGGCGCTTTCCCCGGCCGGAAATCGAAAAAAGAGTACAGGATGCGGCTGCCCTCCTGGGCATAGAGGAACTCCTTCACCGCAAACCCAAGGAACTTTCCGGCGGACAGCGCCAGCGGGTGGCCATGGGCAGGGCCATAGTCCGCGAACCCAAGGTCTTCCTGATGGATGAACCTCTTTCCAACCTGGATGCCAAGCTGCGGGTCCAGATGCGGGCCGAACTGCAGAAGCTCCACCTGCGCCTCGGAATCACCACTATTTACGTCACCCACGACCAGACCGAGGCCATGACCCTGGGCCAGAGAATCGTGGTCATGAAGGACGGGATCATCCAGCAGGCGGATACCCCGCTCAAGGTCTATGAAAACCCGGTGAACAGGTACGTGGCCGGGTTCATCGGAAGTCCGGCCATGAATTTCGTAAATGTCCGGATCTCCATGCAAAACAAAGTTATTAAACTAACCTCCGGCGGCTTTGAAGTCACCATCCCCCCTGAAAAAGCTTCCCGTCTCGCTCCTTATGCCAACCAGGAAGTAATTTTCGGCATCCGCCCGGAAGATATCTACGACCGCATGTTCGCGCAGGACGAAACGCCGGGAAATACGGCCAAAGCTTTGGTCGAAGTCGCCGAGACGATGGGCTCGGAAGTCTATCTTCATCTTAAATCCGGGGAGGACACGATGATCGCCCGGGTGGATTCCCACACCCAGGCGAAGGTCGGGGAAGAGATCGAGGTGGTCTTTGACCTTAAGAAGATGCACCTCTTCGAAAAAGAGAGCGAAAAGGCCATCCTCAGCGCGGAACAATAATTACTTCAGGTTCTCACCGCGCCTCGAGGAGCTTCTGGGTCTCCCTTGCGATCATCAGCTCCTCATTGGTCGGAATTACCAGCACCTTGACGGCTGACTCAGGAGCGCTTATGTCCGTCTCGCCTCTGGCGCTACTGTTTATATTTTCATCGAGCGCGATCCCGAAACAGGAGAGAGTATCCAAGGCCCTGGTGCGGATATAAGAATTGTTCTCGCCTATGCCGGCCGAAAAGACGATGGCGTCCACCCCTCCCAGGACTCCGATATAGGCGGAAATATACTTTTTCAGGCGGTAGCAGAAGACATCCACCGCCAGGGCGGCCCGCTTGTTCCCTTCTTCGATCGCCTTCATAAGGTCCACCATGTTGCCGGAAATTGCTGAAATGCCGAGCAGACCGCTCCGCTTGTTAAGCAGGTTGTCTATATCGCGCTGAAAATAGCCTTCTTTTTCCATGAGGAAAAGAAGGATGGCCGGATCGACATCTCCGGAGCGGGTGGCCATGACCAGGCCCTCAAGGGGCGTAAACCCCATGGAGGTGTCAACCGAACGCCCCTTGTCAATGGCGGCTATGCTGGCGCCATTGCCCAGGTGACAGGTGATGAGCTTGATATCCTCAAGCGGTTTACCCAGCATAACTGCCGCTCTCTCCGCCACGAAGCTGTGAGAGGGGCCGTGAAAACCGTAGCGCCGGACTCCGTACTTGACGTAAAGATCGTATGGAAGGGCGTAAATGTAGGCCTTCTCGGGGATGGTCCGATGGAAGGAAGTGTCAAAAACCGCCACGTGCATGACATCCGGCAGAAGCTGGCGGGAAGTTTCGATGCCGATGAGATTGTAGGGGTTGTGCAGGGGGGCCAGCGGGATGCACTCACGGATATCATCAAGCACTTTGTCGTCAATGACGCAGTGTTCGAGGAAACGCTCCCCGCCATGCACCACGCGGTGGCCGATACCGCCAAGCTCCGAGGAATCTTTTAAAACGCCGTCTTCCGGGTCCAGCAGGGTCTGCAAGGCCAGACGGATGCCGCCTACACAATTGTGTACGACTACTTTTTTGCTCAGTTTGTTGGTTTCTTTCTGAAAGGTGAGAAGAGAATCCACCTGGCCGATTCTCTCAACGACCCCCCTGGCAACCAGGGTTTCATCCTGCATATCAAAGAGATCGAATTTAACGGAGATGCTTCCCCAATAGAATCCGACCATCATGACCAGTATCTTCACCGTATTATCTCCTTTATCGCATCTGATCTTCTTTAAATCCGGGATTTTTCCTGCTTTTTGGCCTTTACAAGCATCTTTTGCTGTGATATAATCACCCCGCAGTGCGGGCCGGGGTAGCTCAGCTGGTAGAGCAGCTGATTTGTAATCAGCCGGTCGTCCGTTCAAATCGGATCCTCGGCTCCATTTCTTTCCCTGCATTACGGTAAAATACCTGATTGTCATTGTTATACGCTGCCGGGATGTTGGTGGAAAAATCCGTTTGAGCCGGATTTTTGAACCGCGCTCGTTGTTGGGGGAGCTTGTGGAAAAAACCAGGGTGTCGCCGCTGAAAGCAATTTCGTGCAACTGAAGTTCACGGCAAAAGACATATCATTTCTGTCTTTTTTTATTGCGCTTTCAATAGTGTTTACGCGGATTATCAGAGTTCCGATCCCTGTTGTCGGCGATTTTCTGAATTTCGGGGGGTTCCCAATAGTATTATCGGGTCTTATGATGGGGCCTCTGGCTGGAGGCATCGTCGGCGGCGTTTCCGATGTCGTAGGTTATCCGCTGGCGCCGAAGGCGCTTTATTTCCCGCATTTCACCCTGACGGCCATCCTGGCAGGGGTCATACCGGCCCTCATCTTCAACGCTCTCGGATATACCGTAAACAAGCTGCCTTCAAGGTGGGTTCTAATCGTTATAATATTCGCCGGTCTTTTCGTTTCCAACGTTTTGCTGGCTCCGATTTTTCTTAACCTGCTCCTCGGTTTTCCTCTCTGGCTCTGGATACCAAAAAGATTCCTGTCCGAAATCTTTCACTCAATTATCTATGCCCCCATTGCGCTGAGCATCATCAGAAGATTTTCAGGCGGAAGAGTTTCACTTGCGCCCCTTCCGCGACAGGAAAATCATCAAAAGGCCGCTTAAGGCTTCCGCAAGACCGATGAGGCGCCACATTTTTTCAGGCCTGGCCAGCATCCTGTCCATAATATCGTTCCAGCAGTCGGGAGCCTTTTCGCATTTCCACAGCTTAAGGTAGTCTTTCGGGAAAAACGTGAGGGCCGTTCCCTCGAGAAGCGACCAGGCACCCAGTCCCATCAATAATTTTTTCATTTTTTTCCTCCTTCCATGTTTCCGCCCGCCGGCGAACCGGCCTGATTTACAATGACCTGTACCCCGGCTGAAGCCGGAAGAGCCCTTGAATATTACAGGTCGTTTCCCGAGTAAGATAAATTGAAACTTTTATTTATTAAGGGGAAATCCGGCACAACATTGCCGGAACCCGCAATCCCCAGCACCGACCAATTTATAAATGACGGGTCCCGCGGAGCAACTCTGCTTAGATTTCCACTTGAGTCCGTTGCGGCAAAATACAAAATTTCTCCACGCCATCCTTCAACACAACTGACAGCCAAGGAACTTTTTTTAAGGTTAACAGCCGCCGGCAGGGTTATCGGTTCTTCCGGCATTTTGTCCAGAGCCGCATGAATAATTTTTGCCGAGGCGGTCGCTTCTTTTACCCGAACGTGAAATCTGGAGTAGACATCCCCATCTTCAGCGGTGGCAATGTTTACAGGCGAAAGCTCGTTGTAGGCCGCGTATGGATAATCAACCCGCGCATCGTTTGATATTCCTGCGGCTTTGGCGGCAATTCCAACAACCCCGCGATCCTCGGCAATTTCATGCGAAAGCACGCCGGTGCCTTTCAGGCGATTCAAAAGAGAAAAGCTGTTTTCCGCCACTTCAATAATTTCAAGAAAATCTTTGGCTATATCGGCAAGTCCGGCTGCCAACCGCGGTTTTTCGCCGGTACCGATGTCTTTTGTCACTCCGCCGACCGCATTGACCCCGCGCAGGAACCTGCTGCCCGTAAGCCATTCGTTTATCTGCATAATCATTTCGCGCAGCCGCGCGCCGTGACTGCCGCCGAAATTAAATCCGGCATCCAGCATGATGGCTCCGATATCGCCGAAGTGGTTGGCCAGGCGTTCCAGCTCGGCATAAATGACCCGCAGGTAACGCGCCCGCTTTGGTACGTCAATGCCGCCCAATTGCTCGACAGCCTGGCAGAATGCCAGCGAATGAGCAAAAGAGCTGTCACCGGAAATTTTTTCAGATAAGCGGACTTTTTCAGTCAAAGACAATCGTTCGAATAATTTCTCGCTGCCCTTGTGCGTAAATCCGAGTCTGGGCTCAAGGAACATGATTTCTTCGCCGGCAACGCTGAACCTGAAATGTCCGGGTTCTATAATGCCGGCATGAATGGGCCCCACGGGGATTTCATAGATTCCCTCGCCTTTTACTTTTTTAAAAGGATATTCCCCTTGCGTCAATTCCGGCCTTGTCCTGCAAGCGAAATCTTTTCTGAGAGGAAAAACATCTCCGGGCCAGTTTTCGTGAAGAATGACTGGTCTTTCGTCAGGATGGCCAAGCGGAATAAGCCCGAAAAAAGTCTTGATTTTCTTCTCGTAATTCAAGGCTTCGTGGATAGCGGATGCCAGCGAGGGGAATTCAAGCGAGTTATTCAACCGGATACAGGGAATAATAAACAGATTCTCTTCCGGCAGGCCAAATATATACCAGACTTTAAAACACCCCTGCTCCAGGCGTTCATCGGTAGCCGTTATGAGTTTCAAGGGTAAATGCTTATCGTGGTGCAAATCACAAGCCACTTTACAGATTTCCGACGCCGGGACTTCAAAGGCAGCTGCATTCCCGTAAAGCTCCGTTTTGGCGTTGTTGGGGATATAATTTTTAATCTTTTTCATGGTTGTATTCATATCAATTATGTAAGGCGGCCTGGTTTATTAACGTCAATAAAAACGGCGGAATATAAAAACTCAAACAAACAACCACGGCGACAAGCGCCAGCGGCGGGATAACAAGCCAGATACTCCCCTCCCCGGTTTCAATTTCAGCGGGTTTTTCTCCAAAAACCATGGCGGTGGCATGCTCGAAAAAGGCAACAAACAGCATGGCCGCAAAAAAGAGCGAGGCGATGCTGACAACCGGGTAAGCTTTTATGCCGACGGAAAGGATCAGAAGTTTGGTAAGAAACATCCCGAACGGCGGAGTGCCGGTAATGATGAAAAATCCGGCAAGAAACAGAATGCTCGTGATTGGAAGAGCAGTAAGCACTCCCTTGACTTTGATGATTTTAGACGATCCGTATTTCAGCAAAATTGTGCCGGAGGACAGGAAGAGAGCCGATTTTACAACAGCGTGATAGATCATGTGGAGTATTGCCATCAGAACACCCAGTCCGCCGAAGCCGAAGCCGAGCGCGGCAATGCCCATGTTTTCAATGCTGTGATAAGCAAGCAGGCGCTTGTAATTCTTTTGAGTAAAGTTAATGAGGGCGGCTACGACGATTGAAAGAAACCCGAATACAATCAACAAATGCTGGGAAAAAGACTGGACGACAACGGCATCGGTGATTTCTTTAAATCTCAAAACAACAACCAGGGCGACGTTAAGCAACACCCCCGACAGGAGCGCACTTATCGGCGCCGGCGCCTTGCTGTGGGCATCCGGCAGCCAGGTGTGCATGGGCACGAGGCCGACCTTCGTGCCGTAACCGATCAGAATGAAAATGAAGGCGATCTTGATGATTGAAGGATTGAAGTGAGCGGCGTTTGACAGAAGGCTGTTCCAGGTTATTAATCCGGCTTCGCCCGTTCCCGGCAAGGAGGTGAAATAAAGCAGAGTTCCAAAAAATCCCAAAAGCAAGCCGATTGAATTTATAATCAAATATTTCCAGGCCGCCTCCATCGCAGACGGCTTGTTGTAAAAGCTGATAATAAAGGCGGTTGAAAGCGTGGTGGCTTCAACTGAAATCCAGGTGAAAACCGGGTTGCTCGATACGACGGCCATGAACATGGCCGCAAGGAAAAGGTTCAGCAGAATAAAATACTGTTTGACGCGGGTAAATCCCACAATTCCCTTGGCGGTTTCGTCCCGGAGATACTGAACGGAATATATCGTGGATGCAAGCCCTACCAGAGCAATAATAAGCATTACGATTGTTCCAAGCGCATCCACGAAAAAAATCTGATAAGAGACACAGGTCCCGGTGGAGGCGACTTTAAACGCGACAATCATTGTCTCAATAAATGCGACGAGGGAAGCAACAATTGAAACAGATTCAATTATCACCCGATGTTTACTGAAAAGGCATGCAACGGTCGCTATAAGTATGGAGCTGAATATTATTATAATTTCCATGATATCAGTCTTTCAGGTGTGTCATTTCGGTTACGTCAAGGGAGCCAAAATGTTTGTAAATCATTGAAATAAAAATAGTTGCAATAACAATCCAGACGGAAAGATTGAAGATAATTCCAATCTGCAGTGCCGGCGTCTGCTCCAGGCCCGCCAGCAAGCCGAAGGCCACAATGCTGTTTTCCAATGAAAGGACTCCGATAATCTGCGACAGCGCTCCTTTGCGGTTCACCAGCAAAAAGAGAGAGATGAATAATGCCGAAAGCACAAGCGACAAAAGCTCCCGGTTTGCCGGGATGATATCGACAAGCGGCAAAAACGCCTTTGAGTGAGCGATGGCAACGAATACCGCCACAATAATAAGGGTAAGCGGGGTGTTGGCATAGGTGCCGACTAAAAATTTCATATTATGCTTTTTTATCAACCGGGTAATAAACAGGGGCGCCAAAATTACTTTTACCACCAGTACGAGCAATGCAATTAAAAGCAAAGAGACCGCTCCTGTATGTAAGGAAGAGCACATCAACAACAGGACAATGGCAAACGATTGAATGCCGTAAATTACGGCCAGCACGGATTTCTTTTTTACGATATGCAATAAAACGATGGTTGCAAAAAACAAGGTCATTAATGATTGTGTGAATATGGCATTCATGATTATTTTATCAAACCTATGGCAAAAACGTTGAGAATAAAGGAAATAATCAGGAGATTAGGCAGGCGGAAAAACCGGTATTTAGCCATGCATGATTCAATGACGGCAATAGATGCGTAAAAAACCAGCAGTTTTACGGCAAAGGCAGGAACGCTGATGAGGATTGCGTTTATATCCAGGCCGTTCGCCATACCCCATGGAAAAAATAAATTTGCCCCAAGAGATGCAAAAATTAAAAGTTTGTTGGCGGAGGCCCATTCCATAAGCGCCAGTCTTTTCCCGGAATATTCCAGGATCATGGCCTCGTGAATCATGGTCAGTTCCAGATGCGTAGCCGGATTGTCAAAAGGAAAGCGCGCCGTCTCTGCCAGCAATACGATGAAAAAGCCTGAAAACGCCAGAAGAATGGGTAAAAATGAATTGCCGTATGCAGATATAATCGCATGAGATATTCCAAACAAATTGCTGGTGCGGCTGATAATCGCAAGGGTCAAAAGCGAAAAAATCAGTCCTCCTTCCGCCAGCGCCGAAAGGGTCATCTCGCGGCTGGAGCCAAAACCGCCAAAAGCGCTCCCGATATCCATTCCCGCCAGCGCCAGAAAGAAGGTGCAGATGGCAAGCATGTAAATGATCACCAGCATGTCGCTTGTCGCCGTATTGGGCAGGAAGCTGGCCAAAAGCGGAATGCTCGCTCCGACAACCAGCGTTACGGCAAAAATGACAAAGGGCGCAAACTTAAAAATCCACGAGGCGTCATTGCTGAGTATCTCATCTTTATGGAGGAGTTTCCATAAATCTTTATACGGCTGGAAAATGCCTGCGCCCCGGCGGTTCTGCAGTTTCGCCTTTATCTTCCTGATAACACCGATCCCGAGCGGCGAGAGCGCCGGCACCAGGAGAAGTTGAATTATCCAAACGAATGTAAACATAAATTATTTCACCAACAACAGGGCAATCAGCAAGGCGGTTAAAATATACAGAATATAGGCATTGATATTGCCGCTTTGAATGCCCTTGGCCCGTTCGGACATTGCGGCGGCTATCTTGTCCAGCGGTTTATAAAGATATGACTTGTACATGTCCTTCACGCTCAAGATAACCGTTCTGGATTGCGGCACATATCTGCTCTCTTCGTCTAAATATTCAGTTGCGTTGCTGATTCCCGGCTTCAGAACGGCTTTAAAAATTGTAACAATCGACCTGGCAAATCCCGTGGCGGTGATTTCCATCCGCGGCGTCAAATCCGTGCCGCAATCCCAGGTTAGGCCGGTAGTGACTTTTTGATTTTTATATACAAGATATTTTATCGTCAGCAGAACCACAATAAAAGCGGCAACCAGGAACGCCAGCAACACCGGCGCGGAAACCGTGGAAAAACTTCCTACAGCAAGGCTTTGATCCGGGAAAGCTGAAACAAACGAGGTGGTGCAGCTAAAAACACTTAGATCGTTTCCGACTCTATTAATGAGGGAAGTTATATGTCCTGAAAATATTCCGAACAACAGTGTTAAGGCCGCCAGGGCTCCCATGGCAAAACGAAGGGAGAATGAAGATTCTCCGGCTTCCTGCGCTTCCCCGCTTCTGGGACGGGCGAGAAAAGTCACGCCGAAGGCTTTTACAAAACACGCCAATGCAAGCCCGCCGGTAAATGCCAGCGCCCCCGCCGCCGCCACAAACACCCATTTTGCCGAAACAGCCAGCGTTGACACCCCCTGAAAAAGGGCTTGAAAAGTAAGCCATTCGCTGAAAAATCCGTTAAAGGGCGGCAAGGCGGATATTGCCATTGATCCCACCAGAAAAAACAAAGCCGTTTGAGGCATGTTTTTTATCAGACCGCCGTATTTTTCCATATTCCTGATGTGCGTTTCATTAATCACCGAACCGGCGCTTAAAAACAACAGGGATTTAAAGGTGGCGTGGTTAAGGGTGTGAAAAAGCGCAGCCACAAGACCGAGAAGCGAAAGTGACGGCATGCCCAGCGATAAAAAACTGAGCGAGCTTCCAAGGCCAAGCAGAATAATGCCGATGTTTTCTATACTGTGGTAAGCCAGCAGCCTTTTTATATCATGTTCCGTGAGCGCGTATAAAACGCCCAAAAGAGACGATACCGATCCGATAACAAGAAGGCCAAGACCCCACCACAAAGGAACGGGTTGTAGCATATCCAGGAAAATTCTAATCAGCATATAAATGCCGGTCTTTATCATCACTCCGGACATCAAAGCCGAAACATGGGAAGGGGCGGCCGGATGAGCCCCGGGAAGCCATATATGAAAAGGAATGATGCCGGCTTTGGTGCCGAAACCGATAATCGCCAGAACAAAAACGGCATTTTTTACGGCTGAAGGAATGAGTGATACTCCCGACTTAATCGCGTCAAAGTCAAAAGATCCGGTGAATTTGTAAAGCAGAAGAAATGCAAAGACAATGAACGCCGTGGCGATGTGGGTCATCACCAGATACAAAAAACCCGCCTTGATATTTTTTTCATCGTTGCGGTCGTAAATTACGAGAAAGTATGACACCACGGACATAATCTCCCAGGCGATGAGAAAAAACAATCCGTTGTCGGCGGTGACGACCAACAGCATGCCCAGAACAAACAGATGGTAAAATAAACCAAGGGCGCCGATGCTGTATTTGTTATAAAAATGCCTTATGTAGCCAATGCCGTAGATGGAGCAAAAGAGCGTTATTAAAGTAATGACAAAGATAAAGAAAGCCGATAATTTATCGATTTTAAAAGAGATTGACAGCAGCGGAAAAATGGAAGGCGCAGCGGCAAAACTTACTGCCCGCGTAGCGTTTAACAGCACTAAAGAGAAAAGTATTCCCCACAGGGAACCGGCAATTGCAAAAAAACCGTTCCAATAGTTGGCGAGCCGATCGTTTCTCCGCAAAAGCAAAGAGCCGGCGGCTCCCACGGCAAAGAGCGAGAGCAAAACCAGAAAACCCGACTGAGAGGCAATTGCATTTATCATCATGATTCTGCCGGTTTGCCGTTCAGCGATTCCAGAATTTTAAGCAGATGGCATAGAATGGTTTTTGGCGAAGGCGGGTCTCCGGGAATTTGATAATCAACCGGAATAACTGAATGCACCCCGTCCAATACCGCATAGGAACCCCGGTAAATTCCGCCGTCAATAGCGTCATCGCCGACCGCAACTACAATTTTCGGGTCAGGCGTCGCATCGTATGCTCTCTTCACGGCGGCAGCCATATTCCGCGTTACCGGTCCGGTTACCATAAGCATGTCCGCATGCCTGGGAGATGCCACAAAATGGATGCCGAAGCGCTCCACGTCATAAAAAGCGTTGGAAAGGGCCACTAGCTCCTGCTCGCAGGCGTTATCCGAACCGGCATCCACCTGCCTGATGGCCAGAGATCCGCGGAACAGGCGTTTTACCTGATCTTCTATTTTCTTTCCAACAGCCATAACTTCAGTTCGGACGCAGTCAGCCGGGGTTACCGGGATTGTAACGTCAGGAGTTGAAAATATTTTGACAAGAAGTTTCAGCATCTCTTAAAAGTAGAGTTATTATCTTTTTTCTCCAGCCTTTTATTCTATGTTATCCCTCAACGGGGGTATCTACTTTGATCTCATGTCAGGATTCTCCTTCTTGGCTTCTACGATATTTATAACCGTACGATGGACAAATGTTCAAAGGCTTTGGCGACAGCGATGCTGCTCATTAACCGCCTTAAAGCCTTAAACGAAAAAATGCGGTTGATTCCGGCCGCTTTTCTTGACAGGGATTGCCGCTTGGGCTATACTTACAGCGCGAAAGAGATAATGAAGAAATAATGTTTGAAAACCTTTCAGAGAGACTTTCCGCCATCTTCAAAAAACTGAGGGGGCGGGGAAAACTCAGCGAACAAGATGTAAACGACGTCCTGCGCGAAGTGCGCATGGCCCTGCTGGAGGCCGACGTCAACCTCCAGGTGGCCCGCGACTTCATCAAGAAGGTGAAGGAGCGCGCCGTGGGGGAGGCCATCTGGGACAGCCTGACGCCGGCCCAGCTCGTCATCAAGTTCGTGCGGGACGAACTCGTCGAGCTGATGGGCTCCTCGAACGAGAAGCTCACCATCGCCTCCCAGCCCCCCACCATCTTCATGATGGTCGGCCTGCACGGTTCCGGAAAGACCACCACCACGGCCAAGCTGGCCCTGCACCTCAAGGAGAAGGGCCATCGCCCCATGCTGGCCGCAACCGACGTCTATCGCCCTGCGGCCATTACCCAGCTTCAGGTACTGGGGAGCCAGATCGAGGTTCCGGTCTATTCGCTCGGTGATAAACAGACCCCTCTCAATATCTGCCTCGGAGCCCTCAAACAGGCGACCCAGGAGGGACGGGACATCCTCATCATCGATACTGCAGGAAGACTGCACATCGACGAAGAACTTATGCGGGAACTCGTTGAGATCAAGGAGAAAATTCGACCGACCGAAGTCCTCCTCGTCGTTGATTCAATGATCGGCCAGGATTCCGTGCAGATGGCCGAGCAGTTCGACCGCAGCGTGGGCGTTGACGGCCTCATTCTCACCAAACTGGACGGAGACGCCAGGGGCGGCGCGGCCCTTTCGATCAAATCGGTGACCGGAAAACCGATCAAGTTTGTCGGGGTCGGCGAGAAGCTGACCGCCCTTGAGCCTTTCCACCCGGACCGGATGGCCGGCAGGATCCTGGGGATGGGGGATGTCCTGACCCTCATCGAAAAGGCCGAAACGGCCTTTGACTCCCAGAAGGCCCAGGAGCTGGAACAGAAAATCCGGGAGCAGAGCTTCACCCTCGAGGACTTCCTGGAGCAGCTCCGGCAGCTGAGGAAGATGGGGCCACTGGAGCAGATCCTGGGGATGATGCCGGGGTTCGCCCAGGCAAAGGGTTTGAAGGACATCCAGGTGGATGAAAAAGAGATGGCCCATATAGAGGCCATCATCTGCTCGATGACAAGAGATGAACGAAGCGAACCGGGAATACTGAATTCCAGCCGCCGACGGAGGATTGCCTCCGGGGCCGGATTGGAAGTCTCCGACGTCAACCGCCTGGTCAAGCAGTATGACATGGTAAAGAAAATGATGAAGCAGTTCGCCGGCTTCGACCGGCCCGGAAAAGGCGGACGGAAAAAGATGATGAAGATTCCCTTCTGGGGATGAATACCCTGTGTAAAGGAGGTGTAAAACATGGTTAAACTGAGACTGAGAAGAGTCGGCAAGAAGAAACAGCCCTCCTACCGGCTGGTGGCTGCCCACTCACGGAGCCCGCGGGACGGGAGGTTCCTGGAAACGCTGGGATTTTACAATCCCCTGACAGAGCCGCCGGTCATCTCTTTCAACGAGCCCCTCGTGCTGGAGTGGCTGAAAAAGGGCGCGCAGCCGACCGACGTCGTGCAGAAACTCCTCCACCGCTGTGGAATGTGGGAGAAGTTTAAGGCATCTGAACCCCCGGCCGTCACGACCCTCAAGCGGAACATCGAGCGCAAGAAGGCCCTGAAGGAGACTCCCGCCGCTGAAACGGAAAGCAAGGAGTCCGAAAACAAAGAGGAAGTGAAGCCGGCGGAAGCCGCTTCCTAAAACTCATATTATCCGGAGGTGAACGCCGTGAAAGAACTCCTTAACTACGTAGCCCGATTTCTGGTAGACAGTCCTGATGAAGTTGCCGTGACACAGGTGGAAGGCGAGCGATCCGTCATTCTCGAACTGAAAGTCGCGCCGGATGACATGGGAAAGATCATCGGAAAGCACGGTAGAATTGCGGAGGCCCTGAGGACTATAGTCAATGCCGCCGCCAAGAAGGACGGCAAGAGGATCAGCATCGATATCATCGGATAAGGGGGGAGAGCGGAAGTGCCAGCTTTAGAAATCAAACGACCGGTGGCGATCAAGGTCATCATGACCGATCAGTTCAGACAGCAGCTGATCTCCGAGGCCATGGACGCCATCAAGAGCATCGAGGATAATCTGCATCACATGGACAGCGAGACGCTAAAGCAGATCCAGGCCGTCGAGACGAGTAACCCCAATCAGGCTTCCCTCCTCACCCGGCAGCTTGAAGCGGAAAAAGAACGCCTGATTCGGATGCGGGGCGAACTTGAGTGGAGAATCAAGGAAGTGGAAAATGTCCAGAACGGCGCGGAATTGCCCTTCCGGATGCTCGAAGGCTCCGTTCAACTCAAAGTGGGGGATAATTTCCTCGAAAAAGTAGCCAAGGCCGAAGTAGTGATCAAGGATTGGGAAATCATAGAGATCAGGGAACCCTGAAAAATCCTGAATTCATCGCCATCGGAGAAATTCTGACCGCTCACGGCATCGCGGGGGAGGTCCGGGTGAGAGTTCTCACCGAATTTCCGGAGCGATTCCATGAGCGGTCTTCTTTCTTTTTCTACCATCCAACCCGTATGCCGCTCCGCCGCATGATGCGGATCCTAGAGGCCCGTCCGCATAAAAAAAACCTTATCCTTCGCCTGGAGGGAGTGTGCGATCGCACGACCGCCCTCACTCTCATCGGGGTGCTCATCCAGATCCGGGGGGAGGACAGGCGGCCGTTGCCGGAGGGCTCCTACTACCTTTTCCAGATCGAGGGCCTGGAGGTCTTCGACGAGAAGGGCAGACGCCTGGGTGTCATCGAGGAGATCATCCATACCCAGGCCCACGACATCTACCTGACCAAGGGCGAAGCGACTTACCTTATCCCGGCTCTTAAAAAAGTGATCCGAAAGGTAGATCTGGCCGAAAACCGGATGACTGTCGATATGACGGCGATCGAGGGGGAAAAAGATGCGGATTGACATCATCACCC
>Ga0074199_1001837_pt1 | contig 15736 bp, 12 predicted proteins | sample EPASupsiteSAE347_FD_64528 | JGI IMG/M metagenome (GOLD analysis project Ga0074199, IMG submission 64528) | Bioremediated contaminated groundwater from EPA Superfund site, New Mexico - Sample SAE3-47 | ecosystem: Environmental > Aquatic > Deep subsurface > Groundwater > Contaminated ...
CCCCAGGGGATCCGCCTCATCCTGGAGGACGTCGTGGCTGTTCAACTTCAGGATGAGGGGAATCCGGCCGGCAAATTCCGACGCGCCCGCTTCCATAAAACCGAGGGGAGCCGCATAGGCGGAGAGACCCGCCTCGATGGCCATTTGAAAGTGGTAGCGCGGATCGTAGGCCGGGGGATTCGGGGCGAAACTGCGGCCGGGGCCGTGCTCAAACCCCTGGTCCACCGGCAGGATGAGCAGCCTCCCGCTTCCGGCCAGCCGGCCCTGGTTGAACAGCCGGTAGAGAGCGCCCAGAACTCCGGGATTTTCACCGGCATACCAACTTAGAATTTCCTGCACCCGTTCCGTCATGATTTTTCCTCCTTTTTCGGCTTTTCAAAGCCGCTTTATACTTCCACCACCTGCGCCGCCTCGATATAGGCCAGGAACGCCTTAAGAGGGCGCCCAGGATATACCGGCCCCAGGAGGCTCAGGTAATTTCGGATCTGTCTTTCGTGCTCTTCGCTTCCTTCCTGACCGGTTTTAAAATCTATCAGGGTGATCTGGTTTTTATCCTGAATCACCCGGTCCACCCGGTAGAGGGAACCGTCCCTGCCGACGAATTCCGCCTCGGTCAGGATCTCCCTTCCTTCTCTCGCCTTAAACCATTCCGACACGTTTGGATTGAGAAGAAATTTCTCCAGGGTCTTACCGGCCCGGGAACGGTCGATGCTTCGGCCCTGGCGGGCCTTCCCTAAAAGTTCCTCCAGAAAAAGTTTTGAGGGTTCGGGCAGAAATTTTATATTCTTCAAAACGTCGTGATAAAAATCGCCCAGCCGGCTTTCGGCCTGCCTTTTGGCGGTCCAGGGGCGTTCAAATTTATCCTCGGCCAATGGCATGGCGTCCGGGACGGCCTCAAGAGGTTTTTCTTTTGAGACCCCGGAGGCCGGGCAAAAACGTCCCCTGTTTCCGAATTCACCCTCTTCAAAAAGAGTCAGCCACTCCGCCCCCCGGCTCTTCGGGAGGACGACCAGGTTGTAGAGTTCGTTTTGGGCACGCGTACAGATGACGTAAAGCAGGTTGAGCTGTTGGCAAAGCTCCTCTTCATGCGCCTCCAGGAAGGGAAGGGCCATGTCGGGCCGCTCGGGAAGAAGTCTCTCGAACAGTTTTTTATTCAAGCTTTGAACCGCCAGGGCCTCTTCCTCCTTCCGGAAATAGAGGCTCCCCGGGGCACGGCCCCCGTTGCCGTAGATAAGGTTGATCACCACGGGGAAGCCCAGACCCTTGCTCTTGTGGAAGGTCAGGAGGCGCACGGCGTCGAGGTATTCCGGGAGGTTAACGTCGAAAGACTCCGCCTCCCGCTCTTCCACGTATTTCAGGAAGTCTCCCAGATTGTTTTTCCCCAGCTCTTCCAGGGCGCCGATCCCCTCCAGCAGTTTCAGGACGGCCCCGGCCTCTGCCGGGAAATTTTGGAGAACGCCGAATTTTTTGAGCGCCAGGCAGACCAGGTCGTAGAGCGGAAGATAGCCGACCGTTCGGTACAGCTCCAGGAAGAGGCTGTCCCAGAGAGGCGCAAAAAGTGAGTTCTCCCGGAAGGAGATATAAAGGTGAGCCTCCCGGCTTTCTGAGAGGTGGCCCGAGGCTATGAAGTCCCATATATCCTGTCTTTTCAGGGACGGCAGAATTTTCCCGGCGGCCGAGAGGAAGACCTTGCCGCAGATGAAGCGGGCGAAGGCGAGGTTGTCAACCGGGGAATCCAGAAATTTCAAAAGTTCCAGGATCTCCGCGATCACGCGGCGCTTCCGGATGTCGAGGGAACCCGTGGCCGTGGCCTGAATTTTCGCCTCGGTGAGCCAGTTTATGACTTTTTCCATTTCCGAGTTCCGGGCGGTCAGGATGGCGATGTCTCCCGGGCGACAGCCCCGGTCGAAGAGATCGGCCAGAATCTCAAGAAGCGCCGCCTTCTCCGGAGATTCTTCTTCCTCCACTGCCTCCTGGTCAACAGCCGTCTCCCCGGCCTCTTCCGGGGAATTTTCATTTTCATCCCCTTTTTCAGATTCTCCAAAAAGCCGGACTCTCACATAGCCTTCTTCCTCCAGGCCGGGCAGAACTTCCTGGGCGAGGGCGGAAAGCTCCGTCCGGTCTTCGTAGTCGTGAGCGGCCGCCCATTGGGGAAAGCGTTCCCTGAAAAGCCGGTGAACGTATTGAACCAGGACCCCTCCGCTCCTGAAGTTCGTCTTCAGCGATTGTACGGATGAGGCGTCCCGGACGCTGGGGGGGAGCCAGCTTTCCCCCTCGGGGGGTTTCCCCTCGATTTCCCGCTTGAGGTTCCTCATGATCCGGTAATCGGCCCGCCGGAACTGATAGATTGCCTGCTTGAGATCCCCCACGGCAAAGAGAGAGCCGTCCCGGGCCAGGGCCTCGTAGAGAAGAGGAGTCAGGCTCATCCACTGGGACGGATCGGTGTCCTGGAATTCGTCGATCAGGTAGTGGCTGAGACGTTCCCCCAGTTTGAAATAGATTTCCGGCACCCGCTCCTCGTTAATAAAGGCAGCCAGCCGGGTGTTGATATCGCTGATATGAAGAATTGAAAGCCTTTTTTTCACCCTCTCAAGGCACGCCTTGAACGGCTCGTAGAGATCTCCGTAGAAAGCCACTTTCGTTGAGGAGAAGGCCTCGGCCAGATCAAGCGCGACTTCCTCCAGCTCCCGCCATTTTATTTCCGCCTCCGCCGCCCGGGTCTTCATTTCTCCGCGAAGGGCGGTCTTTTTCACGGGGAAGGTGAGTTTATGCGTCGCCAGCCATGAAAAATCGCGGCCTTTCAGATGCTCTCCCATGGTTCCTTTCAGGGGAAGTTCCCCAAGTTCCAGGTAGGCTCTCTCGATGATACGAAAGGCCGCCTCCATCTCTTTCTGCCGGTTTGAGAAGACGAGCTTCCGCATGGACCTTCCTTCCCGGCCGAGAAGGTCTTCCAGGAGGCGGGTGAAATCCTCGATGGGGTCCCAGGGGAAGCGATTTCCCGGGCTTTCATTCAGAGAGGCGAGGTAGCGGGCGATGAGATCGTCGGGCAGAAGCTCCCGGCCCTCTTCAAAAAGCAGGGAGACGGACTGGTTCAAGAGCTCCTGGTAGGAGAGGACTATCCGCGGATTCGGCCTCATTCCGAGTTCGAGGGTCGAGGCCGCAAGGAGGGACTGCATGAAACTGTCAATCGTCCGGATGTTGAAGTCGGAGTAACGCAGGAGAATTCTGTCCACCGCTTCCCGGGCCATGCCGGCTGTTTCGGCGTAAGGGCTGCCCAGGAACCCGGAGATTTCCTGGGACAGTTCCGCATCCAGCCCCAAAGCCATTTTTTTCAACAGCTCCAGGATCCTCTGCTTCATCTCCCGGGCCGCGTTGTTGGTAAAGGTTACGGCCAGAAGATTGGCGATGTCGTTGTCCCCGATGCGGGAGGAGAGGATGAATTTTAAGTACCGCCGCGCCAGGTGCTCGGTCTTGCCGGAGCCGGCCGAGGCCGAAAGGAGCAGGAGGTGGGGGAAGGGCATTTCTGGCATTTAAGCGGCACTCCTCGGAATCATCTTATCATAAAGTTCATAAAGAAGATCAGATGTTCCTGCTCCCGGGCGGAGAAATAAAATTTGCAGGGGCGGTTCGCGAACCGCCCCCTGCCGCGCCGATGAAAGGAGAACCGGGCCAGAGGCTTGAATTTCCACTGAACGGGTTGAAAAGGGAGATAGTTATGAACGGTTGGGATGTGTTTGTCTCGTATGCCACGGAGGACAAGGAGGCGTTCGTTCGCGATCTTGTCGAGGCACTGGTTGCAAATGAACTGCAGGTATGGTATGTCCCCCTCAAATTTGGAGACAGCCTGAATAGATCGATCGAAAAGGGACTTTCTTCCTGCAAATATGGAGTTGTCGTCCTGAGTCCCGCCTTTTTCTCCAGAGACTGGCCCCAAAAGGAACTCGATGCGCTGGTCCAGCGCGAGACGAAGGAACATAAGGAAATACTTCCGATCTGGCACAATATCAGCAGGGACGAGGTTGCCAAATACTCTTTGTTATTGGCGGATAAAGTGGCGGTCAAGAGTTCCGAGGACCTGGAAATAATTGTAAACAATATTCTCGACGTCGTCCGCCCCCGCCCTGCTCGTGCCGATACCGGATCCTAAAATTTGGTGTAAGGTCTTGTTTTTTGCATCCTGAGTTCTTTTCTTCCGTCTCTTCTCTCCCGGAACGGCTTTTATCCCCGATGGATTCGTGCTTCCGGTCCGCGTAATTGTTACATGGCTTCTTCTAATTCGTGTTGTATCAGTTTATTAACACTCTCACCTGCCTGAAATGCTTTTGCAGCAAGAGTCTTATGTAATTGAGAAGGAATTCTCAGAGATATTTTACCAGAATACTTCTTGTTGGTAATTGCCGCTGGAAGTGATCTGCCTTCTTTCCGTAGTATTTGTATGGCTTCCTCGACTGCTTCACATAGTTCATCAAAAACCTTCTTTTGATTTTTCCCGTGTACGCCGCCGATAATAAGGCCAGGGGACGTCCCGACGTAACACTGGTCCTCTTTAGACCACTCCACGATCTTCAGGTAATCATCGCCGGTTTTCTTCATTGCGAAACCTCCTTCAATGCCCGTCTTACCGCTTTTTTCTGATAATCTGCGGATAATTCCTCCCTGCATCCTGCGGAGGGAATAAGGGGAGGCGCACGGAATTACCCTTCCGGAAAGGCAAGACGTCGCATGAGTTGGAAATTACTGGAAGAGGCCCGGCAGGTGCTGGGCAGGGAGACCCGGCTTGTGCCCCCCCCATCGGGGGGAGGGCTTCGCTGGGTCCTGGCCTACCCCAACACTTATTTCACGGGCATGTCCAGTCTGGGATTCCAGGCCATTTTCGGCCTCTTAAACAGCCTTCCCGGCGTCACCTGCGAGCGGGCCTTCCTCCCGGATCCAGAAGGTCTCCGGGAGTTTATTAATTCCGGCCGGGCACTTTTTTCCCTCGAATCGCAGAGGCCGATCCAGGAATGCGACGTGCTGGGCTTTTCTCTGGCCTACGAGCCGGACATCTTAAATGTTTTAAAAATCCTGGATCTGGCCGGCATTCCGCTCCTGGCCGCCGATAGGGATGAGTCGCATCCCATCGTGGCTGTTGGGGGTGCGGTTGCGACCATAAATCCCGATCCGCTGGCCAATTTCGCTGATTTCTGCGTGGTCGGAGAGGCGGAAGAGGTCCTTCTTCCCATTAACCGCGTCCTCCTGCAAAAAGAATCCATGAGCCGTCCGGAGCTATTGCGGGAACTGGCGCGTATTCCCGGCGTCTATGTCCCCTCTCTTTATCGCTTCTTTTTTGAGGGGGCACACCTTACAGAAATAGAGCCCCTGGACGGAGCTCCCGCCCGCGTCGTAAGGCAGGCGCCCCGGGAGCTTTCTTTTATGACGCACAGTTTGATCCTGAGCCCGGACACGGAATTCTCCGGGACGTTTATCATCGAGCTGATGCGCGGCTGCCCCTGGCACTGCCGATTCTGCGTCATCGGAGGTTGTTTCGGCCCCTTCCGCCTGCGGAGAGGTGACGCCCTTCTTGAAGCGGCCAGGAAGCATCTCGGACGGACGAAAAGGATTGGCCTTCTCGGGGCCTCGGTCACCGATCATCCGGATCTGGAGCGCATCTGTCTTGAACTGGCGGAGGAGGGGGCGGAAATCTCTTTTTCTTCCATGCGGGCCGGCTCCGTTTCGGCCGGGCTGCTGGAGGCACTGGTCCGGGGAGGACAGAGAACCATGACCCTGGCTCCGGAGACGCCGGATGAGGCGGAACGGGCGGCCCTGGGCAAGTCTTTGCCGGACGAAGCGGTTTTTCAAAGCCTGGCCCTGGCCTCAAAAGCCGGGATTCGGCAGGTTCGTCTGTATTTCATGATGGGACTTCCCGGGGAGAAGAGCGGCTCCGGCCTCAGGATCGCCTCCTTCCTCAAGAAAATAAGGGGGGATTTTCCCGGCCTGGCCTTAAGCGTAAGCGTCGCCCCCTTTGTTCCCAAGCCTAAGACCAGGCTGCAGAACGCCCCCATGGCATCCATCACTCACCTCAGGGGGGAGATGGACGCCTTAAGAGGAGCGCTCCGGGGGGCGGATAGAATCAGCCTCCAGGCGGAGAGTCCCGAACGGGCCTCTCTTCAGGCAATCATCTCCAGGGGGGACAGGAGGCTTTCCAAAGCCTTCCTGGAATGCTATGAAAAGGGCACTTCCTCTTCCTGGAAAAAAGCCCTGAAGAGCCTCGATTTTAATGTTTTATCCTTTCTCGAAGAGAGAAATCCGGCGGCGAAGTCTCCCTGGGATGTGATACTCAGTCAAAAAAAAGGTGGGACGGAATGAATCCGCATAGCATACTAAGAAAAAGTGGCGGAATTACCTATATCTCTTTCAGCCACTTTGAGGAGAGCGGGGGCGTTCTGGCCGCCTTTACGACCCGCCTGGGCGGGTTCAGCGCCGCTCCCTACGACACGCTGAACGTGGGGCTTTTCTGTGGAGACAAGCCATACCATGTCCAGGAGAACAGAAGAAAAATTGAGTCTTCGCTGTCGGTCTCTCTCCGGGACAGGGTGCTCATCGTCCACGGCAACCAAATAGTTGTTGCGGAGAGGGAACTTCGGAATGATGAACTTCCGGAGGGAGATGCAATCCTCACCTGTCTTCCGGGATATACCCTCTCGATGACCTTTGCCGACTGCGTGCCGGTTTTCCTTTATGATCCGGATTGGAAGGCCATAGCCCTGGTTCACGCCGGCTGGCGGGGCACTCTGGCCGGGATTTCCGCGCTGGCGGTGGAGCGGATGAACTGCGAATACGGCTCAACTCCGGGGCGGATCCTGGCGGCCATCGGCCCTTCAATCGGCCCCTGCTGCTTCATGGTGGACGAGGAAGTCGCCTCCCGCTTTTCCGAGAAATTCCCTTACGGGCAGGACTTGATACACAGAATGGCAAATCTAACTTCAGTTGATCTCTGGGAGGCCAACCGGAGGCAGCTGGTTGAAAGCGGAATCCATGACGAAAATATTGCCGTAAGCGGGTTTTGCACCTCCTGCCGAAAAGATCTGTTTTTTTCCTACCGCCGGGACGGGCGTACCAGCGGCCGGATGGCCGCAATCATGTCAATAAACAAGAAGGTGGACAAGGATGCCTAAAGAAAAAATCATGGTGGTGGATGACGAACGGAACATCGTGGAGCTCGTCAAGTACAACCTCGAGAAAGAGGGATACGACGTCATCTGCGCCTATGACGGCTTTGAGGCCGTCAATCTGGCCAAGCAGGACCGCCCCGACCTCATCGTCCTCGACATCATGCTCCCGGGCCAGGGGGGCCTCGAGGTCTGCCGGGCTCTCCGGAAGGAGACCAAGATTCCCATCATAATGGCCACGGCCAAGGGGGAGGAGATTGACAAAATCCTGGGCCTGGAGTTGGGCGCCGACGACTACGTCGTCAAGCCGTTCAGTCCCCGCGAGCTGGTGGCCAGAGTCAAGGCCATCCTCAGGAGAACCTCTTCCAAAGCCGAAGAAAAGGACAAACTTCTTTTCGACGATATCGCGATCAACCTGGTGAAACACGAGGTTCGCAAGAAGGGCGAAATTGTGGATTTGAAACCCAAGGAATTCGACCTTTTGAAGCTCCTGGCGGCCAACGCGGGAAAAGTTTTTACCCGGGATTTCCTGCTGGAACAGCTCTGGGGCTATGATTATCTCGGCGATACCCGGACCGTGGACGTCCACATGCGGCGCCTGCGGCAGAAGATAGAAAATGATCCCGCCACCCCCTTCTACCTCAAGACAGTGCATGGGATCGGCTACAAATTCCAGTACGAGGAGAAGGAATAGCGCGATGCCCAGGAGCGCACTGGGAAGGCTGAACGAAATACTCCTGGACAATCTGGATGATTCCGTGATCGCCATAGACCGCGAGGGGAAGGTGCTCGTCTTCAACCGGGCCGCGTCGGAGCTCTTTTCCATTCCGCGGGAAAAGATTCTCAAGAAAAGCCTCTGGGATGCGCTCAAAATGTCGGATTTCACCAGGACGCTTATTGCCATGGTGAAGGAGCCAGAAGCGAAGAGGCGGGACATGGTCGTCATCTTTCCGGGGGATAAAGTCTTCCTGGCCGATATGCTTCCGGTGCGTGGTGCGGATGGACGCCTCCAGGGCGCCATCGCCATTCTTAAGGATCTCACGGAACTGCGCCGCATAGAACAGGCTATGCACCACTTTGTGGCCAATGTCTCCCACGAGCTCAAGACGCCGCTCACCGCCATAAAGGGATTCGTGGAGACCCTCCTGGAAGGCGCCATGGACGACCCCGAGATCTGCCATCGTTTCCTGCACATCATCAATGATGAGACCAACCGCCTGGCCCGCCTCATCATCAGCCTGCTGGACATCTCTTCCATGGCCGCCCATAAGGAGGAACTCAAGCGGAAGCCGATTCAATTCAGCCAACTGCTGGATAAGGCGCTCAAAATTCTGGAGCCCCTGGCCGCCCGAAAAAACGTCAAGATCGAAGTTCTGGTTTCAAAAAAACTTCCCTACATCTCCGTGGATGAGGACAAAATTTCGCAGGTGCTGGTCAACCTGCTGGATAACGCCATCAAGTTTACGGCTCTGAAATCCAAAGGCAGCGTCACCGTCGAGGCACAGGTGGAAAAAGAGGGCCTCCGGGTCTCGATAACCGACAAGGGCATCGGTATTCCAGCGGACGAAGTTGATAAAATATTTGACCGTTTCTACCGGGTGAAATCAGGGCCATCGGCGGAGTTGGGGGGGACGGGTCTGGGTCTCTCCATCACCCGCCAGATCATAGAGGCCCACGGCGGTACTATCGGCGTGAGCTCTACTTTCGGCCAGGGAAGCACCTTTACTTTCTTTCTGCCCCCCGAGAAAGTGCCCTCTAAATGACGAACAAGAAAGTTCCGAACGAAACACTTTCTCCGCAATATGACCGGCTGACCGGCCTGCCCATTCTTTCGTCAGTGTATGGGCTGGTGAAGGAGGGTCTGGATCTACACGAGAAGGTGGGCTTTCTCTATTTTGACGTCATCCAGTTCCGGGAACTGGAAACGAAGTTCGGACGCGGTGCCTGCCGGCGCCTTCTCGCCGTGCTGGGCGATGCACTGAAAAGTCAGAGGGGGAAGCTATTCCGGGAGGAGGATCTGGTCGCCGTCGGTGGGGTTGAGGCGGATTATTTCGTCATATTTTTATTCTCTCCGCCCCGCCGCAAGGAGCAGTTCAATTCCACCGATCTCAAGCTAATATCCTACCGGGTGCTTCAAAAGCTGCAGAACATTCTCAGCGAGGAAGGACCCCGCCTGGGCTTCGGTGAGAAGATAGACTTTCACACCGGCTATACCGTCATCAGCGCGGAACCCGGAATTGACGTGGAGCGCCTGATCTACGAGGCCCAGAAGGAAGCGACCTTAAGATCGCGGATGGAAGAGATAATGACCCAGTTTGTCTCCAATGTCTCCCATGAACTGAGGACACCTCTCACCTGCATCAAGGGATATGTGGAGACCCTTCTGGAAGGGGCCATGAATGAGGAGGCCACGCTCAGAAAATTCCTCCAGGTCATCAGCGACGAGACGGAGCGTATGGAGCGCCTGATCAACGACCTCCTGGACCTTTCGATGATCGAGGCCCGCCAGGTGTCCCTTAACTTTGACGAAGTGGATATGAAAAAACTCGTCCAGGATACCGTGGACGTTCTCCTGCCCTATGCCCAGCGCCGCCGTGTCCGCCTGGAGGTGCGCCTCCCGAGGCAGCCAATTTTACTCAATGCCGATGAAGACCGCCTGCGCCAGGTTCTGATCAATCTCGCGGAGAACGCGATCAAGCACTCAAATACCGGCGAGGCGGTCACGCTCTCCGTCCGGCGCCTGGAAAAAGAAGTGGAAGTCAGCGTCCTCGACCGGGGAATCGGGATTCCCCCGGCGGAAAAGGAGAAGATTTTCGAGCGATTCTACCGGGTCACCCGCAACCGTCGCTCCCCTGAAGGGGGAAGGGGGCTGGGGCTGGCCATCGCCAGGAATATCGTGGAAGCTCACGGGGGAACAATCGGCGTCAAAAGCCGCCTGGGAAAAGGGAGCCGCTTCGTCTTCACCATCCCCACCGAGGAGGATTTCTGGAAAGAGGCCGACTAAGCCTTACACCCTTCTCTCTCCCGCCTCGGCGGCCGCACTCTCCCCTGCCAGATAACCCGTTGAAAAGGCCGCCTGCAGGTTGTAACCGCCGGTCCGGGCGTCTACGTCTATAATCTCTCCGCAGAAAAAAAGATTCTTAAGCAATCGCGACGCCATCGTATGGGGATCGATCTCGCGGACCAGGACCCCGCCCCGCGTCACGATGGCCTCCTCGATGGGACGGGTGCCGGTGATCGTGAACGAAAAATCCTTAAGGAGATGTATCAGGCGGGCCCGCTCCTCCTTCGTCAACTGGTTCACCTTTTTCTCAGGCGGGATTTTCAGGAGCTTAAGGAACACCTCGATCATTTTTTTCGGAAGAAGTTCGGCCAGGTAGTTCTTGAATTCCCGGCGGCCGAAATCCTTCATATCGCGTAAGAGCCTCTCCTGTAATTTGTTTTCGTCGAGAGCTGGTTTAAGATCGATGGAGAGGGCTGCCTTCCCGTGCCTTTCGATGAGATCCCCGGCGGCGGCGCTTAAACTCAGGATAATGGGACCCGAGACGCCGAAATGGGTAAAGAGCATCTCCCCGAACTCCGAGGTCTCCTCCTTACCTGAGACCTGGAGGGCGGCCCGCACGTTTCGCAGAGAAAGGCCCTGGAGGGATCGGATAAAGTCCTCTTTTGCCGCAAGCGGCACGAGGGCCGGCCGGAGGGGGACGATGGTGTGGCCCAGCCTTTCGGCCATGGCGTAACCGTCACCGGTGGAGCCGGTGCCCGGATATGACTTCCCGCCGGTGGCCAGAACAACGCTTCGGGCCGGAAGGAAGCTCCCATCGGCCAGGGTGACTCCCGTGACTTTCCCAGGCCGGGCCTCCACGGAGCGGACCTTGGATTGGAAGCGGATCCGAACCTTCCCCTCCCGCAGGTAGCCGAGCAGAACATCGAGCACGGATGAGGCCTGGTCCGTTTCGGGAAAGATACGCCCGCCCCTCTCCGTCTTGAGGGCCAGACCCCGCCCTTGAAAAAATGCCGCCAGGTTTTCATTTGAAAGGCGGTGGAAGGCGTGACGCAGAAAGTTGCGGGTCGCCCCGAAGTTCTGGAGAAATTCCTCGATTTCTCCGGCGTTGGTGAGGTTGCAGCGCCCTTTTCCGCTGATGAGAAGCTTAAGGCCCGGGCCATTCATCTTTTCGAGCAGGAGCACCGAGGCTCCGCACTCGGCCGCACGGCCCGCCGCCATAAGCCCCGAGGCGCCGCCGCCGATTATAATAACTTCATCGGGTATTTTAATATTCATTAGAAAAAATAAAGCGGGCCGTCCTTGCGGAGGCGCCGGCGCCTTTCTTCGTAATCTGGCAGGATGCTTCCGAGAAGCCTCCAGAAGCGCTTGGAGTGGTTGCAGTGTTTCAAGTGACAGAGCTCGTGGACGATGACATAGTCCACGAGGTCCATGGGAGCCATGACGACCTGCCAGGTGACGCGGACTTCCCCCTTGCCGTTACAGCTTCCCCAGCGCCTGGTTGCATTCCCCAGCTTAAAACCGGCCGGAACAAAGCCGAACTTTTCGCAGAAGCTCTGCATCCGTTCCGAAAAGACCGCCTGAGCCTGCCACCGATACCAGCCGGTAAGAAGTTCCCGGATTTTTTCGGCCCGAGGAAGCTTTTCCTCCGGTGAGACCAGGAGATGGCCATCCAGCAGGCTGACGCTCCTTCTCCCCTCCTCCGGGAGAACCTTGAGGATAAGGCTCTTTCCCAGATAAAGAAAGATCTCGCCCGAGACGAATTCCCGCTTCGGCTTAAAGCCTTCCAGCTCCCGGAACTCCCGTTGTTTCTTCAGAATCCAGGGCGCTTTCTCGCGTACCATCCGCCCCAGTTCCCCGATGGAAGCGCGCATCGGAGCCCGCAGGTAAACGCCCTCATGGGGATCCACGAAGAGGCTGATCGTCCGCCGCCATCGCCTTCGTCTCACAGCAAATTCGATGACGGTATTTCCGAAGGAGATACTGCTCTTTTCAATATTCATCTTATGGCTTGTTTTCAGTTTCAATGGTCCCATTCATTACCTCAATAATTTTTTCGATATCCGACAAGAATACATCGGTGTATGTTTCGCCAAGATGGTGCCTGTCGTCTGAGAGACAGCCGGCAAAGCCGGCGCTTTCGATATTGGGACGAATATCCTGCATCAGAATCCGAAGTTCTGATGACTGCAACAACGCACCCATCTCCATAAAACCCGGTTGATTAAGCTTCAACCAGATTCGCTCCAAGGCGCTCAGGAGCAGAGGCCAGTTGACCCATTTAGGGATATTACCTTGCAGGCCAAGAAAACTTAACCACTCGGATCTGTTCAGCCAATAGTGTTTTTCCCTGCCTGCGGAGCGAACCCGCACGAGGCCGGATTGTGCCATTTCCACCAGAGCATCCTGAACCGTTTTTTGAGAAAAGTATATCTCCCTGGCGATCAGGCTGGGATGAGCGCTCTCATGGGTCAGGAGATAGGCCACAATCTCGGCTCTGGCCGAGATGCCCAAAAGAGCGCGGAGTTTTATATTGAAAAGCAAGCGCGTTGTCTCCACCGGTGGAAAATGAAGATGACGACCACGGAGTTTTATTGGTCCGCGAAGAAGCCCGTGTTTCTGGAATGAAGGATCGCGGTCGCCGTAATGCGCAATCTGTTTTCCATCCTTGGCTAAAAAAAGGTTTTCTTCGCCGGCGGAATTTGTTATCCCATCGAATCCCTTCCATTTAAGAGATTTACTCTTTTCGGTCAAGTAACCTGCAATAGCCGCAAGAACGCGTTCGCCTGCGAAGATTTCTCTTGTTAATATTCTTTTGAGTCTTTGAATATTAATAAATTCCCCCCTTGTCAGCCAATCGAGTATTTCGTCAAACAAGCGGGCATCGTAGCGGGAAATTGTACAGGAGAAAAGAAGGAGCGCCTCCGGATCGATGACCCGGTTGTCCTTGCTTTCGGCATAGCCTGCCACTCCAAGGGCGGACCATTGCCGCCAAAGGAAGGAGAGCATATGCTCTAGGTATTTTTCCTTAAATTTTTTCAGCGATTTCTTCATAGCCAATATTTTTGAGCATGTCTTTCAGAATCACCCTGAAGGGTTCCGACGGATCGTGCTGCATCGCCCATCGAGCGGCAGATTCAATCTCTGCATTCGCGGGTTTGAGAGCAAGGAGGTCTTCGATATGTTTTCCGGGGCCATGATCGACAGCCGCGTATAATTTCAAGTGGATCAGATCGAATCGCCCAAGAAAGTGGATACTGAGAACTTGACCGAACAGATGCTTAATCGTTCTCTCATTATAGCCTTCCGGAAGTCCGAAATCCATCAAGTCTGCCGGACCCGAATTGAGCCAGTTTTCATCCAGGCCCAGATCCCGGGCCACCTGCCGCGCCGCCTTTGCGAGATAATCCGGGAACGGCTTTCCAGACTTGATAATGAGGCCTCCCTCAGGGGCGGCATAGCCGATCGCAACTACATCCACGTCTTTTGTCGGTCGCCGGATGAACCCCATGACAAGAAGTGCCGAGCCCCCGCAGACAAAGAGGATGGTTGACGGAGCCCCCTCTATCTCCAAGCGAGAGCCGAGGAGCCCAAGCGCCCGCTCAAATTGCTCTTTTGATTCCATATTATAAGTAATACCTCTTGTCATAAGTGGTTATGCTTATATTATAGCATTACTTGTCAAATATTTCAAACAGCAAGTCCGGACTCATTGAATTTCGCGACGCAGTACACCACGAAATACTGATGGAATGTCCAACGAAAAGGGTTCGAGTGCCATTGTTCCATCTTTTCTCCCGTAGAACGTTGCATATCAGGGGCGGCGGAACGTCGTCACCTGAATATATTCGTTATTTTTCTATTCTTTTTATTCTTTGGCTATCTCTTATATGTAAGGCGGCTCCGATAAGAAATATTATACCTACTGGAAATAAAAACAATAATCCCTTATTATCCGAAAAAATTATACTTAAGATACCCATGCCGATAAAAAACAATCCGATAAGCCCATAAATAATTGCTCCACTTATGTATGCTGAGCTCGTTTTTTGATATACAGTTTTTCCTCTGGCCAATAATTCATTTATAGCTTTGACTTCGCTCTCGCATTTATCTTTGCATGCCATGCCATTTGTAACATCAACCGCACAATTCATACATAATGCCCGTTGACAATTTTTACATATAGCAACCGCATCGGATTCAGGATGATAATAGCATTTCATTGATTTTCTCCTTTAGCGAACTCCTTATTAGATGGAGCAGGCCTTTTTTCTTAAATCGGCTCTGAGTCGTATTCTGCCCTTCCTTTTTCCCCGTCCTCTACAGCACGTCCACAAAAGTTTCAAGACCCTCCACGGAGCTTCCGCCCGCCTGTATGCGGAACCTCCCCGGCTCCACTCCGTGGCGCATTTCTCTGTTCCAGAACGCGAAGGATTCCGCCGGCGTCAGTGTAAAGATAACCTCGTCCGATTCGCCCGGCTTAAGGGTAACGCGATAAAATCCCTTAAGTTCCCGGACTGGCCGGGTGACACTGGCCACCAGATCCTGAATGTAAAGCTGCACCACTTCGTCTCCGGTTCTGGCACCAGTATTTTTCACCGTCACGCGCACCTCGAGGTTATCGCCCGCGTGGATGCAAGGCGGATTTAAACGCAGGTTACTGTAAGCAAAGGTAGTGTAACTCAGGCCGTGCCCAAATGGATAGAGGGGCGAATTCGGCGCGTCGAGGTACTTGGAGGTAAACTTGTTTTTAACATCGGCGGGTCTCCCCGTACTCTTGCAATTATAGAAGATGGGGATCTGCCCGGTGCTTCTGGGGAAGGAGATGGGAAGTCTTCCGCCGGGATTCACCTCGCCGAAAAGCGTCCCGACCAGCGCCTGTGCGCCCATGGTGCCGGGGAACCAGGCCTCAAGGATCGCGGGGATATGTTCCGCCGCCCAGCTTATGGTGAGGGGTCGGCCGTTCATCAGGACCAGCGCCACCGGCGTGCCGGTTTTGAAAACCGCTTCCAGAAGTTTCTGCTGATCCCCGGGAAGATCAAGGGAGGTCCTGCTGGCCGCTTCCCCGGACATGTCGGCTGCTTCTCCCAAAACGAGAACGGCCACCTGAGCATCTTTGGCGGCTTTTACCGCTTCCTCGATTCCCGGCGCCGGGGCCTCCCCCAGGATGGGGCAGCCCCGGGCATAGGCAATCCGGCAGGAAGGTTTTAAATAGGCGCGGAGCGCTTCCAGGACGGTGGCGGCGTCTTTGCCCCTTCCCTGAGCGGCCCACGGCCCGAGAATGTTGTTCCGATCGTCCGCCAGCGGGCCGATGAGGGCTATTGATTCAAGGTTCTCTCTCAGCGGGAGGAGATTATTTTCGTTCTTAAGGAGCACCAGGGATTTTTCTGCCAGGATTCTTGCCGTCTCCTTATGTTCCCGGCACAGGAGTACCTTTTTCACTATGGTTGGGTCGGTATAGGGGCGATCGAAGAGTCCCTTTTCGAACTTGATCCTGAGGATGCGCCGCACCGACTCGTCAATGACCTCCAAAGACACGGTTTTGTTTCTTACGAGGCCGGGCAGATTCTGCATGTATATGCCG
>Ga0074199_1001838_pt1 | contig 15736 bp, 8 predicted proteins | sample EPASupsiteSAE347_FD_64528 | JGI IMG/M metagenome (GOLD analysis project Ga0074199, IMG submission 64528) | Bioremediated contaminated groundwater from EPA Superfund site, New Mexico - Sample SAE3-47 | ecosystem: Environmental > Aquatic > Deep subsurface > Groundwater > Contaminated ...
GACCGCGCGGGGCGTCTTGGCGCCGCCGTTGTGCAAATAAGTGAGAAGCTGTTCGAAGGATGAGTGAAATTTTTCTGGGTCGGAAACCTGGCCGAAAGGCGGGCGCAGGCTGATGGGAAACAATCCTCTTGCAAGAAAGGCGCGCATTCTCGGGCCGCGAAAGGCAAAATAGTGATGGTGCCACGTCCGGCTGCTGTCCGGAACTCCGAATTGAATGCGCGGCCCGGGAAAAGTCAGCCAATAGGATGGCCCCTGTATAACGTGCGATTTGCCGCTCATGCGGAAATCGATGTTGCCGGTGTGGATGTATTGCAGGGTGTAATATCCGTCAAAATACTTGTCGATCCAGGAGGAGCAATGCTCGTTGCGGCCCCAATGCAGAAAGGTTAATCCGCCGAAATAATCCATGCTCAAAATGTACAAAAAAACGCTCGAAATGTCCATTGCATAATAGGTTCACCTGACGGGATGAGCGTCGGCCTGTTGTCGGGTAACTTTTATGCAAGGTTTCGAATATTTTGGCGGAAGGTTCAGCGTGTAGGCGACATTCGGAGGCAATCGCGCTTCCAGGATAAAAACGGGTTCATCCGCCTTCCAGGATATTTTCACTTCTCCCTGCGGTATGCGCAGGGAACCCTTTGCCGATCTCAGACTTCCGGGATGAGGTTCGATAACAATCTCCTTGAATCCCGGCTTGGCGGGTTTTATTCCGAGGATATTGGAGTGGAAATGCGGATAGGCGCTCACTCCAAAGATGTTCACTTCATACTCTTCATCAAGGCTGGGCTTGTCCTTGTATTGGCTTAAATTGAAATGTTCGCCGAAAGTGGTCGCTCCCAATTCCAGCCAGCGACCGTAATAGGCCTTCATCAGGTTAACGGCCATGTCGTCTCGTCCGGCGCGGAACAGGACCTCGAGGAAATAATAGTAAAAGCCAAGGTTTACCTGGTATTTTTCGAATTCCCCGGCCGCGCCGCCCAAATCGTCGCATAAATATGACAGCACTTTCTCGGCCTTTTCGGTGTCGCACAGATCGAAATACAAGGCCGCTATCAGAAAAACATGGGAACTGACTTCCGAAATTTCCTTTTCCTTGCGCCAGTCGACGTAAAGATTTTTAGTCTTGTCCCAGAAGCGTTCGTTGCAGGCTTGCTTGACCCGCAAAGCTTTCCTTTTGTAGAACGCGGCGTCTTCCGCAAATCCAAGTTCATCAGCCAGGAAAGCCATTGAGTTCAACGCGGCGAAATAAAGAATGTTGTGGCTGAAAAGCTCGCCTTCCATAAAATCGTTGTACATTGGCGCGGCGTCGTCCAGCCAGATGTGGCCCTGGCCCTCCAGGTAATATCGATTTTTGCACTCCAGCAGGCCGTGTAAATCCGACATTTTTGACACATAGCGGAGATAGTTTACCAGGACGTCGTAGGTTTCCCTGATCAGAAAAGCATCGCCGGAAAACGTGTAATAATCCGCGGCCCAGACAATCCACCACAACGGCTGGCCGGTCGAATGATTGTTGGGCGAGGTGGCGCCCAGACCGTAGAACCAGCCCGATTTTTCGCGGGTCTGCATAACCAGATTGTAGGCCCGTTTTGACAGTTTATAGTCTCCGAAGCCGCAAGCCGCAGCGCGCATGGCGTAATTGAAAGTATTGCCGTTGCAGTTTCCTTCTTCCCGGCGCAGGCAATCCATGAAACTGTATTGCATGAGGATCGATAGTGTGTATTTGCTTGTTTCCCATATCCTGTCGATCATGGGATCGGAAGACTCGAACGCGTCAACATAGGCGGCGGGGTAGGAGATGTTTTTGATTAACGCCTTGAGCCTGACCTTGCTCCCTTTCCGGCAGGAAACATGCATATATCGTCCGCTGATCCTCTGAAACCTTTCCCATTTCTGGCGGCCTTTGGCGGTGTAAATCCTGTCGACGTAATTGATCCGGCCTTGAAGCGTAATTTTTTTATCATCTCTTAAAACAAAGCCATAGCCGACATCCAGAACAGCCTCGTCCTGGGAATCGATTTCCAGGCAGGGAAAGCCGGATTTAAGTTTGTCGAAAGAAATTATGCAGAATTGTCCGGCGCCAAGTTCGATTGCGCCGCCTGCGGGAGTTATTCCGTTTCTTTCCTCGGCCTGCATCAGACCGGAATAATCCGTTACCTGCCCGTAATCAAAGGGGTCCATTTCAATGACTGGAGATTTTAATTTGGGTAGGGCGGGGCAGCCTGTTCCGCCGCTCAGATCGGTCGGACAAGGCTGTCCGACCCTACCATTGGGAAAGGTTTCTTCCGGAAGGGCCGGAGCGATAATCTCCCGCAAAATATTCTGCAGGCTGTCGTTCATGCCTGAACTTTCATAAGGGCCGGCCAAAGTCCATTTCATCCGGTTTTTATCCTTTATGTTGGAGAAAGGAAAGTCGATCGGTTTGCCGGTGGCAGGATCCTTGAACGACAGGGAAAATCCCCATCCTCCTGTCCCCTGATCAACGGCAACCAATATTTTATTCCAACCGGGTTTCAGGGTAATTGTTTCGGACTCATTCCGGACCAGTCCCATGCCGTAATGATGTTGTTCATACTCATCCCTGCCGTACCAGATTCTTGTTCTGGCATATTCTTCGTCATATCCCTGTTCCAAGACCACGTTGTCGTTCAGCAATACCTTGAAGGCGTCGTCGCAGGAGATGTTCAGTATGACCTTCCGTTCCTTACCAGTATGGAAATAGGTTTGCGCATATCCGATCCGGTTTTCCCCTGGTGAAATTATTCCGTCAAAACTGATTGCGTGGAATCCCTTTGTTTCAAGCCGGCCTTTTTCGGCAAATACCGGTTTTTGCTCTTCCTCAATCAGGAAGGGGATTTCGCGCGGAATCAGGTTGAGCCACAGCTTGGCCGGGTGTTTCCCGAATAACTCAGGCTTTTCCCATCCATTGGCGTCGCAGTTCGGCGTCAGCCAATTCCGGTCATACTTTCGAAAATCGAAAGTCTCGGTAAAACCGCATGACCAGAACATGCGCGGCGAATTTTGGGCCCAGCAATCCGCCTTCTTAACCTTCCAGGTTTCATCGGAGACCAAGGTTTTTCTGCCGGCTTGTGTTTCCATTTCGAGCTGCACAATCAGTCCGCCCTGGCCCTTTGGTTGCCAATGCACGCCAATGCCGTAGTTGTGGCAAACCACGCCGATGATATTCTCTCCTTTTTGCAGGCGGTCGGCGATTGAATAGGTGTCGTAAAACGGCTGCCAGGGATGTCCGGGCGTGGGGCCCCGGCCCACGAACTTGCCGTTTAAGAACAATTGGCAATCGGTCATGGCCGAAATATGCAGTTCGGCGGTCGTAACCGGCGAGTCAATTTCAAAGACCTTTCGAGCGAAGAAATGAAAATTCACCGTCCACTCTGATTTCGGGTGCCAGATCCAGTTCGCCTTCCATTCGGTCAACATGTTTTTTCCCTTTCCGGTAATGCCTCAGTCTTCGGTGGAGACGGCCTGACCTCAGGCCGTACAGAGCGGGACGAGGTCGGCCTGTCCGTCGTAGCCCAAAGGCGAAGTCGGATCCCGTTTCCATCTTTCCACCCACGTAACTGAGGGGGTACCCTTTCCGTTATTTTCCGACCGGACACGCCTGCAGGCATCTTTCCACGATCGTATCGGTATGGCAGGGTGCCCGATAACCTATTGTTTGAAGGGGGTCTTTTTGTGAAAGACATTCCTGGACTTTTTCCTCCGATATTTCATCGGGAATAGGCATGTCCGGCGCTTTCCAGCCCAGGCATTTCGGTCCCTCGTCCGGGACCATTCCCAGGGATCTGGCCCAGCGGCAACGCGTCTCGCTTCTATGGAAAACATCATAACCGGCGATATTTTGCAAGCTGTTTTTATTCAAGGCTCTTGCCGGGCACGCGTCGGCGCATTTGCCGCAACGCAGGCAGAGCTGGGCGCCGGCGATAGAATCGGTAGTCGGCAGTTCGGCTGTGGTCAACACAAAGACGAACTTGTGGCGTGGTCCGAATTCAGGCGTCAGCAACAGTCCGCTTTGACCTAACTGTCCCAGGCCTGCGGCAGCGGCCAGCGGCGCATTGGCGCGCTGGTCTGGATGACCCAATTTTGCCCATTCGAATTCCCAATAAGGCGAAATTGTGCGGAAAGCGCTCAGCGTGCAGTCCGCCAGAGGCAAGGCGCGATGTCCGCCGGCCTCAAGGCATGAGGATACATCGTGCGCCGTCCACAATAATTCACGCAACGCCTGATATTGCAGGAAACTGTATGTGGTTGCGTCCTCTGCTTCCTGTTTGCCGGCCAAGTCCACCATTCGCTTTGAGAACCCGGCCAATAGAACGATCAATGAACGCGCTCCGGGAAGAATATCGGAGAAATCCGGCATGTCCGGCATTTTTGGCAAACTGTCGATTTTTGCGATTCCGATTTTGTCGACGTTCTTCAGAAAGGAGGAAAAGGCGTGGTCCAGCGACGCCCCTGCGAAAATTTCCGTCCGGGCAGACATTGGCGCTTGACAGATTACGCCGCAGGAAATCACTTCCGTTAGCTTGGAGTTTCCGTTCTGCGCGCCGGCCGTCATCGAGATTTGTTCCCTTTGCACACCGGCTTCGTTTCGGGCAGCCACCGCATAACGTATTGCGCGCGGCAAACCCGAGGCTGCGTCATGCTCGCGGCTCGCCGCAGGTTCGCCCTCCATAAACGGCAAAATATTCCAATCTGTTTTTTTCTGCACGAGCGCGGATAGCGGCGTCCAATCCTGCATGGCCTCAAATCCCAAGTCATCGAGATAAGCGGCGATATCGTAGGCGCCAATACTCAAGCGCACTTTTGTTGTGGAAGCAAGGTAGTCGAGATTGTCCCCAAGGTCGGGATGCGGATAAACAGGCAACCTGCGTCCGAGCGAAATGAGCCATGAAAAATTTTTGAACAGTTTTTCCGCCGGATAACCGGCAGGCAGGTTCATGGCATCGGCGCTGAATTCCGATAATGGCCGTATTACCAGTCGGTCGGCGCCGTTTTGTCGCGCCAGCCGTTTTATGTTTTCCAGCAATTCGTCCGCGCCCGCGCTGGATCGCGATTTTTTTCTGCGCGGCGCGCGTGAATAGTCCTTGTCCCAATATCGCAGCGGCTTTGCCATGCAAAACCGGAAACAGGAACCGAATTCTCCTCCGACCCGTTTAACGCCCTCGCGCGCCGCCTGATACAAAAAATCCTCGTCCACGCGGTCGTGTTTACCCAATTCATTCATGTCAAAGGCAAATTGTTCCCCCCACAGACAGCGCCAGCGGTTCAATTTGGCGTATTCATAGGTCTTGTTTCCAATGACAAGCTTGTCCACGCCGATCATTAAGTCCCTGCTGAAATTGCGGCCGGGGCAGTGTTTTTCGCACATTCCGCATTTATCGCAGAGCGTGGGCCCATCATAAAGCGGATCCGCATCCAGGTCGGCGGAAGTTATGACCGAGACAAGCCTTTGGCGCGGACCGTATTTTGGCGACATGAACATGTTGTTCCAACCGAATTCACCGAGTCCGGCAGCCACGGCCGCATGACGGTGCGAGAAGGAGGCCGTGTTTGTGGCGGATATCTCCTTGAACGGCCGATGCCTCCAGAATCCTGTGCAAGGGAAGGGGATGGCCGTTGTCCCGTTCTGTTCGAGAAAGCTGGCCATGCGTCTGCTGATGGTATCAAGCTTGGGGATCATTCCGATTTGAAAAGGGCCGGCGTAGTTGCCATTGGGTTCGCCGCCGTATTCGACCGACGCGTCCGGGTGGTGTATTCCGATCACGACCACAGATTTTGCCTCCGGCAGATGGGCTTTGGGGCTCAAGCGTTGCGGGGCGTGTTTCCATCGTGAAACCGGCGCAATGCCTATCAGGTCGGCGCCGAGTTTCAAGGCATATTCCTTCACTGCGGCGGTCAACTGCGCCTGTCTGCCGTTTTTTTCAGTTGTTGATTCTTTGCTTTTCATTGGATCCCATTTTCTATAATCTGGATTAATGAAACGTTTTCTTTTTTCCTGTAATAAAAGTAGCAGAAGAGGCTGGCGGGGCAATGGTAACAATGCGGCAAAGACGGGTAATTTTGCGTCAAATGTCTTTTCGCGGTATATCCTCAGACCGCACCCGCAGGCTTCGAGTCTGCCGGTCTGTTTGCGTTCGGTCGGCCATGCGCGCGTGGGAGCAAACCAGACGGCCGCACTCTGGCGGTCGATTGATTTTGTCCAATTGATCTGGACCGTGGCGGGGGAAGGCACGGTCGAATTCGGCGACCATCGGCACGTAATAAAAAACGGGCAGGTTGTTTGTTATTTGCCCGGCATGAAATTCGAGCTTACGGCGGGCGTGAAAGGATGGGAATATCGCTGGTTGACTTTTGACGGTTCATTGGCGCCATTGATCGTCAAGTTCTTGCGTCTCCCGTTGTCTCCGGCTGCGATAGGCCCTTGTCCCGTAAAATTGTTTTCATCGTTCGAGCGCGGGATACGGCGCATCGAACCGGCAGGCGAAAGGCAACTGGGAGTGCAGGCATACTCGTTTTTGAGCGACGTCTCAGTCATGGCGCATAGCAGGAATTCATCGTCAAGTCCGGATAAGACAACCCTGGGATTGTTGCAGGCCCTGGTTGATTCAATCCAGGACAAGGAGGTCGGGATTGAGCAAATAGCCGATGACGCGCAGATAAGCCGCTCAACCCTGGGCCGCAGGATCAAGGAGGCCATGGGCGTTTCTCCGAAGCAATATGTGAATACGGTCCGGCTGCAACGCGCGCTTGCGCTTTTGAAGGAAAGCGATTTGAGCGTATCCGAAGTGGCGGTTCAATGCGGGTTTGCCAATGCCAATTATATGGCAAAATTCATCAGGAAGAACACCGGCAAGAACCCAACCCGGCTAAGAGCTTATCCGTAAATTAACGTATAGGAATTTTCCGCCAGAGGCGGATCCGCCTTCGGTGGACAATGTTGTCCTGGAACGTCGCGCGGAGCTCGACGTCCACCTTTAGGTGGGCCGGGCGCTCCGCCCGCCCGCAACACTGCGTGTAGCGCTGTGGGCAGGCGCACGGCAGTTGCCGAAGGCCTAACTTGATTTGAACCATGATTACCGTTCAGTTTCGCGCATGGCAAGGCCTTTCAGGCATTGCTCCCTCGCCAGCGCCTTGCGGATTTATCAAAATCCACGATGTCATGGTCAAAGTAATTTACGGATAAGCTCTAAGGTTGGACTGAAAGAAACGAACAAGCCGGCAGCGCCTGCCTGAACTCCGTCCCAAAGGCCACTTATCGCAGGATTTCATACAAACACAGCGGGATTTGGTAAAGACAGGCGATCAAAATGCTGGTATAAATTTCGCAAAGGCCGGGTTGTAGTCCGGAGAAAAAAGGCGGAAAACAGCGATAATTTTCGCGTGCTGTGGAATCATCCCGAAATGAAAAAGGAGGTATTGGCCGATGAACCCGTCGCTTGAAAATTCCGTGCGCATTTCGACCGATTTTGACAACGGTTGGTTGGCGGCATGGCGGCAGACTGAACCGGGCGTGTTCGACTGCTGGCCCTACGAACCGCAGGCATATGAATATTTCACGTCGCCGGATATCGGCATTCCGCGGGTTGGCGGTTCGGTTCATAATTTCGGTGACGCATGCTTGAGCCCACCCCGCCCTTCGGGCACCCCTCCAAGGAGGGGATCAGGACAAGAAAGGATACCCTCCCGGGAGGGTCGCCCCGACTCCGTCGGGGCGGGGTGGGTTGCCGCCGAAAAGGGGAGTTCAGAAGGCAAGGTCGACGAGGCATGCTTCTGTTTCCATTTTCGCGTCGACGGCTGCCTGGGAAAGAAATTGACTTTTCGCTTTCATATCCGGGAATACAATGGCAAGGCCGGGGAGTGCGCATCCTTTGTTTACGCAAACCCGGATTTTCCCGTGTTCAGTTATGACAACGACGCCTGGTTCAGAATGGAACACAAGAAGCTGCTGTTCAATCACGAGCCCAAAGGCGGAAAAATAATTGTCGTTGAACAGACGTTCGAGTCTGATTCCGTTTATCTTGCATACCAGTATCCATATACCAATGACCGGCTCAAGCGCTATGTTGAGCTGCGGCGGGCCTCGCCGTTTTTTAATGTCGAGGCGGCAGGACGATCAACGCAGGGCAGGGAGATTTTGCTGCTGACGATAACCGATTCTGCCATAACCATGAAAAAGAAAACGGCCTGGCTGATCGGCCTGCAGCATTGCGCGGAATTGGGCGCGGGCTGGGGGCTGGAAGGCTTGGCTGATTTTCTGCTTTCCGCTGATCCGCTTGCCGCGGAGGCGCGCAGGAAGTTTGTTTTTAAAATCATACCGATTGTGAACGTTGATTCGGTCGCCGAGGGACGGGGCCGGTTGCATCCCATGAATATGAATTTGAACCGGGAATGGGAGCTGGAGGCGCGGCTCATGGAGGCGGTTACCGTCAGGAAAACGATGGATGCCTGGATTGAACAAGGCAACACCATGGACATTTTTGTGGACGTGCACGGATTTGCATCGGCGCGATGCAGGAATTGGTGGTTTTTGCCGGTGCCGGCCACGATCTATGCCGAGGAGCGCAGGACTGATTACAACAGATTTGTTGAAGCTTTTTCGAGCCATTTTCAGTCAAGAGTCACCGTGAACGAATCAAGGGGATATGCCGCCGGCGGCGCAGCGCGAAAATATGGCGCCTTTGCCCTGACCATTGACGCCTGGGTTTATTCGCACAGCAGCCTGGAGGAACGTCCGGCTGACTTGGCATGCCACTATCAGCAGGGAAAAAAGATTTTCCAGCTGGAGGAAATCAAGGCGTCGGGGGCCGAGCTTGCGCGGGCAATTATGGATGTTGAAAAATGAGCCTGGGTCATTTTTCCAACAGTTGATTCTTTGCTTTTCATTGGATTCCATTTTCGATAGTCTGGGCCAATGGAAATCAACAAGAACCAGTTGGAGAGGCTTTCTCCGCCCGGTCCAAGCATAACTTGTCGCCCGTTGAAACAATCGCCGGGACCAGCCGCGGCTGTTTGTCAACACCTTGAGTGTCCAAACGCAAATCTGCCGCTTATGCTCGTTTGGGAAGCCACCCGGTATATACCGCCCATACAGTATCATTATCATCCCTCGGCGTTTGAAATTCATATTGTCCGGAGAGACAGCGGCAAATACAGGATTGGAAACAGGATATATCCGTTTCAAGGTTATCTGGCGCTGGTCGTTCAGCCTAACATGGGCCACCGGTATATTCATAGAGCCGGACAATGGCTCAACCAGGTGACCTTGACCGCTGATCAATCTCTGCTTTCTGGACGAAAAGCTGAGGCGCTGTTGGGCAAGCTGCCGGAATGGATTAAGCTGACAAGCGCGGAATTAAACACGCTCGAGATGCGCTGCCGCATGCTTGAGCATGAGATCGCTCATCCCTCGGCCATATCTCCGGACATGGTTCGGAACGAACTGGAGAACCTGATTTTTTTGCTTCAAAAAGCAGGGGAAGCCAGGGCGGCCGAACCGGTCTCGGATTCCCGGATACTGAAGGTGCTTGATTTTATCGAAGAAAACTATGACAAAAAAATCAACATCGGGCAGATGGCGGGATTTGTGTCAATATCTCCGGATCATCTCAGTCACCGGTTTAAGCAGCAAACCGGCGTGAGCATCAAACATTACCTGTTGCAGTGCCGCATCGCGGCCGCCAAACTCTCCCTGGAATCCGAACGGGATGTCAAGATTGCTGTTCTTGCGGAACAGCTTGGTTTCAGCGAACTCTCGTTGTTCAACAGGTGCTTCAAGCGCTACGTGAACGTCACCCCGGCTGCCTACCGCAGGATTTCATACAAACACAGCGGGATTTAGCAAAGACAGGCCTTCAAAATGTTGCTATAACACAACAATGAAATCAAAATGTTTAATAATTCGTTCGCCGACCGAAGTTGAAATGGGCGAGGCGGAATTGAGGGCGCCGGAGGAAGGAGATGTGTTATGCCGGACGCTCGTCAGCATGGTGTCGACCGGCACGGAAATGAGAGTCTGGTCCGGGGTTGAAAAATGGGTATCGTTTCCCTACGTGCCCGGATATTCGTCGGTTGCCGAGGTGGTTGAGTCCAAGTCGTCCTCACTGGCGAATGGAACGTTGGTGTATGTCAGGGGCGGCGCGCTCAAGGACATGAAAATGATATGGGGCGGGCATTCGGCCTGGACGATCGGGCCGGCTTCGGAACTGCCTGTGCTTGGGACGAATGTCCCTGCTGAGGAATGGACTTTTCTGGCGCCACTGGCAATCGCGCTACACGGCGTGCGGCGCTCAAGGGCCGAGGCGGGCGACAAGGTTGTTGTTTTCGGCGTCGGCCTGATCGGCATGCTGGCCGCCAGGATACTCCTGGCGCGTGGCTGCGAGGTGGCGTGTGTCGATATGTCCCCATTTCGTCTTGAAAAGGCAAGAGCAGGGGGAGTAAACATAACCATCAAACCCGGCGCTGGCGGTGCTGCGGAGGAGCTTAAAAAGTACTGGCCGAAGGGCGCTGATATCGCCATTGAGGCAACGGCCAACACCGCCGCCATTGAGCCGGCCATAGCCTGTCTGCGGGAAAGGTCGGCTGGAAATGAGCCTTCGCCGAGATTGCTTCTTCTCTCCTCGTATACCCAGCCTATTGTTTTTCAATACCGCCCCGCATATATCCGTGAATTGGAAGTGAAGCTTTCCTACAGCAACACGGTCTCCGATTTGTTTGCAGCGCGGGACATGCTTGGGCATGGGCATGTCCGGGTTGGAGATTTGATAACCCTGCGGGGAACCGCTTCGGAAGCGCCGGATATGTACCGGCAACTTAAAGAACGCGGCGGAGAACATTTTACCGCGGTTATTCAATGGGATGATAAATAACTTGTGTTGGCCGGTAGGATTGGATATATCATAAATTTATGAATAAAGGGCGATATCTTGTAATCGTGGCTGTGGCGGCAGGTGTTTTGGCTTGCCGGGCAGCAACGTATTATGTGACCACGACCGGCAGTGATGCCAATGACGGCTCAACCTGGGATCTGGCTGTTGCCACCATCAGCAACGGCGTGGCCAAAGCTCTGGTTGCAGACGACCTGGTTTTGGTTTCGAACGGGACCTACCAGTTGACAACCAATATTTACGTCACGAACGGAATCATTTTGCGCGGGTTCAACGGCCGCAATGTTACGATCGTGGATGGCGGCGGCGCTGCGGTTCATAATCGCTGCTTGTTCCTCAATCACACCAGCGCTCTAGTTGAGAGTTTTACGTTTATGAATGGAAATATGCCGACCAGCAGCTATGCCAATGGCGGAGTAGGAGGCGGGGTTTACCTGAATGGCGGAACATTGCAGAACTGCATAATCGTCAGCAATATTGCGGTTAACGGGGGCGGCGTTTATAATCAATACGGCACTGTATCCAACTGCGAGATATGTTATAATTTGAGCATTACCGAGCTTGATTATGCCGGAGGCGGATTATACGGCAGAACCAACACGGCTTTGACGTATAATTGTTCGATTTTTGGCAACAGCACCACTTCTGCGGTGGGCCCGAATGCTAAATATTACGGCATGGGAGGCGGCGCCATGCTTAGAGAAGGCGCATTGCTGGCCGATTCCAGGGTAAGCAACAATTATGCCTTTTGTAATGCAGGCGGGGTTGGCGTGTTTTATGGCGGTATAATCTCCAATTGTCTGATAGCCGATAATCGCACTACGAGTACTGTCTATAGCTTTCAGCTTGGCGGCGGCATATATTCCTATAAAAGCAGGACCAATTCTCCATTGACCATTTTCAACAGCGTAATCAGCAATAATTACGCCGCATTTCAGGGCGGGGGAATTGCCGTCGATGCCTGCACCTCGTCGGTTTACGGATGTTATGTGGGCTATAATTTCGGTAGGTATTATGGCGGCGGAATTAGTCTGGGGAATAATTATGCATGTTCAACGTTGTTGACCAATTGCGTTGTCAGCAACAATACTTTAGGCGCAGGCGCTGGGTATGGCGGCGGAATTTTTATGTTTCCAGGCAGCAGTTTGACGGCAACCTGGTGCCGGGTGGTGGGGAACACGGCAAGCAATTCCATCGCCGGCGCCGGCGTCTATGCTAACAGTAATTGTTTTTGTTTCCTGGATCATTGCATTATTTCCGGAAACCGGTTTACCAATTCGTCAGCTACAGCCGGCGGCGGTTTATATTTCAAGTCTGCGGCAAACGCTAATGTGCTTAATTGCCTGATTTCGGACAATGTCTCAACCGGTTCCAGCGTTGCAGCCGGCGGTGCGGGGGGCGGGATATATATCGAGTCAAATGCGACATGCACGGTTTCCTCCTGCAGCATTGCCGGTAATTTCGCCAAGAACAACGGCGGCGGCGTGTATCTGAATCTGGATGGCGGCGACACGTTCACCAATTGCGTGATAGCCTCAAATTCGTTGAGTGCAGCCGCGGCGGATAACGATTTGTATTTGCCGACCTCTGCGCGGAGCAATGCGTTTTACTGGAGTTGCGGTAATGTGCTGACCAACACGCAACAGGGAAACATAACCAACGCGCCGGTCTTTGCCGGCCCTGCTTCCGGTAACTGGCGCATGGCCAATAATTCGCCCTGTGTTGACAGCGGCAACAACGAGGCCTGGATGTGGACTGCCGTTGATCTGGACTGGAACCACAGGATCAACGGGTTCAACGGCCGGGTGGACATGGGCTGTTATGAGACGGTCCCCAACGGCTCAAGATATAATTTCCGGTAGGTCGATTTAAATTGGTTTTGCTGCCCGGCAAAACAAAAAATCTCAGCCATATTATCAGGCAGAGATCCATCGCTCCGCCAAGGATGACAAGTTCAGGCTTCCTGACCGCGGTGAGTTTGGAGGGCGAGCCTGCCTGCCACGCTGTAGCTTCCGGGCGAAGTGGGGTGGCGAGCCGGATTTATGCCGCTGAAATCACGGCTCAGCGCAGCTTCGCCCTCCATTTGGTCAGCAAAATGTGCCATTTTGTTTTCCGCCGAGATCAGGAATTATGTTATTAATGCTCACCGCCCCTGCAGCCGATTTTTCCCATACCGCAGGATTTCACCTAAACATCACTGGATTTGCCAAAGACAAAATAATAATTTGTGTTATAAATGCAAAAAGGTTGCGTGTGCATTTATGACGGAGAAAGGGCCAAAATAATGTCGGAGTCGACCACGGCTGATAAAATGGCGCTAACAGTGGGGAAGGGAGTCGACCCTGAAAAGGTAAGATGGGGGGAGGCCGCGCCGGACTGGCTCCGCCATGCGGAGACGTATTTGCTCCTGTGGCGAATGGCGGACTGGCCGCTGGTCAAAACCGGAAAATTCAGCTTTGTGACCCATGTGCCGCATGACCGGGCAATCATGGACAAACTGAACGCCATGAACATCAGGCCGGTTCCCTACATCCAGATGATCCATTTGCAGAATTATGCGCCGCAATTCGGGATTGACCTGCGCCGGCACATGGATTGGATAGCGATCAACAAGCGGGGGATCCGGAAGAAAAGCCATTACTGGCAGTCGGCCGATTTGAAGAACTGGTACGAGACGTGTCCCTACGTTGAGGCATACATATCTGCCATTGAAAGTTATGTTAAAAAACTCATGCGCTGGGGCGCCTATGGTGTTTTTTTTGACTGCATTACGGACCGCTGGCAACCCGAACAAGGAGGTTTTAAATGTTACGGCGAGGAATACGGCGTTCATAAACATAAATATCACGATTTAACCGCGGCCTATGGGGCGATTTTCAAACGTTTGCGCAGGGCGATTAAAGCGATCAATTCCGAAGGCGCCCTGCTCGGCAACGGCAACCCTTTTTCCGAATATTTTCCGGAACCTTGGGTCAGATATTTCGATGCCTACATGCTTGAAAGTTATGTATGCTCCTTCCTTTCCAAGAAACGCTGGTTTGACTGGGACAAGACCTGGAACAGAATAGGAAAATGTTTCCGGCCGGCGGTGAGGGCCGGGAAACAGCTCCAGGCGCTAAGTTATCTTGGCGGCACGGGGCGGTCGGTCAGGGATGAAGCCTTTTTTTGTTATGCCTCGGCGCGTCTGGCCGGTTTTGTCTGGAGCGGCGGCACGCGCGGCGGGGTTAAGGACCTCATGCCGCTTTATGCCGTGCGTCTTGGCAGGCCGAAGACGCATGCGCTTGAAATCAACGGCATTCATTACCGAATATTCGAGGACGGATTTGTCGCTCTTAATCCCTCAAAGACAAAAAAAATACTGTTGCCGGGCAAGCGCCTGCCGGCCGGAGCAGTTTATGACCTGTTTCAGGATAGCTGGATTTCATGCGCCGCGCGTGCCTGGAAAATAGAAGTGCCGGCCAATTCGGGAAGGGTTTATCTTTTTATGCCGAAGGCGGCGGAAAAGAACGCCCTGTCCGAGGACGATATTGCCCCGGAAAACCAGATAACGGCCGGCCCGAAACACATGTTGAAAATTATCACAAAGCCGCTGATCGGCGACGTCTGTTTCAGGGTGGACGGCCATGAATATTACACGAGGGGCGGCTGGCTTGGCGCGGATTTTATGAAGGGAGCATTGTTCGGCATGATGGAGATATATTTTGACAGATCCGGTTCGCATGAGGTCGAGATTGTTGACAAGGAGTTTTCAACCGCAATTTGCGCGGGCGAGGGCGCGATCTGGAAAAAACCGGAGCCTGGCGCGCAAGTTGATTACGCGGCCCATCGCGCGCCGGTCGATTTGGAGAAAAAAAGCGGTTCCCTGGTATGGATGGGGATCAGGGAAGAATGCCCAAGGCTCAAGCTGAAGGAAGGAATGAAAGGCGTTTTTCTGAAGTGGAAAGGCGGGAAGGGCAGAGATACTAAGGTCAAGATAAACGTGAAAGGCCAAACAGAATTGACGGTCATGTTTTCCGTGTCGTGAATAATAAGAAACAGAAATATTTACCACGGATGAACGGATTGACACGAATAATTGGGATAAATCAGTATGCATCCGTTAATCAGCGGTTCATTTCTTGGGTGCGGGCATAGCCCGCGTTGGATCAGGAGACGAAATTGACAGGCGGCGTGGATAATTTGATGAAGAACACGGTCTGGCCGTGGCGCGGGATTGCCCTGGATCCTGCGCGCCTGACGGAAAGATACGCGTACTATGAACGCCTGATCCCTGATCTCGCGCGGTGGGGATATAACACGATCATGCTCAACCTTGCCGATGACGAAGGGATTGCCGTACGGCTGCCTTCTCCGAAGGTCTTGCATACGCCGGCCGCCTTAACGCCCGCTCAATGGCGCAATCTGGTCAAACTGGCCGTTGATCATGGAATAACCGTGATTCCTGAAATCGAATGCCTGGGGCATACGGGGTTTATCACGCGCTTGCCTGAATATGCCGAACTGCGCGAGCCTCCGGCAAAAGTGGGGAAGTACTGGAGTATCTGTCCCGTCCATCCAAAGTCCGAAAAAATCATGGAGGAAGTTTTATGCGCCGTGTCGGAAATTTTTCCGGCGCCTTATCTCCATATCGGCATGGATGAGGCCGATATCGGCGGGAGCGTTTTATGCCAGGCGGCTCTTCAGCGCGAACCTCTCTGGCGCATTTTTGGCGATTATTTGCTTCGTATCCATGCGCTGGTCCGGCGGCTGGGCCGCCGTACTTTGATTTGGGGCGACCATGTCCTCAAGCATGAGGGGCTGCGGGACATGTTGCCGAGGGAAATCATGATATGCAA
>Ga0074199_1001839_pt1 | contig 15735 bp, 10 predicted proteins | sample EPASupsiteSAE347_FD_64528 | JGI IMG/M metagenome (GOLD analysis project Ga0074199, IMG submission 64528) | Bioremediated contaminated groundwater from EPA Superfund site, New Mexico - Sample SAE3-47 | ecosystem: Environmental > Aquatic > Deep subsurface > Groundwater > Contaminated ...
TTCAAGCAAGCGGCGGGGGCGTGAGATTTTCATGGCGGGACATCAAAGCTGTTCAATAAATGTTTCTACGTCAACACCGGCTTGTTTCAAAATACCCCGCAATGTGCCGGGTTGAATTTCACTGTGCATGGGCACAACGCAACCCCGCGCTCCGTCCGGCGTCTCGCGGCGTAAAATAGCATGACTGTCGCGTTGCCGGATGAATACATAGCCCAAGCGTTGCAAGGCTTTGACAGCCTCTTTACCGGATACTAACGGAATTTTAGGCATGGGCGGGAACTTCAAAGGTGGTCAAAATGGGCGCTTCCGGCTCAGGCAGGGGAAACTCTTCAAGATAAAGCTCCGTGGCTTCCCGGAGATTAGCTAAAGCTTCGTCAAAGGTTTTGCCCTGCGTGGTCGTCCCGGTCTCCGGGTTCGCGGCAATAAACCAGCCATTTTCTTTATGAATGACAGCCGATAGTCTCATAATCATTCCTTTCGGTTAAAGCTATATCAAAACATTGGCATGGGTCAAATGATATTTTCAAGCTGACTAATTGATCGCAAGGACACGCTGGAATATCCGGAAGACGCGTTACGCGAGGCGCTAATCAATGCCGTCATCCACCGAAGTTATATAGGCGCGCATACCCAATTAAAGATTTATCCTGACACCTTGAATCTTTGGAATAACGGCGGTTTGCCGGCCAGCATCCGGATAGAAGATTTGAAAAAGCTCCATTCTTCCAAACCAAGGAATGAGTTTCTTACGGATGTGTTTTTTAAGGCCGGCATGATAGAAGCATGGGGACGCGGGACAACAAAAATAGTTGACGCCTGTAAAAAAGCGGGCTTGCCGGAGCCGGAATTTCGGGAGGAATTCGGCGGTTTGTCTGTTACTTTCATCAAAGGCAAGGTCGAAGAAAATGTCGGAGAAAACTAGGGAGAAAATCATAAGCCTTCTCCGGAAAGAACCTGATCTTACCACTGCCGATCTGGCGGCCAATACCGGCATTACAAACAAGGGAATTGAATGGCAACTTAAGCGTTTATGTAAAGAAGATCTGCTACGCCGCATCGGCCCGGACAAAGGCGGGAAATGGGAACTGTTAAAGCCAAAAGAATAATAAATAATAATTTACGCCAGACGAGGCCGGGTGAAAATGGAACAGGATAAAAAGACGGTCGTGGAACGAATCAAACGCGATCCGCGTTTTGCCAGGGCTCTCTATACCGAAGCCATCAATGCCATTTTGGACGGCGAAACTGGAGAAGGACTTTCCATGCTCCGCGACCTGGTTCATGCGGAAATCACTTTTTCAGAATTGGTCAGGCAGACCGGATTCAACGAGAAATCCCTGCGCCGGATGTTAAGCTGCCGAGGCAATCCGACAACGCGAACCCTTGCTGTTATTATCCGGGCCATGTCCCAGGACTTAAAGGTTGCGTCAAAAGTCAAGTTCGCCGTTGCGTGATTTATGAAGCATTAAAGAGTTATCGGTTATAGCTGATACCTTGAGGGGCGAGGTATCAACATAAATCAAATTGAATTGGGGGCAACGGGAATCTCCGGTAAGAAATTCTTGCCGCATAAAAAATACTGTAATAAACAATCATTCTATTCTGCGGCCGCCTGTAAAAACTAAGCCGGAACAGATTAAAACCGGATAATAATCCTGCCGAAAATTAAGTATTAAAGTTAGGTTTGACCCCGTTTTTCCTATAGCCTTGGCGACGGCGGAAGCTTCTCGGCGAAGGATGAAGGCTCCGGGCTGGCCTGACCGCGCGGACTTGTCCTCCATAGCCCCTTCCGCCTTCGCGAAGCCCGCTACGGCGGGCGTAGGAAGGTCGGCGACGGAGGAAGCGGCGCCGGCTGGCGGTGGCTTGAATATAGGTGTGTCAAAATTCAGTCCTACGGTGTTGGCGCTGCACTATGTCCCAAACCCTATTGGCGGTCGTGAGGCGGCTTGGATTTCCTGTCTTCCTGCCACAGTCAAAATAACCCGTATCTTCGGCTGACCGGACACGACCTCCAACAGCCTTTCTTGAACCAACGTCCGGATCAAAAGCAGAAACTCATCATGGCCTTTGGAGAAACTGATTGGGTAGTCCAAGTCCGGATCAAGTGAAACGCTCTCACCCGAAGCCGCTTTCCTACGACGTGCTGGAGAATTAGAATCATTTTCGCGTTGTCATCCTTCGGCGCCAGCGGCATAACCTTTTCGTTAAATTTATCTGCGTTGAATATTGATGAATCAACGGGAAACAGGGGTCGGCCATGTTCTTGATAATAACGAATCACTCCTGAAAGAAGATATAATAAGGCCTTGTTTTTCTGGCATATATTATCGTCAATCACGATATCAGTAATCGCGTATGTTCCGCAACGTTTGCAATTCACGGAAAAGACAGGAAGAGCATCCAATTTTTCCTTGGTTACGTCTTTATCCAAGCCGCAAACATTGCACACGGTTTTTACTTGATCTGTCGAGTTCATCGTTGCTCAGTAATCATATCTCTTTATAAAATAATGGATGACTACTACGAGCTATTCCTGCTTCATTTATATTTTTCGGAAATAGAAATGGATTCTCTACCCCGAATGTATTTTGGATAATTTCACCTTCTTCGTATTTTCCTTCGCATACGAAATCAATGAAGTGGATACGTTCCTGTATATATTTTGCGGATTGAAAGGGGTTGTCCTTTTCAAATAAACCCACTATCGGCTTGCCATTCTGTGGCGGCCATCGGCGTGAAAGAATTTCCCGTTGAGATGCCCGTTTTGAGCCATAAGCAATTTCCAAGTAGTCATCGTGGCATAGCGAACGTCCGCCACCAAATCCTAACATCCCGCGCATATCGGCAACGATCACATGAAAGGCGTTCGATGGAATGGGAAATTTTATAGGTTGGCCATTAGCAAAAACTTTCCCCCCGATTTTTTGTTCTGCCAAAAGAATTTCTCCCTCCTCGCTCATTTTTGAGTTGTTAGCGTTTGTATCAAAAGTCTGTTCATATGTCTCAATACCGTCTGGCAATTTCATGCCTGGCTGGATAAATTCATGGATAGCCTGTTGTCCAGCTTGGCTTGGTAAGATGCTGACCAGCTCAATAAACCACTCTTGTTGTTCTACCATACATCTGAAATCAACGGTTGATTCTCCGACACCGGTTTTATATTCATATTGAGCTTGAATATTTCGGCAATGAATTTCATATGCATATCGAGCCTCGAACAGCAACGGGATATTTGTAGTATTTGTTATGTCCCCATTCGTTGCGATCTTCGAAATCAGAGGTTTTACCCAGTCAACATTTCGTAGTTCATTGAGCACATGATTCGTGTATTGTTGCTCAGTAAGGTACTTTGACATTGCAACTTCGGTGATTTTAGGAGATATTTCCGGCTCTTTTTTGGGGGCGTTATTTGACAACATGTTCATTTCGCCCCCTCCACAATCCTGATCTCTTCCGGCGTCAGCCCATATAGCTTGTAAACCATTTGATCAATTTCAGCTTCCAGCGCCGATACGTCAGCGGAAGGATCAGACTTCTTGGTGGTAATGATTTTTATCGCAATCTTTTCTAACTCAGACTGTTGTTGGAGCGTGGCGGGGGGAATGGGGATTTGTTCCACATATTGAGAAATAAAACGCAAGTAACCACCGCGTATCGTATTACTTATCTGCCTGTAAAACCATAGGATTACATTCGAGTTTAAGACTGGAACTATCCATGGTTGCGTATTGATCATATAACCGGTGTTTCCCAAAAAATGTTTTCCGGTATCCCATGCAAATTGCGTCGTTTCCGCAATATCCGGAAAGACCACCTTTCCAGACAATTCAAAACTTTCCCAATAAGCGGTGTTATCTTGGATTTCATACCACTCGTAACTTCCTGGTTTACGTCCGCCCGACGTACCAGGCATTAACTGTTTCTTGAACTGCTTTAAGTGGGTGTGAATTGCCGGATACTGCTTAATTTCAATTCCTCGCCGCGTAAAGATTAGCCATAAATCCTTCGACTCGCATTGCCACCGTTTAGCGTCCCGTCCGCGTAGAAAAGGTTTCAGGATATTTTTGGACGAGGGATGTTCGGCAATGAGCCGGTCACGGGTGGCACGATCTACGACAAATGCTTGATTCAAGCCCGTTGTAACTCCACGATAAAATCGTCCCTTGACGTATTCGCCTAGCGGTGTGCCGGCCTTGCGCAGGCGTTCTAACAGGCGGAGTTTGACCGGACTTTCCAACCGCCAGCCGTCGGGCTTGAGGTCACGCTGTGCCAGCGCGGTGGCCTTTTGCTCGAAAATGTCCGGAAAGACGTGGATGTCCGGGCCGGGCGTCCATGTCATTACACGGGATTGCCAATCCTTCGGAGGAAGATTGTTCGGGTGAAGGATGCCCATTGGCCCTCGTGGAGACGGCAATGTTCCGTGTTCCACGTTGCGTGTCTTCTGCGTTACAAGAATGGCTGGATACGCGATGGATGTGAAGACCGGCGCATCGCCAAAATCCAGCAAGGAAGTCGGCTTTGTTGCCCACATAAGGTAAGTCCGCAACTTTTCGCCATACCCGGCGCGGAAATATTTATTGCTGGTGATGAAACTCAGGACGCCGCCCGTATGGAGCAGTTGCAGGGAACGCTCAAAGAAATAGACGTAGAGATCCGCCGTGCCGGTAAAACATTCATACTGGCCATTAAGCGCATCCTTGAACGACTGTCGTTTGCCGTCACTGCCGGTGACGGTCTGGTCTTTCAATTCCTCCTGCCGGACATAGGGCGGGTTGCCGATGACAATATTGAAAACACCGTCATTGTTCTTTGATGCCAATCCGAACATCCAGCCGGGATCGAAAAAGGATGCATTGGTGTTCGTATCATAAGGATTCCACGTTGCAAGACGTTTAGCGTCATATACCGAACATTCGCCGCTTTCGGTTAAAGCTTTTGCGAGTTCGCCGCATAATTCTTTATCGCGGGCACGCAAAGCTTTTTTGTCCTTGTAGCGGCGCGCAGTGAAGTAGTCGTGGCGAACCTGTTGGAGTTGTTTCTCAAGCTGGCGGACATTGTCCGCTCCGAGCAGAAGCTGGCCGCGCTGAAGACCAAGCAACGTATTCGCGGCCACGACTTTGGTTTCCAGGTTCGGCAGAGGCAGAATGCCGTAATTTTCTTCCTTCGGGTCAATGGCCTGATCCACCACCAGTGAAATGAAGAACCGGAGTTTGGCGATCTGAACGGCGATGGGCTGAATGTCCACACCATAGAGGCAGTTCTCAATCAGGTAGAGCTTGCGGCCATAGTCGTCGTTATCGCGGGCAAACGCGCGCTTAATAGCCTTGAGCGCTTCTTCGCGGGCCGGACCGCTCTCTATTTTCGCGGCGGCATCTTGTTGTCTTTTCCGCCAGCCCTTGTTTTCCGGGTCCAGTTTCTTGAGCACATGCACAAGTTTTTGGAGCATGCCCATTGGGAACGCGCCTGAACCGCAGGCAGGGTCAATGACCTTGAGTTGGTCAATGGCGTCAATCAGTTTCTCGACTTCGGACAGATTGAACTCGTGGCCTTCATACTCCCATGACAAGAGCAACTTTAGTCTTCTCTCCGCGGCTTCCGTGGTTAGCACATTTTTCAGGTACACCATCAACGCCTGATCAACCATCCAATCTACGACCACGCGCGGGGTGTAGAAGGAACCGGTTGCCTTGCGGGCGGCCGTACCCGTTTCCTGGTTGAATGCGGCAAGAAGGTTCTCGAAGACGTGACCGAGCAATTCCGGATCGAGCGCGACTTCTTGTTCAAGCGGCGTGTTTTCATCGAGTGTAAAGTTATAACTTTGCAGGATTGAAAGAAGCGGGCGAAAGGTTTCGCGACTGTGGGAGTTGTCTCGATAGACGCTTGAGAGATCAACAACCTTGTCCTGCCCAAAGAAAAGAAAATTGGGCAGTTTAGGTTGTTTCTTTGGATCCGTCGCAAAACCGTCAATCCGCACTTCCTCGGTATACGGCGAGTTGCCCTTTTGCACGCGGTCGTCCAAACATTCAAAGAGTCCGCCGTTGAGAAATGGAATATCCCGTAAAAGATTTGCGATGGCTTCTGGATCTTGCAATTGCCGGGCATGGCGCCACACCGTATGAATCATGTGATCATCGCTACGTTGGCTATCGCCCTCTTTGATGAAACGGCGATTTGGTGGTTCGCCCGGCTTACTTGTGGTGCCATAAGCGGCATCCATCTCCGTGTTCAGGGTCGCAAAGAAAAGATTCTGGAGAATGGCGGTATAGTAAGTGCAAGCATCCGGAGATGCGTCTTTAAGCATGTCCTTTATGTGTCGGACATCAAACAGACTTTTCGGGATCAGGCCGGAACCGGTCTGCGGGTTTCGCTTTTCGCGGAGGAACCAGCAGAAGATCAGACGTGTAAGCAGGCGTATGAGAAAAAGAGCTCTTTGTTCCTCGTTCTCCACATTCTTGGGAAAAAAAACACCGGGACAATCACGCGCATAGAAATACCAGTTGGCTATATCTTGATAAAACTCTTTGGTAACCTTCTCAACCGAAAACGCGTCTTTGATTTGTTCCAAACTGGAAAAATCACCATCACCGATCCTTTGCAAGAATGTTCTGTTGGTAAATTCGCGGCTGACAAAATAAGTGAACCGGCGGAAAACACTCCAGTCCCGCCTGTTGCCCAAATAATTGGCGTAGATTAAAGAGAAGCGGAAATTGCCTTGAGTATCATTAAATATAAAAATACCGGCGTCGTATTGCCGATCCTTGAGGATTTTTTTGCCTTTTTCATATTGGGCTTTCTTGCCGCTACGCTCCGAAAGCGGCTGGCTGGCTTGAAAAGCAAAAACTGCCAGCCGATCATCTTCGGTAAATGTAATTTCTCCCAGCTTTTTTCCGTCTTTAAAATTGTCGTCGTTATATGGACTGAGATTTTCCTGCTTTGGGGCAAACTTGGCGCTTTTATCACGAAAAAACCGGACAAATTTTCCCGCTTCAAAATCGCTTATAATATCCTGTAAAATTTCTCTCGTTTCCATATCTACCCCGTTACTTTACCTCACGGGATGAATTTTCTTGATTTAAGCTGTTTCCGGCCTTCCGGCGTTTGCAAATAATTTTCTTTGGAAATCACGCTCCGGCCGATTTCTTTTTCCGTTTCTTTCCTGGCCTTGCCGGCAACGCCTCCGCCTCTTCTTGCCACCTTTTTATTTTCCGGAAAAGTGTCCGGTTTTTCTTGTTGGGAAATTTCGGTTGTTACTCTCTCGCCCAGCATCGCGAAAATCAGTTCCAAATCATTCATATGATCGCGCAGGTTTTCCCTTTTCAGCTTTTTAATCTTTTTGTACTCGCTCGGGGTCATCCCAAAAGCCGCTTTGGAAATTTCAGCCGTCAAAATTTCATATTCTTTTTGCTCTTTTATGCCTCGCTTTTGCCATTCATCGGTCAATTCTTCGCGAATAGCAATCCCGCGCATGCGTTTCTCTATCCAATTTTCAGAATACCCTTTGAGCTTATAAAGTATTCTGGTTCGTTTGGTCGCCAATTCCGGATTTTCAATCTCTTGCACGCGCTCATAGCCGACTTTTGCCAGCCAGCGCTTAAACGGCTCGGCTTTCGGCGATGGAATTGACTGAATTATGCGGAAAATTCCTTCAGTGTTGGCGCAATTCACATTTTGAACACCGCCTTCCGTTGGCATTTCAAGGGTATGGACAATTTGTCCATACCCTTTTGATAATTCCGCATCCCTAACCCGCATTTTATTGATATAATCTTTGACGTTAACGCTATCAGTCAATGCCAAAACCACGTCTTCCACCACAAACCACCATTCATTTTTGAATAGTGTTCTTCGTATTTTTCTGCCTTTAAATAGGGCTATTTTTGTCGTTTCCATAATTTTTATTATACTTGATTTTCAATCGCGATAATTATTTCTTTCTCAATATCTTTCTGCCGGTCTTTTTCTTTTTGCAAATAATCTTCTCCCAGCTCCTGCTTGAGCGCGGCGATTTCTTCAACGGTTTTCTTTTTTCCGGCGTCATTTACAGTTTCCATATTGGCAATACGGCGCAAGGTGTAGTCGGAAAGAGTGCCATAGTCCACAATATCCTCGCGTAGAGTCCTGATAAAATCCAGGTGTGGCAATACATCCGGCCACGGATTTACTGCTAAAGTTTTTATATTAAACAAGGCTTTTTGCTCCAAACTTTGATCACTTACCGGGCCGGGTTGATATTCTTTATAACTTTTTACCTGCTTATAGTATTTCCAGAAATCATTGCTCAAATTCAGTTTCGCTTCGTCTTTGTCGCAGGCTATTTTATCAAACACTTCCTCGAAGGTGAATTGACAGGGCTTGCCTTCTGCGCCGTTCTCGTATTCAATACCGTGGATATACAATCTGCCTTTTTTAATGAAAACCAAAAGCTCGTTTTCCCTGCTGTTTTTGGCGACTTTCACTCGCGCCGGATAATTTTTCAATGCTTCTGTCAATTGCGGTTCTTGTTTTTGGATTGCCAAGAATTTTTTCAGGGCTTTGGTGTAAAAACTTTCTTCTTCAAGTGCGTCCGGATTCTGCTGGATTCGCTCATAAAGGCCGGCCGGCGTTGGCTCCTCGTCAATGTCAAATATTTTCGCGTCTTCACCCAGGACATTATGGATCAAGAACATTTTATTGCCGGCAATCTGGCGTGATTGGACAAGAACAGCGCCTTTTTCCGTGGGGAAGAAATTAACCAGAAAAAGCTCATTAAACACTTTTTTGCTGATACGGTTAATACGCCCGACACGCTGAATCACCCGGACAGGATTCCAGGGAATGTCGTAATTGATGACCATGCCGGCGCGATTAAGGTTAAAACCTTCTGAAATACGGTCGGTGGAAAGCAAAACATCAAAGTCATCCGCCGGCGCCTTGTGCGCGGCGTCAAAATTTTTATTAATGAGCGCAATAGTGCGCGTGGACAAATCGCCGCCCACCACCAACATTCTCTTGCCGAAGTGTTTGGTTAAAATTTTCTCTAAATGATTGACCGTATCCAGATATTCGGAAAAAATAATCACTTTCCTTTTTGGCTCACGCGGCTGCGGTTTTTGTTTTAGAACTTCTTTGATATTGGCAAGTAAGCATTCCGCCTTGGGATCGTCTTTAACCAAGTCCATTTCCGCCAATTCTTTGATAATAGAATCAAACAAGGCGAGGTCGGATTTGATATCTGTTATAAATTCGTCTTTGCGGGCGAATTTCTCCAAATCATAAATGCGGTTATTTTTGGGGTAATCGCCGTTGCGCAATTTTTCCGCAAATTCTTCCAATTTTGCTTCAATCTCTTCTTCTTCCTTGTCATATATTTTTTCAAGCAGTGAGCGATCAAGGATATATTTATCGCTTGTTTCAATAAAGACCAAGGCGTTTTCGGTAATTTTCTTAAAACGCTTTATGCTTTGCTCAAAAGAACCAAATGAGCTTTCAAAGCGTTTAACCATCAACCGACGCATAAAATCAAACAAGTTGCGCTGTTGGACGAATTGAAAGTTTTCTTTCTCGCTTAATTTATCATTGTTGATCTTTTCTTTATCCACTTCGTACTCAAATGGGCGATAAATAGCGCCTTTGAATTGACCGCCTTCATCGGGGTCGCCAAAATACGCGGCAATGATCTTGTCATAAAAAGCCGACTGTTTTTTTGACAATTCAAAAAACCATTCTCTCGGATCAGCGATCCTGGATAAATGCCCCGCCTCATCTTTGTAAAAAGGATTGTTTTGCAAATCCAGACGGTTGCGTCGAATGGTAACCGGCTCGATAACATCGCGAATTTGCTTGGCGAGGTATTTGGAGCGTTTTATTACTTTTTCTAATTTTATTGTCTTTTCTTCAAATAAACCCTCGTAGTAACTTAAAGCCTTTTTTTGTTTGAATTCATTGGCAGAGTTCCAGTATTTTTTGATATACGCCAGCCGATCGAAAATACCTTTAAACGATTTAAACCTGTCAACCAGGTTGTTTTCTAAAGTTATGGCTGATTTTTTTGGCGTAATGAAGAGCTTTAATAAGGACAAGATGTCGCCGGGCCTGTTATTAAACGGCGTAGCGGTAAGCAGAATTACTGTTTTATTGCGGCAGATATTTTTAAGGCACTCGTAATCTTTAGTGTCCTGATTTCTAAATCGGTGCGCCTCATCGATAATTATTACTTCAATATCATTGGCATTATTCACAAACTTGGCGGTTTCTTCCAGATCGCCGAGCGATCGGACTTCCCACTCGTATAATCTGAATTGTTCCAAATACATCTTCCAGCCGGAGGTTTTATTTCTGTCCCCCATAATGCTGGGTGGACAAATAACCACCCCGCGTTTTTTTAATTCTTTGGCGATAACGCAGGCAACGATTGTTTTCCCAAGACCCACCACGTCGGCTATGACCACCCCATTATTTTTCTTAATCATCGCCAAGCCCTGTCTGACCGCGTCTAATTGATATTGATAAGGAGTGTAGCCGTTTTCTTCAAGGGTTTTGACAAGCGATTGTCCGATTTCTTTCTGTTCAAACGAATCAAGATAAGTTTTTAAAACAAGGACGAAGGCCTCAAATGGAGTGACGTCTTTGATGTGGGTATCGTTTTCTACTAAATCCAGCAGTTTCCTTTTAATAATATCATTCTCGGTTATTTTAACCGCTTCACTCCACAAGGCGTCAAAATGATTTTCCGCATCCTCTACGCCATAATCGCTTATTTCAACATTAAACTCTGCCTGCGTGGTCAGACCGGCCCTTGTTAGATTGCTGCTGCCGGTAATAAACAGCTTCTTTCTGCCTACTTGGCTTTCTTCTAAACTGAAAAGATAAATTTTCGCATGGTTGGGATGATAGGTTTTTCTGATGATTAATTTATTTTTGTTAATAAGCTTGATAAAATATTTAACTTGTTGATAAAATTCTTCGGTATCAAAATCTTCTGAAGTTAAGGATTTTTTTACAGACTGCAGAAATTTATAGCTTTTTTCTTCGTCAGATGATCCGCTGTCATCATTGGCATATTCCAATAGTCCAAAATTAGCCTTATCAACATTTAGGCCCACGAGAACCTTGACGGTGGCGTTGGGATTATTTTTTAAGCCTTCGTACAGCTCTCTAATTCCAGAGAAATAGAAAAAACCGACAAGAAACTTAAGCTCCTTGCTATTTTCAACAAGCTCAATAAGGCGTTTTTTCAGATCTTTACCTTCTGCATTTGTTATAAAGTTTGCCATAGTTTTATTTCATTAAATCATCAACGCCCAAAACCTAACGCTTTGACGACAGCATCGTCATAAACCGCTTTACACCTTGGGATCATAGTCTTTTTGACTTCCATATATCAACCAGAAAAACTTTGCTCAAATTAAGCAGATGGGAAGAATAATTGTCGTTGACAGTAAACACTTGGGATGATCCCCACCATCTACAAAGGCGGCATTATCCAGCCCGGCGCGCCGCCCTTGCCATGATCCGTGGCCGAAACAAATCATCATAGCCACCCCGTCAGTTTGTCAAACATCGGACATTTTGGGCCATTTTCGCTGTTGCCTGGTTCACCCTCCTACGCCAAGAGGGGTCGCGTCTTGCCATGGGGAGGATCCTCCGTCGCCCTGTAGTTAAGCGAAGCGCATACTGCAGGGCTATGGCAGGACATGATGGCGTCCATGGCTTCGGAGGGTTCCGCTTATTTCAAGATATCCTGCGGCTTGCCGCGGGGAGCTTCACTTGCCACTTTCCCCGGAAGGCTAAGGCACAGGTTCAAAAGACCTGCTTAATATTGGTTGCACCAGGACGTTATCTTTAAGACACTTTTCTGCCTTTTCCTGCCATTTCAAGAGAAGCCAATGAAACTCCCAGCCCAACCGCAGCAAACTGCGGAGTATCTATAAGAATGAGTTTCATCCTCCGAAGCCAAGTCAACCCTCCTTCGCCGAGGCTACGGAGGGTCCTCCTCGCCATTTATCTCAACCGCAGTAAGCTCAGGGGATTTTGGCGAAGGAGGATAAAATCAAGGAAAAGCGTGAACTGTATTGAAAATAAGATGGAGGCGCGAAGCGGAATTGAACCGCTGTAACAGGTTTTGCAGACCCGTGCCTAACCACTCGGCCATCGCGCCAGCTATGTCGCCACTACTCGTGCAGCGTGTCGCGGGAGACAAAAAACATTGTTACCATATCAGACGGCATTCTTCCGTCAAGCTGATTCCTTGTCTGCGGTAAAAAATTAGGGTGGGGCAGTCAGGGGATTGGCGGTAACAGGCTTTCCATGAATTTTTTCACTTCGTTGACATCCGCCTTTTGAACCAGGCCGCGAACATCCTCGTGAATCAAGCCGCCCGCTATCGCGCAAAATTCAGCGCTTCCTGCCGGTGTGTTTTTCTTCACGCATGCGGACTTCATCGCTGCCAGAGTTTTAGGAATCCATTCCTCGCCATGTTTTGAGGCAAGACGGGCAAAAACATAATGGGCCGCGGCATAGGCATAATTAGCGTCCCCGGGATCGTTGTAGCCGGATGGAAACCAAGTGGCGGTTTCCTCAAGATTCAATGTCGGCGCGGTTATTTTTTTAAGGCTGTCCAGTTCATCCGTCGTTGCGAAGCGGATGGCGCCGTATTGTTTGAATTGCTGGCAGGCTTTGCTGGCGCAATAATTGGCGAGCCCTTCCACAATCCAACGGATATCTTCCTTCATCAATGCCCCTGTTTGTCCTTGTCGCCCAAACTCTTCCTTGATGCCAATATCCACGCTTTCATGCAACAGAAGTTCAAAGATCATGTATTGGTTGAAATCGTTCTTAAGCGGAAGGCTGTTCTCCGTAAGTTCCTGAACCAGGCAAGGCACGCGATCCACATTGAGCCAATGCGCGTCGCGCACTTTCGCGGGAAGCTCAGCGCGGTCTCCGACCACAATCAGCCCATGAACCCGGACGCATGCGCCGGCTACGTCTCGCGCCATCAGATGCATGAATTCCAGCATTGTTTGTATCTGTCCGGCCAGGCGTGTCTTTCCTTTGCTGCAATAAACCAATGACGCTTTGCCTTCCAATTTCTCAAGGCCCAGATCGGCACTGTTGATGGCGGGAAAGCCTTCGTAAAGGTGGGCATAGGGGATTTGTTCGCTGTGTTCCAATAAATCATCGGGTTGCGCCTCTGACGCCCGGACCTTTGGTTCACAACCGGTTTTTTGTTTTACTTTTTTTGGCGAAAACGCGTTCAAGTCGTCCGGCGTGACCGACAATATTCGGGCGGATTCGGTCCGGGTATATTTTACTGTGTCAACCAGCGTTTCAAACTCCCAGAATACATACGGTATTTTTTGCGACTGAACCAACTTGTGGAATTGTGCAAACACGGCGGGAGAAATCCGGTGCTCTTCTTCCCATGTCACCTTGGCCAAAGCCGCCCGCATTTTTTCCGAAAGTATTTCCCGTGCGGCATTGAAGGCATTTAATTGATCCTGCAAATTCTCGTCATTGCGCACACACAAGAAAGGATATGCGGAGTCAATTAAATCAACGCCGCATTTCCAGAAATCTGTATCCTGCATGGCCGCCACGCCGACGCGCACACCTGCCTTTTGCGCCGACCATGCCTGACGCGCTTCGCGCATGAACTGCCAAATTGCATCATTACGCGCATTTGCATTCTTTGTTTCCAGCTCAAGAGTTTTTTTGCTTTTATCAAGATTGCGTGGATTATAAATGATGATTTCGTCAAAGTCGGAACACTTTGCTAGAATCTTATTGCCCCATTCAATTCCCCACTTGCGCGCTTCAAGGTCAGAATAATTGATTTCAAAACCATGTTGAAAATCGTTTCTCCCTTTTTCGTCAACTTGGGTCGGAACAGTCGGATCCGATAAAAAACGGGGACGATACATGGCGGCCACGGGTATGTTGGCCTTTTTGGCGTTTTCCACGAGGCGGTTGACTTCGTCAAATTTGGTCCGTTCCCAGTGATAAGTGATCCAGGCAAAATCAATGACCAGCGGCGAAAACTTTCCTTTTTCCAGGAGGCGGGCCAAATCCTCAACGCGGTAGTCCGTGCCGATGGAGGAGGCGATGATGCAAATGCCTCTTTGTGAGTTTTCCGTGTTATCAGCACCGGTGCATATTGCCGGGTTGTTTGTATCTGCATTCTTTTCTTTAATTGCCAACATATCATTGCCAACCGCTTCAAACTTCAGATCGCCGATCCATACCTGGCCTTTCCCCGTCTGCAGAATGCCATAACAAATTTCAACACTGTCGTCGGGAACATCCAGCATGATCTCGTATTTTTTCCAGTAGGACGTTCCCTTGATGGCGCGTTCCTGCATATTGTCAAAACCCAAACATTTATTGTCAGGGCCATCAATCCGCATCCATAAACCGGCCCAGCCTTGCACGTCCTCGGATTTGACAAAGGCAGACAAACGGACCCGCTTGCCGCGATAAGCGTCAGCTTTGATATTGCCGGTAAGACTGGTAAACTCGGATGGATTGAGCACGATTGACTTGATATAGCCAACCCCTTCGCCGGCGTGCGGCTTGGTAAAATCCCCGCCTTGATCGTAATCATTGCTAAAGGCATTTAGTGCCATCAGAACTCCAAATGCCGCCAATATTGTTATTTTATTAACATGCTTGTTGTTCATTTTTAGTCCTTATTCTGTCAAGGCCTTTGTTTGTTTTGAAAGACAAGAATTGCCTTTACAAATAAGTGCCACGAACCTGAAAAAGGTTCAAATTTGGAAGAGGCAAGGCGATGGATAAGGTGGGTTGTATTAGATCGTTCCGTTAAAACATATGACAATTTTGCGGAGAAGTTTTCCGCCAGAGGCGGATCCGCCTCTGGCGGAGTAGCAACATCGGCGGGCCGCCAGTTGTCACATTTGGCTGGCGGCACTGCCGCCTTAGGTCACAAAACATGCACTTCGCCAAATTGCGGCCGCACAGGCCCGCCACCGGCGGATCAGCCTGCGGCTGGCTGTGCAGCCCTACCTTTTGAATTAGTTTTTTCCCGGCGACAAGGAAATATCGTCAAACCAGACCGTCCCTTTGCCGGATAAAGAAAGCCGGACGCAGATAGTTTTGGTATCCTTGGGCACAAAGACGTCAGCATGAACTTGTGTCCAGTCCCTGGTCCCTTCAAAAACATAATCTTTCTGTGTTGTGCCGAAACCGATCATTTGATCGTCTTTATCCCAACATTGAATGCAAATTACTACGTCATCTTTTTGGACATCCTGAGTCTTTGTCCAGCCGGTAAGGTGCAATCGTACGCCTTTCGGAAAATCATTAATCTCTTGAGCCCAGTTGTTGCAGACCAGTTCCTTAAGGCCGGCGCAGGATATCTTTGCGCTGTTTGTTCCGGAATGGGCGCAGGTCCTATCTATTTCCATAATTAAATTGGTCGCTAATTCCGGCCGCCAGGCGCGAAACCAGCGGATCGGCATTCCCTTGCCGTCAAGCTCCTCAAACCCGCCGTTGGCAAGATAATTGATTGTTGCATCAACTGCCGCGTGTTTTACTTCGCGGGAGCAGGCGACAAGGATGAGTGGCAAAAGGCAAAGCAACGTTAAGGAGATGATTCCCTTGGCGCATAGGAGTTTCGATGTTGCATGGCAGGTAGGGCGAGGCGTCCCTGCCGAGCCGTCTGAAGAGCGGCTCACCCGGCCGTCGTCGCGCCGGAGCGGCGCTATGCCTGCCCGCAATGCTACGCATAGCGTTGCAGGC
>Ga0074199_1001840_pt1 | contig 15725 bp, 19 predicted proteins | sample EPASupsiteSAE347_FD_64528 | JGI IMG/M metagenome (GOLD analysis project Ga0074199, IMG submission 64528) | Bioremediated contaminated groundwater from EPA Superfund site, New Mexico - Sample SAE3-47 | ecosystem: Environmental > Aquatic > Deep subsurface > Groundwater > Contaminated ...
GGGCCCGGGGCTGGCGGGCCGGGGGGGCCCGCGCCCGCGCGGGGGTCCGTCCCCCCGCGGGCCGCAGGGCGGCCGCCCGCCCCGCCATAGGCGGGGCGGTACGCTCGGCGGGGGGCGCCGTGCGCAAGGGAACCGCCCTTTGCGATAATACTTGTATTATCGCAAGTTGCCCTTTCCCCGGCGTATTGCTCGCCCTTCGGGTTAACATAACAAGTTATGTTAACTTGCCGGCCGGAGCCTCTGAGTTCTGGCGCGCGGTGTGGAGTTCCTTTCAATAAAGGTGCGCCGGCAAAAGCGCATAGCGCCTGACGCCGGCGCGGCCAGAGGCCCGCGCATACGGCCCTGCGCAGCCGCGGCCCTGCCGGCCGCCCGGCCCGGGTATGCCGGGCCGGGGGGGCCGGCCAGGCCGCGGCTGACCGCCCCGCCGTCGCGCCCTTCGGGCGCGCCGCCCGCCCGCCATAGGCGGGCCGGTTCGCGGGGCTCTCCGGGCCGTGCAACTACTCTGCCCCACCCCTGCGCGGCCGCGCGCCCCCCTTGCCGCCTGCGGCGGCAAGGCCCGCGCCAACAACCGCGGCCTTGCGAAGAAAGAAGAAACTGCACCAGTAATGGAAGAATTTAACTGCGGGGAAAAAGAGAATTCCACGAGCTCGCCGCGAGTGTCGCAAAAGTTCAACGGCGTCGATTTCCCCCTCGTCGTGAAAATCCAGGCGCACCGCTCCGAGTGTCGCAAAACTACTACTTTCGCGACACTCGGGTGCGCGGCGCGGGCGATTCATCCAAAATCACCCCTTTGGCCGCACCAGCCTGACCGGGCGCCAAGGTTCGTTAAAAAGCGATATAATTACCAAGACACACCGCATTGGGGGAATATAAATACCGGCCGCGGCCTAACGCAATATCGTCAGGCCCGCGTCCTTTATTCCGTGCAACCGGCCGCGCGCCGCAAGGGGGCTGCAATGACCACAGCCGTTAAGATCAAATTACTCGCCATCGACGACGCCCAGGACAGCCTGGACACGCTCAGCTCCGCCATGCCGCATATCTTCCCCAGCGCGGCGCTGCTCACCGCCGTTTCCGGCCGCAAAGGCATAGAGCTGGCGCAGGCCGAAGTCCCCGACGTTATCCTGCTCGACATCCGCATGCCCGGAATGGACGGCTTCGAAACCTGCCGCCGCATCAAGGCAGACATGCGCCTCAGCCATATCCCCGTCGTGTTCCTGACCGCCGCAAGGCCCGACGAAGAGACCTGCACGCAGATATTCGACGCGGGCGGCGACGCGTTCGTCTTCAAGCCGTTCGAACTCTGGGAGCTCGCCGTCCAGATCCGGGCCATGCTCAAAATAAAAGCCTCCAACATCTCGCAGCAGGCCGAGCGGGCGGAGCTCCGGCGCCTGGTGGCGCAGCGCACCAGCGAGCTCGAAAAAGAACTCGCCGCCCGGGAGAAGGCTCTTGAATCCCTGAAAGAAAGCGAAACGCTGTTCAGGACTGTGTTCACGGAATCCCCCCTGGGCATCTGCCTGGTCGATTCCCGCACCGGCCGCTTCCTGCGCGTAAACCCGGCGCTCGCGGAACTCACCGGCAGGACGGAGGAACAGCTCTGCTCTCTGCACTGGAAAGACGTAACCCACCCCGCCGATATAAAGCCGCAGGTGGAAAAACTGGCCGCGCTGGCCTCCGGGGCGGCGGAGGTCCTGCGTCTGGAGAAGCGCTACCTCCGCCCGGACGGCGGCGAGATCTGGGCAAAACTGACCATCTCCCCGCTGCCCTCGTTCGGCGGCGCTGATCCCCGCTACATGGGCCTTGTAGAGGATATCAGCGCGGCCAGGGCCGCAGAACAGGAAAAAGCGCAGCTTGAAGAGCAGCTCCGCCAGTCGCAGAAGATGGAGACCGCCGGCAGCCTGGCCGGCGGCATAGCGCACGATTTCAACAACATCCTCTCCGCGATACTGGCCTACGCGGACTTCCTGCTCGCGGGTCTCGCGCCGGGCGATCCCAAACGCCGCGACGCCGACGAGATCAAGAAGGCGGGGCTGCGCGCCGCAGCGCTGACGCGCCAGCTCCTGGCCTTCAGCCGCAAACAGGTCCTGCAGCCCAAAGTGATGGATGTAAGCCTGTCCATAACCGGCATAAAAACCATGCTCAGGCGGCTTCTCGGCGAGAACATCAAGCTGGCGACCGTCCTCCCTAAAGACCCCGCGCTGATAAACGTGGACCCCGGCTATCTTGAGCAGGTGCTTATGAACCTCTCGGTCAACGCGCGCGACGCCATGCACAAAGGCGGCAAGCTGACGCTCGCGGCCGCCCCCGTCCGCATGGATACGCCATACATCCATAAACACGGCACCCTCGACCCCGGCGATTATATAATGCTCTCCGTCAGCGACACCGGCTGCGGCATGGACGCCGAGACCCTTTCGCACATCTTCGAGCCTTTCTTCACCACCAAGCCGCGCGATAAAGGCACCGGCCTCGGGCTCTCAACCGTCCACGGCATCGTCAAGCAGAGCGGCGGCTCCATCGTGGTCTACAGCGAAAAAGGCCACGGCACTGTCTTTAAGATATATTTCCCCCGGGTCCCCGGGGAACCGGAACCGGCCGCGCCGCCGCCAGCGGTAAAAACGACCGGCGCAATAAAAGGGACGGTCCTGGTGGTGGACGACGAAGCGCCGATCCGCGCCGTCACCCGCCGCTTCCTGGCGCAGGAAGGCCTTACCGTGCTCGAAGCCGCCAGCGCGGAGGAAGCCCTGGCCGTTTGCAAACGGCGGGACGCTCCCGTCTCGCTGCTGCTCACCGACATGGTGTTGCCGAAAATGAACGGCTTCGAACTGGCCGAGCGGCTCAAAGCGCAGTACCCGGACATGGGCGTGATTTATATGTCCGGCTACACTGACCATTCCATCCTCTCGGACGGCGTCCTGGACCCGGACAAGGATTTTATCCAAAAACCTTTCGCGCTCGACGCGCTCAGCAGCAAGGTGCGCAGGGCCCTGCCCGCCAGTGCCCCCCCCCCCACGCACTGCGCGAAAAGCGCCCATAGAGCACGCCAGGGGCCGCCATTAGCTCATTAATCCGCGCTGCCCGGGCCATCCGGCCCGGGCCCGCGCGGGCCGTTTGCCGCTGGCGGCGGCGCGCTGCTAATGATAAACTTTCAGAACAGCGGGGGGCCGGGCGGTGAGGGCATCTCAGGGGAACGGGAGCACAGATGCCCAAAAGCATACTCGTGGCCGACGACGATAAGGCCATGCTCGGTATTTATACGCGGATATTTTCCGGTACGGATTACCTGGTTTCCAAAGCCGCCAGTTTCGCCGAGGCGGCCGCGCTGATAAACGCGCGCAGCTTCGACCTGCTCATAACGGACCTTCAGTTCCCCGACGGCGTCGGCACCGACCTGATAAGGCTCTTCGAAGAGAAAAAAAAAACGCCAGGAGTCTGCTCGTAACGGGCTCGGCCGCGGAGGTCAGTCCCGGCCAGCTGCCGGCGGTATATTTCGAAAAGCCTTTCAAACACGCCGCCTTCATGGCCGCGGTCACAGAGGCGCTGTTGTAGGCCCAGCCCCCGCCCGCCTGGCTACTTCCGGCGTTTCCCGGTTTTTTCCAGGCTCACCTGGAATTCGCACGTTCCGCCGCCGGCAGCCTGTCCGCCTTTGGTATACACCCGGACCGCGGCCTGGTAACGGCCGGACGTGTAACCCGTCCAGTCATACCACCAGTACCCCACCGCGTACCGGCAGGGCAGCCAGGGGCCCTGGTTGAGCGATATTTCCACCCGCTCCGGTTCCCCCGCCGCGCCCACGCGGAAGGTGTATTGCGGCGAGACAATTGTCTCTCCCTCCTGCGGATAATCCAGCGCCGCGCCGTTCCCGCCGCTCGCCGCGGCTCCGGTCCCGGCCGGAGCGGTTTTCCTGCCGCTCAACTTTTTTATTAGTCTGGCTATCGCCATATCAATACCCCCTCCTGCCGTCCTTCAGCTTCGTCTGCACAGTAAAACATCCCTTATTCCCCGGCGCGCCGTCGTGTGCCGAGCAGCTCGTGCAGGCGCGCGGCGAGCGTCTGCGGCTTCACCGGTTTCTGCATAAAATCTTTCACGTTCGGCTCCCGCATGAGCATATCCCTCGTCGTGCTGTCCATATCGCGGCTGGATGCGAGCACTATAGGTATGCCGGCGGTGCCGCCTTCCTGCAGCTCGCGCAGTATTTCATAACCGCCCAGCCTGGGCAGCATCAGGTCCAGCAGTATCAGCGAAGGGCGCAGCAGCTGGGCCTTCTCAAGGGCTTCTTTGCCATCGGAGGCCTGCTCGGTCCTGAAACCCTCCCTGCGCACCACATAGAAGAACAGGTCCCCCACGGATTCATCATCCTCCACAATAAGCACTAGTTTGTCCGCGGGGTCGCCGCCGGCCGGCAGCCCCTGTTCCTTATTGCTTTCCATCGGTCGTTGTGGCCCTCGTCACCTTTATCGCTATCTCCCTGGTATCCGCTTCATCCCTGGACCTGGCCCTTATCGGCAGGTCCGCCAGGCCGTCGGGCAGCGCGAATCGCATCGAGAACGTGCCGTCAGGGTTCAGGTTCACCTTGCGGCCGGCCACCGTAACAAAAGCGTCCGGTTCGGTGGCCCCGTAGAGTATCAGCTCGCAGTCGGCAGCCAGCCAGAATTTCTTCTGCCGGGGCCCGGACCTCTGCAGGGCCTGCGAGCTCATCGAGGAAACGCCCCAGCTGGAGGCGCGGCTGAAAACCGCGCGCAGCATCTCCCAGCGCTGCGCCAGGCTCTTGGCCACCTCGCCCGAGCCCTTGCCGATGTACTCCACGCCCGAGAGCTGCAGCAATTTATCAAAATCGGCTGTGACGGCCATCCACTTCTCGTCGGTCACGTCCGAGACGCGTCCGGCGGGCAGGTTCACGGTGTTGGTCTTCACTATGCCTATAAAGCTGCCGTCCGGCATCACCAGCCCGATCTCGCAGCAGTAAGCCCGGCCTCCCTCGGCAACATTGACATACCAGCTCCCGGCCTCGAACTTCACCGCTATGTCGGAATACTTCGCCTCCTCCCCCTCTGTCACATCATAGAGGCGCAGCACCTGGCGGCCTTTCTCAAAGGCGTCGCCGCCGTGGTCCCGGCGGAGATTCTTTCTTGCATTCTCGGAGATCTCCCAGTAGACGAACATCCAGTTGGGATCGCGCGGCAGCAGAGCCGCCTCGGTGCCGCCGTAGCCGCCGGGCAAAGACCCTCCCTCCGGGTCCGGTCCGGGATCTCCTTTTCTTATCTGGCCGGAAGAAGTCATAACCTCTCCAACTTAAAACAAGGCCCGCCCCGGTTCCCCCGGGGAATTATGCTGGATAGAGTTGTTGCGAACTGATGGTGAATGCGCGGAGCATTCCCTACCCATTCTCATTTTAACACAAAAAACGCCCGCATATGCAAAAGAGCACGCGCCGCATTCGTATCGGTAAGTCGAAACGCGGCCTTCCGGGCGGGCCTGGCCGGCCGCCTGGCTTCTTTCTGTGGCGTAGTGTCTCGCAATGTAGTATAGTACGAAAGTATGAATATCCTACTTTGCAACGGGAAGGGCGGCACCGGCAAAACGACGCTGTCCGTGCTTCTCGCCCATGCCCTGGCTGAGGCCGGGAAGAAAGTCGCGGTCCTCGATCGGGATCCCCAGGGAACCGCCACCAAATGGCTGAATGAGTGCGAAAGTAAGAAAGTATTACTTTATGACCACGCCTCAAAGCACGACGCTGTCTTCATAGATACGCCGCCGCGCCTCGACATGCTCGCCCCCTCGCTCGGCTCCTGCTCCGTGGCCGTCCTGGTCTGCTCGCCTTCGCCCGCGGATATCTGGACGACCAGGGACACGGCCGAGGCCATCCGGCCGCATCTGCCCTCAAAGGCCAGGCTGCGGATCCTTTTTAACGGGGTCCACGCGAACACCGTGCTCGCGCGCGAGCTTCCGGATCTCGCCAAGCGGATAGGTGTTAAAGCCCTGACCACGACCATATCGCGCCGCCAGTGCTACCAACACGCGGCCCTGCTCGGCTGGTCCGCGCTGGACCTGGCCGCGCGCGAAGAACTTTTTAAGGCAGCTCTTGAGATAGTGACCGAATAAAAGGGGGAGAAATGCCGAAGCCCAAAGCGAGCTGGTTAAAGATTAACAGCAAGTCCTATGTTAAAGTGAGGGTTGGCAGTGAGAGCATAGAAATTCGTGTAGTCATTCCCGCGCATCGTGTGTTAGCACAACTTAAGCGTCGGAAGGGATAACAGTAGGAAAGTAGGAAAGTATGACTAAAAAGAACACCCTGCAGGATCGGCTTGCCCGGTCTCTCGACCAGATGAACAAACGCGAGGCTAAAGCCCCGGCCGCAAGCCCGGCGGCTTTACCTCCGGTCACTGAGCGCAAATGCAAGAAGCTCAGCATATCGCTCTTTCAGACCGATATCGCCAGGCTTGATGGCATCCGCTCTTTTATGGAAGCCAACGGCCAGCGCATATCAACTTCCCAGGCCGTTAAACTGGCGCTGCGGACCGCGCCGCTTTCAAACGACCTGGCGGAAGCCATGGCTGCGATCCGCGCTGAAGACGGCCGGGTATAAGAAGCTCTCCCAGGCCCCGGAAAAGTTATCAACAATCCAGGGCCGTCCCGGTCCTGTCGGGGGGAAAAGGCATGGGATATGGGTGACAGAAAACCCCTATAGCTATGGGATACGGGTGACAAAGCTATGGGATATCGGTGACAAGCCCCTCTATGAAAACCGGGGCTCTAGAATGGGTTAGAACTTAACGATTAGAATCGTTAACGATTTTTGGGAAAAACTTGTGGATAACTACCTGATAGACGAGATATTGCAACTGACCGGGGACCATAAAAGCCGCGCGTTTTTTGAGATGGCTTTAAGGGAACTTGGGGAGCCAGTATTGGCTGAAGAATTCGGCGAATTAAAACACCAGATCCGGACCGGCGGGGTCCAGAACCCAGCCAAGTACCTGACCGCCCTTTTAAAGAAACGCCTGGTTAAAATTGAACCGGCGCATAAGCAACTCGCTAAAGCCGGGCCTGAAAAGATTAAGACCTATTTTGAAGACACGCAGATGACGCTCTTCGCCAACTTCCGCCCGGTCAAGGAAGAGGGGGAAGTGGCCCAGGGTGTTATGGAACGGCCGTATGGAAAAGAGATCATCCCCTGGGCCACGTTCATCAGCTCGGCTTTCTTCACGCTTTCGACCAACAAGGCAAAGTCCGACCGCGTCCTGGCTAAGTTTAGATCCATGGACAGCCAGGTCTCCGTTATCCCATTGCTTCGCGGCCGTATCAAACCTGGCGATCGCGAGCGCGGCATCCCAACCGCGGAACACGCCAAGGTCCTCTCGGCTATAGAAAGCCTCTGGGTGCAGCAGGGCTGCCAGCGCAACAAGTACCCAAACGGCGCCGTTTCGTGCTTCTGCTACGTCTCGATACGCGAACTAGCGAAGGCCCTGAATTGGAAATCATTCGGCGGCAAGGACCTTACCTGGTTGACCAGCATGGTCTACGACCTGAAGACCATGCCGTATTATCTCGATCTCTCGGCAATGAATCTGAAGGGCATACACGGCTATGGCTTCAGCCTGCTCGGTGATGTCGAGCTGGCGGAAGGCAAGAAGCGTGGTCAGCCCGAAACCGTCCTAAAGGTGAAATTCTCCACGCCGCTCAGCGTCCAGCTTCTGGAACGTCACGCCGTTGCGCGGCCGAAGGAACTCGCGCACATTCACAGCGAGCTCGCTTTCCTCATACGTCTGTTTATTGAGCCTATCGTAATCAGCCTCGACGGCGGCGAGTACAACAAGACGTTGACTGATCTTATAAAGGAGCTTTCTCTGCCGGCGGCCGGATGGCACGGCCACAAGGGCAAGCGTAAACAGATTTTTGAGAAGGCGGTCAAAGAACTGAACACCCAGAAGACGGCGGATGGGCGGCCGATCGTCGTCTCGATAGAGAAAGGGCTTTACGACTGGATGCTTACGGCGAAGCTGGGCGGCGAGGTGAAGTGCCTCGAACTGCAATCAGCCGGACCTGCGGCGCAGCCGAAATGAATATTAAGTGCCTCGATGGCAATGAAGAAGTAGTGCTGCTCAACGTCCTCAGCAAGCGCAAGGACGCGGAGCGGGCGCATATGCTTTATCGCCTCATGCTTGTGACCGGGCTGCGGATCAGCGAAGCACTCCGGCTCAACGTCCACGACGCTGAACGCTCCAAGGTGGACGTTCAGGTTAAAGGATGGACGCGGTCCGGCAAAAAACTTGTCCGGGTTAAATCCGTCTATTTCCCCAAGTCCCTGCAGGAACGCCTGGCGCATTTCCTCCGCTTCAAGCGGCGCGCCGGCGAGAGCCTTGCCCCCGAGGCACCGCTTTTCGTGTCCAGGGAAGGCGGCCGGCTCAGCGCGCGCCAGGCGCAGCGCGACTTTAAGAAATGGGTTAGCCAGGCCGGCATAGAAAGCCAGCTCACGCCCCACGCGCTCAGGCACACCGCGGCCACCAAGCTCATGCGCCGGACCGGTAACGCTAAACTGGTGCAGAAATATCTGGGCCACTCCGACGTAGCGACGACGCTCCGCTTTTACGTGGACGTGTTCCCGGAAGATCTTAAAAACGCGGCCGAGCTGTTAAGTGAAGGGAGAAACTGTCGTTAGGTATAAGTAAAATTAATATCCTCCGCGACAAGCGGTTGTCGGGTTCGCCACTATACTATTAGTGGGCAAAAGGGGGATATATGTACATTTTAGCGAGCGGTAAGTATTCATATATCAGGGAGAGACTCATTCAGGACAACCTGTTCCGAATCAGTTATAATCAAACCATGTCCACGCCAACAAACTTCGCAGTGCTGCCTGCCAAAAAGCAAACTAAAAATAGAAAAAAAACAGCAGCTGCCGGGTATACCACAAGCAGACCAGTAAATGCTTTAAAACAAAAATGCTGCCCAAAACCCCTAAACGGGAAGGCGGTCTTGGGCGCACTCACGACGCTGGAACTCTGTGCTGGCGGCGGGGGCGCGGCTCTAGGTTTAGAACAAGCCGGGTTTTCCCCGGCCGCTCTGGTCGAAATTAATCAGCATGCTTGTGCAACCCTGCGAAGCAATAGGCCATACTGGAATGTCATAGAAGCGGATATTAAGAAGTTTAATGCGACGTACTGGCGGGGTGTAGATCTGCTATCCGGCGGTCTTCCTTGTCCGCCGTTTTCAATAGCAGGCAAACAGTTAGGCGCGGATGATGAAAGGGATATGTTTCCCTCTATGCTGCGCATCGTGAAGGAAGTAAACCCGCGCGCGGTTTTAATCGAAAACGTGCGGGGTATTTACACTGACCGGTTCTCATCTTACCGCGACAGTATAGATAAATCCTTTGATGCGATGGGTTTTGACACTTATTGGTCGGCGTTCGATGCTGCTGATTTTGGCGTGCCCCAAAAACGGTACAGGGTTTTCCTTGTTGCCCTGCGCCGCGGTGTGACCAAGCCGCTGTGCTGGCCCTCTCCCGCAAAGGGTTCCCCTGTTACTGTCGGGGCAGCTCTTGGTGATCTAATGTCGGAACGCGGCTGGCGCGGCGCGGCGGCATGGATAAAAACCGCATCGGTGCCGTCACCTACCATAGTCGGCGGTTCCCACAAACATGGCGGCCCTGATCTTGGTCCTACCCGTGCGCGGAAAGAATGGGCGGTACTGGGAATAGACGGGCTCGGTCTTGCTGATGCACCGCCGCCGTCAAACTTCTCCGGGATGCCCCGGCTCACTGTTAAGATGGTGGCTCGTCTCCAAAGTTTCCCGGACGACTGGACATTTTCCGGGCCGAAAACCCAAGCATACCGCCAGGTAGGAAACGCTCTCCCTGTCAGGCTTGCATATCACGTGGCAAAGGCGGTGCGCGAATGTCTAATCTAGGTTCAAAAGAGAAAATTAGAAAATTCCTCCTGGCTAATATTGGACGTGTAATCGAGTCCCATGAGTTGCAGGAAGCTGCTGACGGGGCAGTCCAATACAGCCGCCGCCTTAGAGAGCTGCGCGACGAAGAAGGCTGGCCTATTCTTTCTCACAATGATTCGGCGGAGCTTAAACCAGGGCAGTATCTGCTGCGCGAAGCACCGCAAAAAACCCGCAGTGTCGCATTTGCCCGCGGCATATCTGCGAAACTGCGGGCTGAAGTATTAGACCGCAATGGTTTTACATGCCAGATGTGCGGCCTTACTCCGGGAGATATAGACCCGGCTACCGGCCGCAAAGCACGTCTTCACGTCGGGCACATTGTAAATAAAAGCCACGGCGGCAAAGACGAACTGTCAAATCTGCGCGCGTTGTGTTCAACATGCAACCAGGGCGCAAAGAATATCACGCCGGAAAAGCCGAGTGAAATATGGCTGTTGTCCCAAGTCCGGCGGGCAGGTATAGACGAGCAGCGCGCGGTTTATAAATGGCTTCATGGGAAATTCGGCGATAAGACATAGAGGTCTGTGGACAATCTGACTCCGGAACAAAGAAGAAAGAACATGCGGAATATCCGGTCGAAGGGCACCCGGCCGGAGTTAAAAGTGGCGCGAGAATTAAAGCGCAGGAGGATATACTTCTCCAGCCACTCAAAAACTGTTCCCGGCAAGCCGGATATAATTTTCCGGAGAAAAAAGATTGCGGTGTTTATTGATTCGGATTTCTGGCATGGAAACCCAGGCTATTTTAAGATGCCAAAATCCAATACGCGCTATTGGAAGGCAAAGATAGAAGGTAATAGGTGCCGCGACAGACAGGTTAATGCGGTCCTGCGTAAATCCGGCTGGAAAATAATCCGCATCTGGGAACACAATCTAAACAACAATCTCTCCCGGAGTGTTCTGCGGATAATCAACGCTCTGCAGAAAAGAGAAGATTAGTGCCCGCAATGCGGGCTTTCAGGGGGGCGCATGAAAAGGAAGACAGGGACTTATAACCCCGAGGCAGAGCTCGCAAAAGGCGCCACGCTCGACGCCGCCTCCTACGATAAAACCCAGAAGATAAAAGTCACCGCTCCTAAAGTGACCGTCGGCGGTATCGCCGGACGTGCGGAGATTTCCGGCACGGCCACCGGCCGGAGCGATGCTAGCATAAACGGAACCATGGGTTTGTGGCTTTCCATTTTTCGCTATATGCGCCCCGACGGCACTATTAACCACGTCGCCGGCTGGAATATCATGCTTCCGCTTAAGGCCGGTCAGGCTGCGGCGGCTTCCGCAAAAGCTTTTGTCGAGATTATAAATTCCGGCACCAGGCCATACCGCGCCGCCGCCGTTGGCGGTAAAATAAAAATAGTCTTCACAGAAAAATAAGGGGTTCGGGGTATGGGGAAAAAATCCGCGTTTCTTGCCGCGCTGTTCCTTGCCGTCTACGCCGTAGACGCACTGGCTGCGGATTCAAAGCCTGTTTATAAATGGATCTCCGCCAACGAGTATTATTTCATCCTTCCAACACCCCAGGACCTGGCGATCTCCGGAGCCGGGACGGAAAGCGTTAAGCCTTGGGGCATCGGCTTCCGGGCAGTCGGCAATGAAAAGTTCTCGAAGACGGGCGGCCTGCAGTTCCAAAGCGTGAAAGTGGACAGCCCTAGCACTGGGCGCAATACCTTCTATCTCTGGGAGCTGCTGCTCGGTATGCAATACATCGCGCCTAAAGTCCAGGGAAAGCCGCTGCGCTTAACCGCCTCGGCGTTCGGCGATCTTGGACTCTCTGACACCACCTTCTTTGTCGCGCCGATGATCTCCGCCGGTCTTCTCTACACCACTGAAGAATACGCCGATACACCGACTGGCTTCACGTTCGACGTGTATTATAGGCTCGCGGATATCGACCTGGACAGCGTTGGCGGCGGCCGCTCCGGCACGCTCAAACCGGCTCTGGGCTTCAAGGTCGGTTATATCTTCGAGGGCTTCTGGACGACGAAGGCGAAGACGGATTGAGAAGAAGGTGAATAAACTATGTCGAAAAGTGATTGGCAATGGGTAATCGGGATAATTGTTGCAGTTGCCGCAATAGTGCTGCCGTTGATCTTCTCCGGGAAAAAGAAGATGTCACAATCCCAGGAACAGCATATCGAGGGGAAAGGCAGCCAGAAGCAATCGCAGAAGATGGAGGGGTAAATGTTGGGAGATAATCAAAAGCAAGAGCAGAAGCAGAACGTTAATCAGGAAGTGAACGTTCACAGGCAGAAAGAGTTGGTGGAAATATCCTGTGCCCATTACACCGACACTAAAATCCAGGCATTAGAAACCCACATCGAGGAACAAATGCACGATTGGGGCAACCCCGCTGCCGACGAGGCTTTGAAATTAAAAGAGTTGCGCAAGGTAAGTCTGCTGCAGCATCAAGGGCATGTCACAAAAGTCTTCTGCAGCCTGCTTGTAGAGTCTACCTGTAACAGCCCTAAGAACTCCGGCAATAGGTGTTATCTTCTTGGCCCCGCGCCAGCGTCTGCGAGCTCTTCCTGGCAGGTTCCATCGGACGACGTTAATTGAAATAGGCGGTTAGCCACGCCGGCGGCAAAAATTAGACCGAGCAGTCGGGAAGACGCCCCAAACCGCCGCCAATAATCGGGCATGATTCGGCCTGTTTTCACGAGTCCGAAAATGCCCCCTGAAAACGGCTAATAGCCAGTATCAGGCCTAAAAAGGCTGTCAAACAGCCATATTTAGTTATATACTTCAAACTATGCCCCCATCACTCGCAGAACGCCTCCGGAAAGCCGGCATCCGCCACTACGACGTGCTGATCCACGACCAGCCCAAGGAATGGCTGCTCAAGAACTTCAAGGCCGAAGGCGCGACCCCGGCCTACCCCATCAACGTGTCCCGGCTCATGCGCAACCTGGTCTGGCAAATGAAGGAGCGCATCGCCGCCGGAGAGAAGGAATTCCACGAGTTGGTCCGCACCTATTGGTACATGTACGTAAAGTCCACCCTGGCCCGCGCCGGCGCGCTCTCGGCCAAGACCGACCAGTACAAGCAGCTCACCGAGAACATCACCGCCATGGTGAAGGACTTCCTGCTCATGTCCTACAAGGACATCGGCTTCCGCGACGAGAACGAGGCCAACAAGCGCGTTGGCGTCAACGCCAACATCATCCCCTTCTCGGAGAAGCTCGGCCACTTCAACTACCTGCTAGAACTCAACAAGCAATACAACGTCTCGGCCATCTCCCTGGGCGGCCAGCCCTCGGTCATGAACGTCGAGTACTTCGTGGACGACATCCGCAAGGCCAAGTCCGCCGCCCCGGAGCTCGCCGACCGGCCGAAGCTCTTCAGCTTCGAACCGCTCGCCGCCGCCGCTAAGTTCAACCTCAAGCGGTCCTTCTACCTCTTCAGCATCGTGGACTTCGACCCCTCCGGCTGGATCATCCGCGATGCCTTCATGGACAACCTCCGCCACTACAAGATCAAGAACACCAGGGTTTACGACCTCATCAACCCGGACATGCTCACACCCGACGAGATAATGCTGGCCCGCTATCCCATCCGCGCCGGCGCGGACATGGAAGCCAAGAACAAGAAGTGGCTCGCCGACGTGGAAGCCAGGCACTACAAGAATCAGAAGTACCTGGTCGAGGACCTGCCCGGCGGCAAGAAGAAGCTCTACGGCCTCGAAGCCGAAGCCATCGCCACCGCCCGGATCAGCGAGAAGCTGAAAGAAGTCATGGTCCCGGTGATAGGCGGCAACGAGGCCGCCCTCAAGATCTACGAGATGAAGAACCTCAACCAGGCCATCAAGGACCTGATCATCTTCAAACTTACCCACCCCGAGACGGAGGCAGCACATGGCCGCTAAAACTGGAATCATCAAGACCACCACGGTAAAAGCCTACTTCACCAAGGCCAAGAAGATGCGCACCCAGGCCGCGGCGGTCACTAAACTTATCGCCGACTTCGATGCCGTGCTCGAAGCCGTCATAGTCGAAGCGGTCCGCCTGGCTAAAGCCGCAAAGCGCAACACGGTCATGAAGGTGGACGTCGCCGCCGCCCTTGATAAGTTCCTCAAGAAAACGGATCTCACTTGGGACCAGACCGCCGAGCAGGTCATAAAGCACAACCCAACCGATCTCGGGAAGATCTCCAAGACGATACTCGAATGGATCGCCGCGCACGAGAATCCCGCGCGGAAGCGCAAATGACGCAGAGCCAACTCGCCCGGGCGATAGCCAAGGAGTTCTTCCTTACCCAGGTGGACGCGGCCGCGATCCTGGACTCGATCCTGGCCAGGATGACCGCCAGCCTGCAGAAAGGCGAGTGGGTTTACTTCAAAGACTTCGGTTCCTTCACCAAGAAGACACGCCCCGGCCGCCATGTCCGGCACCCCAAGACCGGGCAGCTGATCTGGATACCGCCCCGGCTGGACGTGGACTTCAACCCGGCCAAGGGCTTACTGAAAGCCAAGCGGCGCTGAGCTCCCCAGGTTAACCGCCCTGTTAAACCGCCGGCGCCGCGGCCTGCGGCCGCTTTTCCGGCGGTTTAACCCCTTCCCCCCTAAAAACCTTAAAAGAGCGTTTACGGCCATTTCTGGCGAAATCGCCATTTTAAAACGCACAAGGATGGCCCAGGACGCGACTTTCCCGACGGGCCGGTGTGATTGTACCCCCGGTTTTACGACGAGCTCCAATTATTCTGTTCGCGCACAGCCTCGCAAGTCTGGTAGGATATTCTCAACGGGGCCGCGCAGACGCCTACCTAACCCAAACCCCAACCCCCCCAAAAGGATATGCGCGGCCCCGCCTCTTTCCCGTCACCTTGATCTGTGGAAACGGCCCTTGCGGCCGCAGCTCCGCCTTTGCCTGGCGGCAAAGCCGGCCCTGCAGCCTTGGGCCGCTCTTCACGATAAGGAGGCCGGCCAGACCTGCGCAAACGGCGCAGGCCAGGCCGGCTGCCTTAAACGACCAGGTAACGGCCATGCGCGGCCGGCAGCGTAGCCGGCGACCGGCGCCGGCTACCTTGCCGGCCGTTCGCCCCACCGCCGCGCCCTGCGGTCGCGGCGCCCGGCCGCTACTGCGGCCCGGTTCGTGGGGCCGCAAGGCCGCGCCTTATAGCGAAGCGACTTTAAAGTCATCACAATACGCCCAGGTCTTCATCGAAGTGCCAGGCTTCACATCGAGGAAACGGCCTTGCGGACAGTAGAGCTGCCTTTGCCTTCGGCAAATGCAGCACTACTGCCGCGGCCGCTCTTCACGAAGCGGTGGCCGGTCAGACCTGCGCAAACAGCGCAGGCCAGGCCGGCTTCCTTAAACGACCAGGTAACGGCCGCGCGCCGCCGGCAGTCCAGCCTTGCGCCGCGAATGCGCCGTCAGCACTGCCGGCGGTACGCCCCACCGCCGCGTCCTTCGGCCGCGGCGCCCGGCCGCTGCTGCGGCCCGGTTCGTGGGGCCGCGCGGCCGCTCCTTATAACGACGCTCGCAGTCCGCCGTCCACGCGATAGCCCCGAAGTTACCACCCAGCCTCCGTGCTCCCCGACAAGGTAGCCCGCATCTTATGCGCGCGCGGTCTCTCACGCTTTCGGCCGGCAAGCGGCAATACGCCGGGGAATCCGCCTTCGGCGGACCGGGCAACACGGGCGGTTCCCTTGCGCCCAGCTCCCCCCGCGCCGCCCTGCCTGGCCGCGGCCAGCCCGGGCCATGGGCTGCCGGCCCAGGGGGGCCGCGGCCCAGCAGGGCGTCGTTCCCTCGCCGGCCGCATAGCGGCCGCACGCCCCGCCAT
>Ga0074199_1001841_pt1 | contig 15722 bp, 14 predicted proteins | sample EPASupsiteSAE347_FD_64528 | JGI IMG/M metagenome (GOLD analysis project Ga0074199, IMG submission 64528) | Bioremediated contaminated groundwater from EPA Superfund site, New Mexico - Sample SAE3-47 | ecosystem: Environmental > Aquatic > Deep subsurface > Groundwater > Contaminated ...
GTTTTTCCGGGCAAAACTGTTTTCCCGGTTGATCCGGCAGTGCGTCGCCAGGGCCATTTTAATCGTAAATTCTACTACTTTCCGATTGAGGACGGGAAGGACCCCGGGCATGCCGAGGCAGACAGGGCAGGTGTGGGTGTTGGGTCCCGCCCCGAACTGGGTCGAGCAACTGCAGAATATTTTTGAATCGGTGCGCAGTTGCGCATGGACTTCAAGTCCGATAACTGGTTCAAATTCCATGAAGTATCATGACTCCTTATAAAAAATTCATCTTGGCCTGCTTTTGCCGGGCGATGAGGGCGGCCATGCCGGCCGTCTTTTCATAGGCGGCCGCTGCCTGGATAAGTGTTCCTTCCTGAAAGTGGCCGGCCAGAAACTGGAGGCCGATGGGCAGACCTTCCCCGGTGAACCCACAGGGAACGGAAATCCCCGGAATGCCGGCCATATTTGCAGAAATAGTAAATATATCGGATAGATACATCTGCATGGGATCATCCGTCTTCTCGCCGATGCGGAAAGCCGCCGTGGGAGACGTCGGGGTGGCGATGATATCGCATTTCTGAAAGGCCTCGTCAAAATCCCGGCGGATCAGGGCGCGTACCTGGGAGGCTTTTTTATAGTAGGCGTCATAGTATCCCGAAGAAAGAACGTATGTTCCTATAATAATCCTCCTTTTCACCTCGTCGCCGAATCCGGCGGAGCGGGAGTGTTTATACATGTCGAGGAGGTCCCGTCCTTCCTCGGATCGGAATCCGTATTTGACGCCGTCGTAACGGGCGAGGTTGGAGCTGGCCTCCGCGGGGGCCACGATATAGTAGACGGCCAGGCAGTATTCCGTATGGGGCAGGGAGATGTCGACGCATTTTGCCCCGGCTGTCTCGAGGGCGCCGATGGCCTGTCGAATCGAGGCCAGGATTTCCGGATCGATTCCTTCAATGAAGTATTCCCTGGGGATGCCTATTCTCAACCCTTCGACGCCCCGGGAAAGAAAAGACCGGTAGTCGGGGACCTCCGTGTTGACGGAAGTTGATTCCCGGGGGTCATAACCGGCAATGACATTCATGAGAATGGCGCAGTCCTCGACGTCCTTGGTAAAGGGACCGATCTGGTCGAGGGACGAGGCAAAGGCTACCAGTCCGAAACGGGAAACCCGGCCGTAAGTGGGCTTCAACCCCACAATACCACAGAGGGCCGCCGGCTGGCGGATGGAGCCGCCCGTGTCGGAACCGAGGGCGGCGATGCACTCGTCGGCGGCAACGGCGGCGGCGGAGCCCCCGCTGGAGCCGCCTGGTATCCGGGTCAGATCCCAGGGGTTGCGCGTAACGCCGAAATAGGACGTCTCCGTAGAGGAGCCCATGGCGAATTCATCCATGTTTGCCTTGCCCGTAAAGACGGCCCCGGCGGCCCGGAGTTTTTCCACTACCGTGGCGTCATAAGGGGGGACGAAATTATGGAGGATGCGGGAGCCGCAGGTGGTGGTGAATCCCTGGACGCAATAGATGTCTTTCAGGGCGATGGGGATGCCCGTCAAGGCTCGGACATCGCCGCTGCGGATGGCGTCGTCGGCGGCGTCGGCCTGGGCCTGGGCGGATTCTTTCATGAGGGTGATGTAGGCGTGGACCTTGTCTTCCACCTGGTCGATCCTTTGATAGACGGAGGCGAGGATGTCCGCAGCCGTGACTTCTCCCGCCCGCAGCTTGTCTTGCAATTCATGAATGGTTAACGAATGTAGCTCCATAATACCTCTTTATTAATCGATCACTTTGGGGACCCGGAAGAACTCGCCCCGGGGGTCCGGGGCGTTGGCCAGGGATTGTTCATTGGTAAGGGACGGTTTGACGGCGTCCTCCCGAAAGGCGTTATGGAGAACCGTCGCATGGGTCATGGGTTCGACCCCCGTCGTATCTACGGAATTCAGTTTTTCCATATAGAGGAGGATGTCGTTCAACTGGGAGGTAAATTTGTCCATTTCCTCCTCCCGGAAAGTCAAACGCGCCAGATGGGCGACATGGGCCACTTCCGCTCTTGTTATCTTCAAAATCACACGCTCCTTTTTCCTAAATCCTGAAATTGATGAACTCGCAAAAAACAAAACTATTCCTCCCCCTTCAAGGGGGAGGTTAGGAGGGGGATGGGACAATAAGTTGTAATCCCTACATAAAACCCATCCCCACCCCGGCCCTCCCCTTGAAGGGGAGGGGGAACCTAAAATACCTGCCAGTAGGGGTTTATCTGGTCCATGACCCGTCTAACTATAACATCTTTTCCCTGATCAGCCTCGTATTCCATGCGGTCCAGTTCGTCTTCCGAGGCATGGGTGTCATCCCGCATCTCCCGAAGCATCGCCTTGATCGATTCCGTCAGGCCTTCAACATGATAGCCTCCCTCGAGGACGGCGACCAGCCGCCCCCCGCAGCAGGCGGCGGCGATATCCATGAGGATTCTGGTCATGCAGACATAACCCTTGGCGGTGACCCGCATATCTCCCAGGGGGTCCTGAAAATAGGAATCAAATCCTGCCGAGAGAAGAATCAGTTCGGGTTTGAACTTCATGGCCACGGGCTGCAGGATGCTGCGGAAGGCCTTAACGTGCAGGGAGTCATCGGAGCGGGCCTTCAGAGGGACATTGATCGTGTATCCCAACCCCGCGCCCTGACCGGTTTCGGACAGGACCCCGGACCCGGGATAGGCGGGATACTGGTGGGTGGAAAAATAAAGGACCTTTTTGTCCCCGTAAAAAATACCCTGGGTGCCGTCGCCGTGATGGAGGTCCCAGTCGGCGATGAGGATGCGCTTGAGGCCATATTTCGCAAGGGCGTAACGGGCGCCGATGGCCGCATTGTTGAACAGACAGAAGCCCGCCGCCTGATCCTTGCCGGCGTGGTGTCCCGGGGGGCGGACCAGGGCAAAGGCGTTGTTCACCTCGCCGGTCATAACGCCGTCGATGGCATTGAGCATGCCGCCCACCGCTAGCTTTGCCGTATCGTAAGAATCAGGCGTCGTCTGGGTGTCGGGGTCGAGGGAGAAGTTGCCTTTCCCTGCCGTGCCGGCGATGAGGCCAATGTAGGATTGGCTGTGTACGAGACCGATCTCCTCGGGGGTGGCATAGCGGGGGGGAAGGGAAACAAATTTTCCCTCCATGTCCGGCCGATCCAGCATGACATAAACGGCTTCGAGGCGCCGGGGGGATTCGGGATGATAAAATCCTTCACCATGTCTTAAGTATCTGTCGTCGCAGACAATTCCCGTTCTAAGGGGCATAGGGTGGTTCCTGGTTCATGCTGTAAGTTTTCTCTCCTGGCAGACACAATAACTGCACCTGTGAGGAGCGTTCCACGTCTACCATAAAACCCCCGGAAGTGCAAAAATATTTACCATTGACAAGTACTTCACAGGCGCTATATATACCGACACTATGTTTGGTATCGGTCTGCCTGAACTTCTTGTGATTGCCGTCGTGGCCCTCCTGGTCGTCGGCCCGGATAAACTTCCGGGTCTGGCCAAGTCCCTGGGGAAGGGGTTCCAGGAATTCCGGCGGGCAACGGATGACGTCACGGAATCTATCAAGGACACCCTGAAGCCCGAGGATATCAAAAAAGACGTCAACGATTTTAAGGACTCCCTCCTTTACGGCAAGGAAGACGAGAAAGATAAAGACAAAGAAACAACCCCCAAAACCCAAGCCTGAAGATCCATCATTAATATATTTATTCCATGGACCGAGCAGAAGACGAAAAACTACCATTAACTATCCATCTTAAAGAATTGCGGACCCGCCTGGTCAATATACTGATCGGCATCGGCATCGGCTTTTTCGCCTGCTATTATTTCAAGGAATTGTTATTTAAGATCATTGCGAGACCCCTGGTGGCGGTCCTTCCGAAAGGCAGCCACATGATCTTTACCGGTCTGCCCGAGGCGTTCTTTATTTATATGAAGATCGCCTTTTTCGCCTCCCTGCTGATTACGAGCCCCTATACCCTCTACCAGATCTGGAAGTTCGTTTCTCCGGGCCTCTATAACTCTGAAAAGAAGTATGTCGTTCCCTTTGTCCTGACCTCCAGCATTCTGTTCATCGGCGGCGTCACCTTTGGATATTTCTTCGTCCTCCCGGCGGCCTTTGAATTTTTTATCTCCTTTTCATCGGAATTTTTGAGGCCCATGGTCTCCTTCCGGGAGTATCTTTCCTTCACCATGAAGTTTCTCCTGGCCTTCGGTATCTCTTTTGAACTTCCCGTATTCATTTTCTTTTTAACAAAAGCAGGGATCCTTAACACCCGCATCCTCACCAGCTATCGACGCTATGCCATTCTGATCATCTTCATTGTCGCCGCAGTGCTGACCCCTTCCCCGGATGCCTTCAGCCAGATTCTCATGGCGATTCCCCTGATGATTCTCTATGAAATCAGCATTGTCGTGGCCAGACGCGTCGAGAAAACAGCGAGGAAAGATAAGGAAGCCGCCGCTGCGAAAGGGGAGGATTCTTAGCCCTATGGCCCGCAGAAGACGCCTCATGGGCAAATGGGGATTTGCCAGCATCCTTGCCGTCCTGATCGGTCTGGTTGTTGCCCTGGTCCTGGCCGTGACGGGGTATCTCTTCTACTTCTTTTTAGGAGAGTTGCCCAGCGTCGACACCCTCAAGGACTACCGGCCGAGCATCGCGACCCGCGTTTATGCAGATAACAATGAACTGATCGATGAATTTTTCCTGGAAGACCGGAAGATCATCAAAATCACCGATCTTCCCAAATACGTTGTCCAAGCCTTTGTCGCTGCGGAAGACTCACGATTCTTCGAGCACAAAGGACTCGATTTCCAGGGCATTTCCAGGGCATTTTTCAAGAACCTCCAGGCAGGCCGAATCGTTCAGGGGGGCAGCACCATCACCCAGCAGGTGGCGAAGGCCCTCTACCTGTCCCCTGAAAAAAGATATATCCGAAAAATCAAAGAGGCGATTCTGGCGTATAAGATAGATCATTATCTGACCAAAGAGGAAATCCTCAATCTCTATCTGAACCATATCTATCTCGGCCACGGCACCTATGGCGTCGAGGCGGCCGCCCAGGGATATTTCGGGAAAAGCGCCCGCTATCTGACCCTGCCGGAGGCGGCCATCCTGGCGGGGCTTCCCAAGGCGCCCAGCGCTTACTCCCCCTTCACCCATTTCGATAAGGCCCGTCAGCGGCAGGCCTATGTTCTCGAGCGTATGGAGGAAGACGGTTATATCACGAAACAGGACCGGGAAAGGGCCATGAATACCCCGTTGCCCCTGCGTTCCGTCAAACCCAAGGAAAAGGTCGCCCCCTATTTCATTGAGCACATTCGTCGCTATATCGTCGAGAAATACGGCAGTGACGTCCTGTACAAGGAAGGCCTGGAGGTCTACACGACCCTGAATATCGAGGCCCAGAAGGCGGCCCGTGACGCCGTGGAGCGGGGATTGAGCGAGCTGGAAGAACGTCAGGGATACGATCGAGGTCTCGTCCAGGGTGCGCTTATTGCGATGGATGTGAAAACCGGCGCCGTCAAGTCCCTGGTCGGGGGCCGGGAGTTTTCCAAAAGCGAGTTCAACCGGGCGACCCAGTCCCGCCGCCAGCCGGGATCAGCTTTCAAGCCCTTTATATATACGGCGGCTTTCGACAAGGGCCTGACCCCTTCGACGCGATTTGTCGATGACCCGATTCAATTTCCCGACCCCTCCAAACCCGGCGGCTTCTGGCAGCCGAAAAACTTCGACGGGAAATTCAACGGCCCCACGACCCTGAGAAACGCCATCGTTCAATCCCGGAATATAATAACCATCAAGGTCCTCCAGGATATCGGCGTCGATTACGCTACTTCCTATGCCAACGTGATGGGAATCACCTCCCCCCTGGGGCGGAACCTGTCGCTGGCTTTAGGCAGTTCCGGTGTGACCCTGCTGGAGATGGTGCGGGGTTTCGGTGTCCTGGCCAATCAGGGTAAGCGGGTAACACCCTATTTTATTACGAAGATTGTTGACCGGACCGGCCATGTCTTCGAAGAGAATCAACCCAAGGTGGAACAGGTCATCGACTCCCGGATCGCTTTTATCTCTTCCTATATCATGCAGGATGTTGTAGAAAGCGGAACGGGGCGGCGGGTCAAGAGCATCGGCCGGCCGGTGGCGGGAAAGACGGGAACGACGAACGATGTAAGGGACGCCTGGTTCCTCGGTTTTACGCCGTCCCTGATCACGGGGGTATGGGTAGGCTTCGACCAGGAAAGATCCCTCGGTCATCAGGAAGTCGGAGGGAGGGCGGCGGCCCCGATCTGGTTGTATTTTATGTCCCAGGCCCTTTCCCGGACGCCGATCGAGACCTTCCCCGTGCCGGAAGGGATCGTCTTTGTCAAAGTCAACCCGAAGACGGGATTTCCCGGCTCCGGACCGGGAACCATCTATGAGAGCTTCCTGGAGGGAACCACGCCTCCCGGCGCTGTCCCTGTTGACGCCGAGCAGGTAAAACCCGATGAAATGCTGCCGAAAGAAGAGGCGGAATAAACCGGACGCGGCATTTTTTCAAATTGCCGGTCATGATGTCCAAACGACCCCTGATGAAACGATTCATGGATGCCCGGATTGCCATGAGGTTGTTTCATTAATCACGATTATGTCTCCCGATTTATGCGGATCAGCTTTGCCGATAAAACGGTATTTATCTGAATCGCCTCATGGATTTTTTGCGCCAGCAGCAGAAAGTCAGGGTGATAGCTGCAAACGATAATTCCTGAATGGGAAGGATTTTCATTATGTAGACGAATGAAATGCTTTCTATTCATGGTAACAATAGCCCGGTCCTCATGTTTAGCAAAATCAAGCACATCCTCATCAGACATGGCCCGCCCTGCCATCCCCGTATCCTGAGTCGTTAACACATCATGGCCGAGTTTTCTTAATTCATGCACCGCGGGCAAAGGAAAATTTTCGTTGGCGTAGAGGCGGCTCATGGGTCAGGCTTGCTCATTAGCCCGTATTTGTTCATCTATTTCATCCCTATGCCTGCGGTAGTAAGCCCAGGCGTTGGCTAGGTCTTCTACATGCAGGACGGGATAAGCCGCCAAGAGGTCAGATTCGCTTGTGCCAAGCTTTCTTGCCTGGATAAGCACCCAAACAGGTATACGCGTCCTGATAATGCAGGGCTCGCCGCCGCACACGCCGGAGTTACTCTCGACGCCGGGAAAAGCATCACCCAAGTCACGAACCACCCACTGAAGTATCTGGGCCTTCTCCGCAGGGTTCATTCTGGAAATCAACTCTTCTGCATCCCTCAGGATATTCATGATTACAACCTCTCCAATTATTAAAATAAATTTTACACGGGTAGTGATTATTATTCAAGAACAAAATGAGACAAATATCCCCCCATGATCCCACCATAAAACAAAATTAGCCGGATAAAGGGCTTGAGTTTTCTGATCCTTGAATAAATTTCGTGCCATTGAGCTTTCCGCAAGGAATTGCTCGATATAATTGTACCATAAGAGACAATCGCTACTGTAGTTGTTATTATGTTCTGCGCCTCCACAATGCTTTACTCTAATTTAATCCCTGAAGCGTTGGCGATTTTCGTGACCTCGGATATGAAATCGCTTTTGAATTCCTTCCTTTTCCCTGCATATTTGTGCACTTCACGAAACATAGGCTCTTTCAAAAGCCATTCGACAGTCGGTTTCAAAAGGTTCCAGTAGTCCTTTATAAATTTTTCATTACGGTGAGGATTGATCTCGGAGTGGAGAAATGAATAGGTTCGTTCCAGGTAGCCATAATACAGTTCATAGAAAATATACTTTTTGGCGTAATCATCGTTTTCGCCCTCTCTGTACGCATGGCGAAAATCAGGATCCTTAAGCATCAGCTTATTCAGCTCTTCAAAGTCGCGTTCCGCTTGGTTCAGAAGAGTCCACACATGGGCCTTGTTCTGCACGTTTAGCTGCTCGTTTTGTATCCGCAACTGTTCATTCTGCGCTTTGATCTGCCTAAATATCAGCACGATAACGATAAAATTTCCGACGGCGAGGGCCGCAGTTGCCAAGGCGGTGATTTCGTTTGTGGATATGCTCATCGGATGCCCTTTTTATCCTTCATTCATTTCCTGCACACGGCGATGCCGTGGATCTTGAAGGGTTCGTAGATCAATTGAATTTTGTCCGGGCTGAAACCGCCACCCAGGAGCAGTTCGGCGAATTCCTCTTCGCTGCGGTAGATCATGGGCCAGAGGAGTATCCAGTCGAGGAAGATCTTCTCCCGATTCTTCCTGATGTTGCAGGTGAGGAAAGCGCCGCCGTCGGGCAGACAGGCACGGATCCGCTTGATCAAACCAATTGCCTTGTTCCGGGGACGGTAATCAAGGAACCCGACCATCTCAATGATATGGGGTTTGAATGCGGCGGCGGCACGCTCCATGACTTTTGTCGTATCCCGGATGAAGTCGAAGCGGTCTCCCAATCCAGCCTCCCCGGCCATTCGTTTGGCTTCCTCGATAGCGCTGGGATCAAAGTCAATAAGGAGGGCTCTTACGGAAAGTGCAGGGTGGCGTTTCATGGCTGCGATCACTGCCTGGGCCGAGCCGGAGGCGATTGACAGAAGCCGGATTTCCTGCTCTCTTGAAAAGGACGCCAAGGTCTGAGACAAAAGATCGACGACAATCTTCATGCGGTTGGTTACGGCCTGGCGGTTCTCGCACTTCTCTATCCACTGACGCGTGATCCAACCCTCAAAGTCGCGATTCAGCTTCGGTTGGACCTTCTCACGATAATTATAAAACAGGTCAAGTGACCGCCAGCCGGCAGCGCCCCATTTGCTTTGGTGGTTGTATCTACTGAATCGGTCTACAAGGAAGCAGGAGACATGGTCGGGGTCCCGCCCCATATCCCAAAGAATCCGACCCAGAGTTGCCTCCCTGCCGTTTGTAGCTTTCCGGAAGAGCGCCTGGGACAAGTTGGTCGTTAGGGCAAGGGCGCTCGCGAACCACACGGCACCCACGTAAAGAGGACTCCGTCGGTCATATTCACCGCCGAATTTTTCCGGCGCCATCACATGGACGGGGATTTTCCCATTCAATGTTTTTATCTGGTAACGTTGCATCTTTGCCTCCATGGTTACAAAGATGGCATTTAATACTATTTATAAATATCATAATCAAGCAAATAATTACGACAAAAACAATATCCATAGACTATAGACCCGACTCCCTCTTTTTCCTATAAACTTAAAAAATATAGGAGGGCGCGTGGAAGATATTAAACGACTGGTGGGCGAACAAATTCGTAATCTTCGAAAGGAAAAAGGATTAACTCAAGAGGGATTAGGCTGGAAAGCAGATCTCCACTACACTTACATTGGCGCCGTCGAAAGAGGCGAGAAGAATTGCTCCCTCGATAGCTTGAATAAGATAGCAAGAGCTTTAGATGTCGGCATTTATGATCTGTTGAACATTTCCTTAAGAACGGATGAGGTTGTTGTAGAGGCTGCTTCAAAAAGGACGGATAAACAGATTACGAAATCTTTGCTGATCAAGGAAGTCAAAAAGTGTTCGCCGGAAGTGATTAAGCTCTTTACAGACCTGATAAGAGCTATAGAAAAGCAACCGATTTCGGGCAAATGAATAACTGAAACGTCATCCGCTTCAAATAAAAACAAAACCGTCCTATTTATTTTAGAAGAACTTCGACGGGAAATACCATGGCCCCACGACCCTGAGAAACGCCATCGTTCAATCCCGGAATATAATAACCATCAAGGTCCTCCAGGATATCGGCGTCGATTACGCTACTTCCTATGCCAACGTGATGGGAATCACCTCCCCCCTGGGGCGGAACCTGTCGCTGGCTTTAGGCAGTTCCGGTGTGACCCTGCTGGAGATGGTGCGGGGTTTCGGTGTCCTGGCCAATCAGGGTAAGCGGGTAACACCCTATTTTATTACGAAGATTGTTGACCGGACCGGCCATGTCTTCGAAGAGAATCAACCCAAGGTGGAACAGGTCATCGACTCCCGGATCGCTTTTATCTCTTCCTATATCATGCAGGATGTTGTAGAAAGCGGAACGGGGCGGCGGGTCAAGAGCATCGGCCGGCCGGTGGCGGGAAAGACGGGAACGACGAACGATGTAAGGGACGCCTGGTTCCTCGGTTTTACGCCGTCCCTGATCACGGGGGTATGGGTAGGCTTCGACCAGGAAAGATCCCTCGGTCATCAGGAAGTCGGAGGGAGGGCGGCGGCCCCGATCTGGTTGTATTTTATGTCCCAGGCCCTTTCCCGGACGCCGATCGAGACTTTCCCCGTGCCGGAAGGGATCGTCTTTGTCAAAGTGAACCCGAAGACGGGATTTCCCGGCTCCGGACCGGGAACCATCTATGAGAGCTTCCTGGAGGGAACCACGCCTCCCGGCGCTGTCCCTGTTGACGCCGAGCAGGTAAAACCCGACGAAATGCTGCCGAAAGAAGAGGCGGAATAAGGCAAAATACAATACCTAAGGAGGTTACATGACGATGAGAACATGGCAAAAAATGGTTGCTGCCCTAAGCGGTGTTATTATTCTGGCCGTAGCTTTCTCGATGACCGTTTTCGCGGGAGGACCGCCGCTGAAGGAAAATCCCTGCGGTTCTTGTCACAAGGACTTCAAGGTCATCATGCCGAAAACTCATCCTGACGTGGGCAGCGCCGCGGCTAATTCCTGCCTGTCCTGTCACGCCCCCGATCCGGCCCGGGCCGAGGCCAATAAGTTTTCTGCGGCCATCCACAACGCCCATAAAGAGGGAGGCAAGACGACATTGGAATGTGCGGCCTGTCATGCCTTGTGATGCAACAGATTCAGTACCATTGTCATAGGCGTGGCTCTTGAAGATGAGAAGGCGGTTTCTATATCACAAAAGATACAATCTTTTTGAGTTGTAGGATCTTCTTTTCAACCTCCTGTCAAGCGGCGGACCGCCGTCTCCAAATCTGCCGTCATTTGCCGGATATCCTCCGTGCGTCCCGGACTCTGGCTGAGTAGGGCATCGATCGTAGCCATTTCATCCCGGATATAATTGGCCGCCTGTTTCCGCATCTCTTCGATGGCTCTGTTGATCCTTTCTTCCCACTGGGCGGCGAGCCGGGAGGTGTTGACATAGACCTGATTGGCAATCTGTCCGACAAAATGCCGCTCGAAATGGCCGCGAAAAACGGCCATGGGGATAAGAAACCACAACAAGTCAAAATGGAAAAGGAAAACCTGCCCGATGCTGATGTCCGGGCGTGCGGGGGGCGTTACTTCCAGCTTCCACTCCGTGGGGGCCATTTTAACGCCCAGAACCCTTTCGATATTGGCGCCCAGGAGGGCGCGGAAGGACTCCAGATAGCGGTCCAGGCCGGCATGGGCCTTCATCAGGGTGCCGAAGAAGTGTTTGTGTTCCTTTGCGGAAACCTCATCGAGCGCAACGATCAGATTCTCCCGCAGCCATTCCTCGTAGCGGCGGGTAAGTTTCCACAGGTTCCCCCGCCATTGGGGCATTTCCTCCTGTAAGGCCGCTACGAGTTTGTCGTGAAGGGGCCTTTTGAAACGGTCAAGGTACTTTTCAATATTGGTGCGGGTGTGAATGGACTGGGCGCGGGTCATAACAATCAAGTCTTCATGGATTTGCGAGAAGTTTCCCTTTTCTCCGAGGATCTGCTCTTTCAGGGCCTCCCGGTCCGTATCGGCCTGCCGGGAGGTCGAAAGGGCGATTTCTAAATAGCTCTGACAGCTCTTCGCCAAAGATAAAGCCTTATATTGAAGAATCCGTCCGAATTCCGTATCCCGGTTCGCCGACAGCTTATAGAGGAGTTCCATCTCCATCCGGTGCTTGAACATATCCACGTTCTCCCGGTTCGAATAGAGAAAGATGGGGAATTCCTGTTTCAGCTCCCGCTTCAGGGTCTCCTTGAAAAACTGAACAACCTCTTGTTGCTGATCGGGTTGCAGGAGATCCGCCTTGGTGAGCAACAGGACGATGCGGGGGGTATATTGGAGAAGGTCCCGGATCAGGGCCAGGTCGTGCTCGGAGAGGGGACGGTCGGCGCTGATGGCCAGGATGGCCGCCCCCACCTCGGGCAGCCAGTTTTCCGAGGTCTCCATGTGATACTTGAAGACGCTGCCCAGGCCGGGGGTATCGACGAGACGGAGACCGGCGTAATCTTCCAGGGACGGGAGATCGATATCGACGACGGCGACGTCTTTTTGGTTGCCGGGATTTTTGGCCTCCGAAGTGTATTCGACCAGATCGTCCAGGGAAATATCCGCTTTTGATCCGTCGAAATGGGAGACCACGGCCCGCTCTATTTCTCCGTGCCGGATGCGGGTGATGACGGTGGTGACGGGAATTACCCCCACGGGCAGGAGGCGCCTGCCGATCAAGCTGTTGAGAAAGGAACTCTTTCCCGCCTTGAACTGCCCCAGGATGGCGACATCGATGAGGGGATTCTTGTGGGCCAGGGAACGGCAGACATCGGTGGAACGTTTGAGGGAGAGGATCTGCAGGGCGTCACAGACCTGCTCAACGATATCCAGGACTTGGCCGGACGCCGTCTGGATCAAATGAACATTCCGGGTCATCGCTTCCATAAAAAACTCCTCCAGGTTGGCCTCCTGCAGGAGTTTCAGATTCTCGTTGCCGCTCTTCCGACTCCCACCAGGATGGTCTTTCTTGACAGGAGTTATCAGCCGGTACGGCGGTTGTCAGGTGAACTCCATCACCCGAGTGGGATGCAATCCCATTTTTATAATTGGATACTACAACCATCCTTTTCCTGTCAAGACAAACACCATAGTTCAGGCAATCTGCCTTGCCCCCGATACGAAAAACAATCAGAGCCGGAGAAGTTCGCTGGAAAGGGCGTCATCGGTCGGCAGGGGAGGACGATATTGCTAATTGTCTGTGCCGAATATCGTCTTATACAAATCTTCACCATAGCTGGTTTGCAATGGTTCGCCGTCGATCAATTTGAAAGTCCTTCTTCCGTCGCTTTGTCTTAAAGCCCGCAGGAAAAGGGATTTTCCCGATTTTTTGTCATGAAAACAGCGCGCAAATTCATATAGATGGGTAACGAAAAAAACCTTGATGCGTTTTTCCAATAATGCGTAAATTATCTGCCCCGCAATCTCGGAGCCTTCTCTTTCGTTTGTGGCGGCAAATGATTCATTAAACAGCAACATGGAATGTGACGTTACATTATCTACGATTTCGCTCATTCTGCTCAGTTCTTCAGCTAGTTTCCCGCTTTTCATGGTGACGTCCTCTTTCCGCTTGTAGTGCGTGAAAAGGCCCGCACAGACATTGGCAGAGAAAGACTCGGCCGGAACAAACATGCCGCATTGCATCATCAATTGCGCCAAACCGATGCTGCGCAGGAAAGTGGATTTGCCGCCCTGATTGGCGCCGGTTACGATCACGATCTCTTTATCGTCGGCATTTACATCGTTGCCCACAATTTTTTGTTTCATGATCAAGGCCAGACAAACATCGTATAAGCCATTAAAAGAATGTCTCCGTTCACTGGAGACCACGGGTAGGGGAAAAGATATGGGCTCCCCCATTTGGGTAAGTTGCCCATGTAAATTCAAACAACCGACATAAAAGGCCAATTCGGCCCGCAACAAGTTAAAAAAACTCTCAATATGATCAGAAGACTGGGCGAGCGCATTGGCTACAAGATTGATCCCCTTGTCTTTTAATTCCGACAGGGCCTTGGCGCCGCCTATATCGCGATCGGCGATATAAAAGGTGTAAACGGGCGGTTTTGCCGCAAAGATCCGCTTCATCCAACCCCGATTCTTGCCGTGAGATTTACGCAGTTTGTAGTCGGCGCCTTCATTGCCGTTTCCCAATTCGGCGCTGATCAAGACCCCGTTCCGGAATTTCAGTTCCTTCAGATGATTTTGGACGCTGATGAAAAAATCATCATCAAGTTCTTTGTCGAGCATCGCAAAAAACGCCGTAAAGCCTTCGGACTCAAATTTGTCGGCATGTTCATCGGCGATTATCCTTAGTTTCTTCAGCATGCCCACGGACATCTGCAACATTTCTATCGAGTTATGCAGTATCGAAGCGGGATATTTGCTGAAAATGCCGTACCAGTGATTTTTCTTGTTTTCGATTGCCTCCACGGCGATATCGTAGATATCCCTGACAATGAAAGAATTTTTTATACAATCTCTCAGGATATTTTGTCGGTAGTGTATGGCCTCCGGATGGTTCAAACCTGACAAAACAGCTTTCTTTGCCACTTCATATAAAAACTGGTCGCCCTGAGCCATGGCTTTGAAAAGGGTGTTTAATTCCAAATCTTGTGTCAGTGCCTGTTCATTCGGCGGTAAATTCCGTTGGAAGTCAAAATCACGATCTTTATGCATGAGAAGAGCCTTCATGATTTTATGCGCTCCTTTACGGAATCGTATGTAAGACCGTACTTTTCGGCGATTGATGCCGCGTATGAAAGTCCGTCTGCCGGCCTTCTTACAATTTTATAGGTTCGCGCCGCCGGATTTTCGGGAACTACGGTGCTGACCATGCTTACGGTTTTCTCACTTAAAGAAGCCCATTCATCTATGAACGTCACGCAAAGGCAAAGCAAATCCAATTGCAGTATTTTTTCCATTACCTTTTTGCCTAAATAAACCGCGTCTTTTAATGTTGTGGAAGTGAATATTTCATTCATTATGATAATACTGTTTGCTGTGGCCTGGTTTAGAATATTGTGAATCCTCACCATGTCATCCTGAAGTTTGCCACGGAGATTGTGGATGTTTTCTTCCTTTTCAAAATGGGTGAAAAGACCGTCGAACAGAAAGAGCCGTGCTTCCCTGCCGGGGACGGGGCAACCAATGGCGGCCAGATAATGCAACTGTCCGAAGGTGCGGGCGAAGGTTGTCTTACCGCCCTGGTTAGGACCGGAGACGACAAATACGCGCTCCTTGTCTCGCAGGTAAAAATCATTGCAGACAACGGAAGCATTTTCCGTAATGAGTTTGTAGACCAAGGCCAAATCAAATCCCTCGTAGTCATAAACGTCCTTGTCTTGAACGCACATTTGGGGATAACAAAAATGCAAGCCCCCTTGCTTTAGTATGGCAATATAGTCCAGATAGGCGAGGTAAAATTGTATTTCCCGGTCAAAAACGCTTATCCCTTCATCCAGATAATCGGCGTTTTTCGCGCAGTAATTGTCAAGATTTAAAAATATGTCCGGATACAATTTGGCTACTAAATCAAGTACTTGCCCTTCAACATGGTTCATGCCCGCATCGGTTTTGAATTCAATCCTGTAATCTTTCACCGCCCCCTGTTTGAATTTCTCAAAAGTATTCTCCACTTCCGGGCTGTAATCAATTTCAGATTCATATTTGCGAACCTTGATGCCGTTACCCTTTATGAGCAGGCAATATTTTACAGCGGACAAATCGGCTTTAAGTTTTTTCGTTTCCGCCAGAAGTGATGTAAAAAGTCTGGAATTGGCATAGTCCGTTAAATATTCGCGGAAGGCCAAAAGGCCGCGTGATTTTAAATCTACAAGGGCTAAATCATGGACCAGGCAGTTGACAGCGTCGCAATAAATTTTAACCGTGGCCAAAAACCATCCTTCCTTATGGAATTTGTAGTAAAGTTTGTCTAATAGGGAAAGATTTATGCGCATGGTGTGCATTTTTTGTGCGAATGATTTCATACCCTCAAACAGAGTTTTATTTTC
>Ga0074199_1001843_pt1 | contig 15708 bp, 11 predicted proteins | sample EPASupsiteSAE347_FD_64528 | JGI IMG/M metagenome (GOLD analysis project Ga0074199, IMG submission 64528) | Bioremediated contaminated groundwater from EPA Superfund site, New Mexico - Sample SAE3-47 | ecosystem: Environmental > Aquatic > Deep subsurface > Groundwater > Contaminated ...
AGACATCAATATCGCTGTTTTTTTTCATATCCTGCCGGACAAAAGAACCGAAAAGAGAGGCCTTCTTAACTCCATATTCCCGCATAACCGGAAGCAATATCTTCTTTACCTGATCAATCCTGTTTTTCATATTTTCTATAATAGCAGACGGAAAAAAGAAGTCAATAATTTCACAAAAATATCACCGTTTCAGGCCATAAATTCTACGGCACGGAAATAATGGTACCCTGCGGAAGGTATTCATAACACCCCATGTCAACGATTCCGGAAAACCGGTCAATCAGGAAATACCCGTCCAAGATCGCCCGCGCCGGTTTCAACCTGCGGCGAAACAAGCCTTCTATGTGCTAAAACCCCATTCTGTAAATTGTACCTTCATAAATCGTTTCATACGCGCCAATATCAACGGTTCCATAGCGAATGCGTTGTCTGCCATCAAGATCGCCCGCGCCGGTCATCCAAGACTGATTTATTCCGGCATTGATGCAGGGCGAGGTTGACTTCAACCGCCAGTTGCCAGTGTCCTTGTTCACAAACTGCGGATCGGCATTTGTAATGCACCCACCTGTCCAATTCACTGTTCCGTCTATTAAATTTTGATTCATTGGTGTTGAGAAAACATTATAGAAAGTACACGTACGGCCCGTGGGAATGTAATAATTATAACCAGCGTTATTATAGATAATAGAATTGGTTATATAATCATCAATACCAGACCAATATCCATTTCCATTACTAAACATAATCGTTACTGTTTAATGCCATGTGCCCCGGACGATTTTCTGACAATCAATTCCGGCGTTACCACAATATGCCTGGGTTCGATGTCTCTATTTTCGATTCTGTTCACAAGCGTTTCGACCAGCGCCATGGCCACCTTTTCCTTGGGATGCGCAACGGTTGTGAGCGGCGCCTCCAGGTACGGCGCGAAATTGATGTCGCCGAACCCTACCAGGGAAATATCTTCCGGAACTTTCAAGCCCGCCTCCCGTATGGCTGAAAAGGCGGCAATGGCCTGAAAATCGCATTGCATGAAAATTGCGGTCGGCTTTTCCTTCATTGCCAGAAAAGTTCTGACGGCCCGATAACCATCCTCCAGATGTATGCCGTGGGTTGCCACCAAAGTTTCGTCATAGGCGATGCCATGTTCCCGCAAGGCCTTCTGATATCCCTTGCGCCGGCCGAATTTGTGCCCCATGGCAAATTCGTTCTGAACATAGGCGATCCTCCTATGCCCGAGTTCAAGCAAATGACGCGCGGCCTCATAACCGCCTTTTTCCATGTCAAGGGAGACCGAATCAATCGTTGGCAGCCAATCCAAATCATCCCGGATCACTACCGGCACCTGAGCTTCGGCCAACCCCAAATAATAATCGCGGTTTGCGTCCGGATACGCCGGCATGATGATCAACCCGTCAACCTGCTGTTCGTAAATCTTTTCAAGGAACCGTCTTTCCCGAAGGGGATCCTCGTCAATAAAGGAAACGTACACTTCATACCCGCGCTTGAAGGCCTCCTTTTCAATAAAGGCGTTGGTTTCGATGTAAATGGGGTCAAAACTGCTGGGCAAAATCACGCCGATGGCGCTTGTTTTTTTCTGTACCAGGCTGCGGGCCATATGGTTGGGCTTATAATTAAGCTTTTTTGCCACGGCCTGAACGCGCAGTTTGGTGGCCTCATTAATTTTTTCGCTGTTGCGCATTGCCAGCGAAACCGTCGAGGTCGAAACTTTTGCTATTTTTGCTATGTCAAAAATATTAGCCATATCATCTTACAAGAACGTTATAATAATCTTAAAAAAATATCAATATTTACAGATATATTATATAATTAAAACGTTTTAAATTCGTATAAAAGAAAGAAAACACTTTTTGCGGATTAAAATCAAGAAAAAAATGCAAAAATATTCTTGACGCAAATCGTTGTAATACGTAGTATATTTTTAGTTCTATACGTAGGAAAGGATTGTTATGAGCATGACCAAACTTACATTAAACGCAGAGTCCGGCCTGATCAGCGAGGCCAAGAGGCTTGCCGCCGAAAGAAATGCCAGTGTTTCCGCCTTGTTTTCGCGCCTTGTTACGACCATGAAACAGACCGAACACTCGAAGCCGCCGACGCTTGCCCCTCTTACGCGTCAAGCCACCGGCCTGCTTCAATTATCTTCGGAACAAACTCCAAAAGAAATCTTGACGGCGGCTCTATCCGAAAAATATGGACTCCGATGAAGGTTTTTCTCGACACGAACGTCCTGCTGGATGTCCTGGCCAAGCGTGAACCATTTTATTCCGCTTCGGCGGAGGTATGGTCTTTGGCCGAAAGCGGGACGGTAGAAGGCTGCGTCTCCGCAATCAGCTTCAACAACATCTATTACGTGGTTCGCAAGATTTCCGGCAAAGGTAAAGCGGATAAAGCCCTTCAAATCATGCGCGATATTTTTGAGCCGGTCGCCCCGGATGCCATGATTCTTAATCAAGCCATTGATTCCGATATGGATGATTTTGAAGACGCCATCCAGTTCCATTCCGCCATCCGCGCCGGAGCTTCACACCTGATAACCCGCAATCCCGCCCATTTCAAGACGAAGAAAACGAACCTGGCGATTTCAACGCCCGACGAATTTCTTGTTGTCTTACGTATGACGTAGAAATGCTATCACAATTTCTGGCAATGGGGACAAAAATAGGTGGAGCGCTGGCCGATTTTTATTTTTACGAGAGGCCGCCGGCAGCGCGGACAATACGAGCCTTTTTGGCGCGAAACGCGAAGGCTGTTCTGGTTTTTGCCGCGTTGCGTGTCCAGGCGCCGATAATTGCCTGCCCCCGCCCCAAGGCTTGTGCCCTTGTTGCGGATGCCCCGGCGCAAAACCAGCCTTATGGCCCGATATAATACGCCGATTTCGGCGGCATTAAGGGAATTTGACAAGCGTTTGGGGTGAAGTTTCGCCTCCCAGAGCGCTTCATCGGCATAAATATTGCCGATACCGGCAATGGCGCCCTGGTCAAGCAAAAGCGACTTCAATTGCCGACGGCGGCCTTTCAAAATCAGGGCAAGATCCTTTGCCTTGAATGCTGCCGCAAGCGGTTCAGGACCCAAACGGCAAATTATTTCGGAAGGATTTTCCGTCAATTGCCAGCGGCCGAACATGCGCACGTCGCGGTAACGCAATTCAAGCCCGTCGTCCAGCAGCAGGAAAATATGTTGATGTTTATCTTTCGGCTGGCGTGCCGCAACAAGGTCAAACTGTCCGCTCATGCGCAAATGGACGAACAGGAAAAGTCCGCCGGACAGGGTGAATACGAGGAACTTGCCGCGCCGTTCCACCGAAACGATCCTTCTGCCGGTCAACTGACGGATAAAACCAAAAAGCGGCCGTCCCCTTATCAGAGACGGCCGCTTGATAATGCATTTTGCAATTTTCTGCCCTGCAAGCCCGGAAGAACGAAGCTCTCTGACGATCGTTTCAACCTCGGGCAATTCGGGCATTTTTACTTAGAATCTACGGTCGCGGCCACCGCCACGGGGACCATCGAAATTACGCGGAGGACGGTCTTCGCGGGGTTTGGCTTCGTTGACTTTCAGGGCGCGGCCCTGGAAATCCTTGCCGTTATATTCGGCGATCGCCTTGTTGGCCTCATCCTGGCTTCCCATTTCCACAAACGCAAAGCCGCGCGACTTATTGGTATACTTGTCCATGATCACGGCGCACGAAACGACCGAACCCATCTTGGAAAAGTGGTCCGTCAAGTCTCCTTCTGTGGTATTGAAGGGCAGGTTGCCAACATACAATTTAACTGCCATATTTACTCCTTCTTCGCCGAACAATCAGCGGACGAGCTTCCCTGACCTATTCAGGATTAGATTGGCGCAGACTATTTTTTTTACTCGTCTGACAATCTGCTAACGCTAACTCGTCCCAAATCAACGGCAAACGAAGAGACTATAGAACAAGGGTCAATTTTTGCAATAAAAAAATAAAGGTATTTTTTTGGCCTGTTTTACGGGGGCTTTCCTGTCAATAATGACGCAATGCGCGCAAAGGCGGCGGCGGAAGCGCCGCCATTTCCGGCATGGCTCAATAAATGGTAACCATTTAGCCATTTGCAGGAAAAATATTTCCACTTCCGATGTAGGGCCTCTGCTTGCCAGAGGCCTTCAGCTCGCCACGCAAACAAGAAGACGGCGCGCCGCCTTTCGACAGGCTCAAGACCCTGAGCATAGCCGAAGGGCAAGCGGCGTCCCTACATCTCTGCAAATGGCTAAATGCATACAATAAATGATCAATCAGGGGGTACATTTCCAAGAGTGGCACGGGCGGGACGCCCGTGCCACATTCAATTGACCACCCCAAAAGTGTTACCATGTTTGAACCATGCCGGTTTCTGATATTTTTATTCCCCCAGAAAATTCTGGAGATCAATCAGGGGGTAATTTCCGCTCGAAAGCCTTACCTTCCAGTTGCCGGCCGAAGGCATGGCCACGGCAGGGTCGGCTTTGGCATCGCCGTCAAAATCGGCAGCCATGCCGGTATATCCGGTGCTGCCCAGAAACTCCTGCTCAATCACCGCCACCGCATAATTGGACGTTGACAACAAAACAATCCATGATCCGGTGGATGCCTGGTATATTGCCGGGTCAGCCTTGCCGTCGCCGTCAAAGTCGGCGGCCGTGGCCGTCCAATTCGCCCTTCCAAGCAATCCGGAAACAGTGACCGTCGCATATCCGGCTGTTGAGAGTTTCACCTTCCACGTCCCTACCTGCCCTGAGCCTGCCGAAGGGTTCGTGTTGTACAGCGCAGGATCGGCCAGACGGTCGCCGTCAAAATCCCCGGCAACAGCCTGCCAGCCCGCGCCGCCGAAACCGGCCAACACGGTCGGAGCAAGATAATTAAGCGACGAAAGTTTCACGGCCCATAATTCCCGATCGGCGTAATACACGGCGGGATCGGCCCTGCGGTCGCCGTCAAAATCCGCGGCCAAGGCCGTTGTTGCTCCGGCCCCCAGGAAACCGGAGAGAGAGAGCAGCGAATAATTGCCGCCGGAAAGTTTTACCTTCCAGTTGCCGTTGGTATTGAACATGGCGGGATCGGCCCTGGCATCGCCGTCAAAATCCCCGGCCAGAGGCACGCTGAGGGCGTCTTCGGGAGTGGGATCAATATCCGGATCGAGCAAGTGAAGTTCCACGACCGCGCCATTTTTCTGAGTCTGCATCACAACTTTTTTAGCTCCGAACGGATTCGCGTCCGAATATCCCATGCCGTAAGAATCGGAATTGTTGACGATAATATTGTTGTACATGTTGACTTCATAAGGCGGATACTGCCAGGAATTGGTTTCCTGAGGCACGAGGGCGCTGTCTCCGCTGAAGGTGTAGATATTGGCCGGGCTTGAATTGGTCGGTATCAATCCGGCATTCAGGGAATAGCATACCTTATTTGCAAGGCTGGCAACCCAATCCTCGAAAAACGAAGGATTCCCGGGGGTCACGCAATTGAGGTGAACGTTGGTCATGACCCAGATCCACGTGCCGGCATGGAAATCGGTGCAGTAACTCACCCATAAACCGCCGTCGCTGTCATTGCGGTAGGTCGTTCCCGGATTGATTCCATCCGTGGAATAATACAGCACGGTTCCGCAAGCCGCGTTCGAAAGCGTCAATACAATCGCATTGGTCAGCCCCGGCCCGGGAATCGGCGGAGTGACGTCAACCGCGGACTGCCATTGAAATTTTCCCGTGAAAGACGCCGGAGTGGTTCCAAGGGCCGCCACCCTGTTTTGCCAATCCGGCGGATTGGCGCCCGTGAAATGATTGGTGTCGGACGACGGCAGATTGGCCTTGAGGAGCAAGGGTACGCTGTTGGACTCGAGCCGGCAAAGATAATCCACAAGGTGCGTTTTGCCGCCGGGCGAATCAACGTATGTGTTCGGCTCGTGATTTGGCGCCATCAATTTATTCCAGGTTGACGCCCAGGCATTCGAATGGATCAGCACCTGGGCGGACTGGTCCGGCGTAAACTGGTACTCGTCCGCGACCATATCTATCAATTCCGACATTTTTTTATAATATCCGAGCTGCCAGGTGGAATTTGGGTAGCCGCCCGAAGTACATTTAACGAGGCATGGCATGCCGATCCAGTCAACGTTGGAAATATCCCAGTAGCCGACCGTGTCCGTGGAAAGCAACGAAAACTCGCACAAGCCGTCGAACATCAGATGCACGTCGGGGTCGCTGATTTTCGAATACTGTTCCATGCCGTGGACGGGGTCAATGCCGAACTTCAGATTCCCGGCGTTGATGTTCTCGATCGTCAGCGTCCAGACGCTGGTGGCGGACGTGAACGGATAAACGACCTCGAAATTCTGCAGCGCCGGATCCAGGGAGGCGCTCGCGTAATCGAGCTGAATGAAAATATTGGTGGGGTCGGCCACGGAAGCCGGCACATCGTTGATGATTTTCAGCGTATTGGCCGCGTTTATCACGCGAACATTGACTCCCCAGAACAACAGCAGCAACAATAAAAACGACATCATTTTATTCATCATCCCTCGCTTGCGATTATGTTTGTTTTTGCATTTTGACATGGCGCAGACGTTCCAATTCTTTTTTCAACGGCGCCCAATAAAGACGATCCGCCGCGCGTTCGATTTCCTCTTCATTCCTCAACGCCGCGTCCAAGACGGACAGATTGCCTTTCCTGGCATGAACCAGAAGAGGACGTCTGCGCTGCGCCGCGCGCATGGTCCGTTCCGGATATTTTTGCGCCAGTTCAACGAGAATCTCCGGTGTACGCAGTTCGCCAAGCCAGAAAGCAAGTTTTGCCGAGTCAACCTTATGCGGCCGGCTGAAATAATGCGCCTCAACAAGGCGGCGCAACATCAACCAATCCTTGTCCCGCTGCGTCTTTTTAATTTGAACCAAGTCCGGCAGAGATATCAGGTCGTATATTTCACCGTCGGCCACGGTAACGGTTGTGCGCCGTTTCCAAAGCTCACTGAATGAGGGCGCGTTCCGCAGTTTTGCCATAATATCCAGACGTATATTTTCAGCTTCGGGAATATGACAGCGGAAATGAACGGCATGCCCCTTGCGCAGCCATTTAAGCGAGAGGGGCGGCACCGCGATGCATTCGGCCCGCAACGCCAGCAACGCACACTGCAGGCGTCTCAAATTCAATGTTTCGGCCAGGATGATTATATCGGTATCACGGCTAAACTCGGCTGCGCCGTATAATATGCAGGCCTGGCCGCCCATGAGCAGATGACGCACGCCGCAAGTATGCAGTATTGAAAGGACTTTGTGTGTCGGGTTCCGGATCAAGGGAACCGCCCATCTTGATGTAAAATTCCCATAGCTTTCGTGTTTCTTCCCAACGTTGCGACGGAGTCAGCCGGTACCAATCCAGCCACTCATCTTCGATTTCAAATCCATGCAAAGACCTTTTCATTAAAGACAAAAATACCGGCATGCTTCATTGAACTCAAGATTGAAATTCATTCTCCAAGAAAATTCGGCAGATCTATCAATATGTAATTTCCGCTCGAAAGTCTTACCTTCCAGTTTCCGGCCTGCCCTGAGCCTGTCGAAGGGTCAGCCACGGCCGGATCGGCATAGGCGTCGCCGTCGAAATCAGCGCCCATCCCAAAATAACCGGTCGAGCCGAGCAGCCACGGATTGACAATGGCCGTGCCGTAATTCATAGAGGAAAGCACGACAATCCATGAGCCGCTCGCGGCGCTATAAATGGCAGGATCAACCTTCCCGTCCCTGTCGAAATCGGCCGCTATCGCCGTACAACCTGCATACCCAAGAAGGTTGGCTGCCGTGATCGTCTGATATCCGGCCGTGGAAAGTTTCACCTTCCACGTCCCCGCCTGCCCTGAGCCTGCCGAAGGGTTCGTGTTGTACAATGCCGGATCGGCCAGCCTATCACCGTCAAAATCCCCGGCAATAGCCTGCCAGCCCGCGCCGCCGAAATCCGTCAAGACGGTCGGCGCCAGGTAATTGAGCGACGAAAGTTTCACGGCCCATAGCTCCAAATCGGCGTTGTAGATCGCGGGATCGGCTTTCCGGTCCCCGTCAAAATCGGCGGCCAGGGCCGTATAACCGGCGCCGCCCAGGAAACCGGTCAATGGGATCGTGGCATAATTGGCGCTGGAAAGTTTTATCTTCCAGTTCCCGTTCGTGTTGTACACCGCGGGATCGGCCAGACGATCGCCGTCAAAATCGGCCGCCAGCGGAACCGAAGCCGCTGCCGTGACAGGCCGCGCGTCAAGCCCCTGTCCATACAATCCGATGGTGGTGCCTACCATCAGTTCGTCGTAGAAAAGGGTTTTGATCTGGGTGCCGTTCGGATAATTGGTGATCGTCACCCAACTGCTGCCGCCGTATGGCAGATAATAAATCGTGCGCTGGACAGCCAACACGGGCACATCGTTGGTGGCGCTGTCCTTGCCGACCGTGATCACAGGCCCAAGGCCACGGCCGAGCACGTCGCCGTCGCCGAAATCTCCCGGCAGGCCGTTGGTGGGCAGCATGCTCCAGACAGCGTTGGTGTCGCGGTAATAAGCGACCACGCAATAGCGGCCCGGAACCGATGTTTCCGGCAAAGTTCCGGAGGCATAAATTCCGCCCACGGAATCCTCGGCCATCTTGCGGATATTGACCTCGTTGGTCATGTCCAGCGCCACGGTCGAAGACTCTATGCGGTAAACGCCGCCACGATCGGCAGCCAGGCTCTTGGAGACGGCCACATAGATGATACCGGTTCCGGCCTCGTCCCTCACGATCATGTCATTGACATTAATATTGGAAATGGCTGCAGTCCAATTCGAACCGGTGTTTGAGCTGACATAGACCGCCCCGCTCGGACTGTTCTGCGCATAACTGAAATAGCCCAGGGCCACAAAATCCCCTTTTGCCTTGACCGATCTGATTTCTCCGTCGGTCAGATAGTCCTCCCATCTCCAAACCTGATTCCAGGCCGAGCCGTTTGTGCCGCCGCCCGTGGTGGTCCTGTAAAGGCGGCAACTGCCGGCGTAACCGGTCATGCCGCTCGGATCATCCGAATCCATGCCGCAGGCATAAACAATGGCGTCCGGAAAATTACCGTCAGTCCAAACCGGCGAAGAACTGAAATTAGTGGCGATGCGGATGCCGGCCTTGGACGCTATCCAGGCGACCGATTTGTCGGTCAGCGCGTCAATATCGTTGATCTGGAACGCCAACAAACCATTATTGAGTTCCACCACGTCAGCGCCGGCATTGGCCGAACCTCCGATCCCCTTGTCCGTGGTGACATAAATGAACTGGGAATTATTGGGGTCAATTTTCGTGCTGCCGGCGTTGACGTGCATGGAAGGCGGCCGGTATCCGCCGGGCCGCGGCAACCCTATCCAAGAACCGTCCACTCCTTTGTTGGTGCTGACAACCGTGCCGTAAAACACCTCATAGGCGTTCGTATCGCCGTTGCAGACGATGTTGAGTCCGCTGCCGCCGCCGGCGACCAGACCGCCGGTGTCAACGTTGTTCCAACTGCCGCCGCCGTTATCGGAATAGGCGATTTTCAGAGTGGAGGAACCGCCGCCGAGGAACAATCTTCCGTCCGGAGATATGCCAACCTGCTGGGCGGGCGAGACCGTTACGCCGGTCGTGGAAATCTCCGAAAATGTGGTCGCCGAACTGAAGGCATCGTAATCCGATGAAGATTTCCACAGCGTAAAGCCGGAGGTCTGACTGCAGAGCACATAGACCTTATTGTCGCTCGGATTGATAGCCAATGACACCGTGCCGGTGAAGGCCATGGCCAGCGGCGCATCGAGCGTCAGGTTTCCCGCGGCGCTTATGGCGCCATAGTAAAGCGTCTTCGGCGTTTCCGGAATGCCCGGATCGTTCACGGCAAAAAAATACGAGCCCTGTATCAACACGAAAGACATGGGCGTGGTCGTTTCCGTCACCAGACTGCCGGCCGAAGTGGTGCAACTCAGCAAGCCGCTGCTGCAACCGACGAACACGCGTCCCGATTCCTGGTGCGCGGCCAACCAGTTCGGCGTGCCGTAATTGGCGTTGGCATCCATGTCCGGCAAAACAGTGAAAACGAAATTATTCGTGGCAAAAGGGTCAGCCTTGGTGTGATCAACGTCGCCGTAAAATACAGAATTAGCGCTGTCGGTTGAGACAAAGACCCTGGTCTTGTTCGTGTCGCCGGGAACCTGGATGGCGTCAATCACGCCGATGGTGCCGCCGTAAACCTCAAACGGACGGGGCAAAACGCTTTCCTGGGCCAGGGCGGAAAATTGCAGGGCCGTCAAGCAAAGAATATGACTCAATAATGATTTTTTCATCTTCATTTTCGTTTTTCTCCTTTTTTTGTATTTCATTCCCCCAGAAAATTCTGGAGATCAATCAGGGTGTAATTTCCGCTCGAAAGCCTGACCTTCCAGTTGCCGGTCGAGGGCATGGCCACGGCCGGATCGGCATAGGCGTCGCCGTCAAAGTCGGCCCCCACCCCAAAATAACCGGTCGAACCGAGCAGCCACGGATTGACAATGGCCGTGCCGTAATTCATAGAGGAAAGCACGACAATCCATGAGCCGCTCGCGGCGCTATAAACCGCAGGATCAACCTTCCCGTCCCTGTCGAAATCGGCCGCTATCGCCACGCAGCCGCCGTATCCCAAAAGGTTTGCCGCGGTGATAGTCTGATAACCCGCCGTCGACAGTTTCACTTTCCACGTGCCCGCCTGCCCTGAGCCTGCCGAAGGGTTCGTGTTGTACAGCCCGGGATCGGCTTTGGCGTCCCCGTCAAAATCCCCGGCAACCGCCTGCCAGCCCGCGCCTCCGAAGCCGGTCAGCACGGTCGGCGCCAGGTAATTGAGCGACGAGAGTTTCACGGCCCATAGCTCCAAATCGGCGTTGTAGATTGCGGGATCGGCTTTCCGGTCCCCGTCAAAATCGGCGGCCAGGGCCGTATAACTGGCGCCGCCCAGGAAACCGGTCAGCGGGATCGTAGCATAATTGGCGCTGGAAAGTTTTATTTTCCAATTCCCGTTCGTGTTGAATATGGCCGGGTCGGCCTTGGCGTCGCCGTCAAAGTCCGCCGCAAGCATTGAATATGAATACGTCTGGTTCGTCAAGGCCATGCCAATCTGCGCGTTTACGGCGCTGTGAAACTCGAAATTCAGCCTTGCTTCATAACCCGAATCGCCTATGCCGTCAAAGTTGTAGTCATAAATGAGGTTCGTCCCCCCCTCAATGCGTGTGAAGGTGGCGGTCACCTCGGCAACATCGTCAATTGGAATGCCGTTCGTGTTAAAGTGCTGGACAAAACCGGCCATAAGATTGGTGGCATCCTGCACATTGGTCAAGCCGAACTGCTGTCTCAGGAAAGTGTCCGAAAGAAAAGTCTTAAGATAGCTGTTGGTGCCGGTGTGGCCGTTCACGCGCAAACCGGCGCGCATTTCAGTCTGGTCGCCGGCATTGGTCGGTCCCACGTCCATGTAATGGGCGCTGGTGCATTGGATCATGCCGGTGGGCATCATCGCAAAATTGCTCGGCGCAAAGAGCGGCGCAAACCCCACGTGGGATTGCAGGGCGTTCGAATAAGAGCTGCGCCAGGGGCTGCAGCTGGTGATATCGACCGCCAAGACGCCGGGGCCGTCCGGGCTATTGGTGTCGTAAGGCGACCAAATCCAGCGCTTGATTTCTCCCATGCCCATGAACCCGCGCGGCCGGGCATGCAGGCTGACATCGAAACGATATGCGGTTCCTGCCGGCTTGTAGGCTGACGTGTCGGTATAGGCGATATCGCGCTGCTCATCGCTCCAATCCGGATCGTCGGTAACGTCGGCATTGAGCAGATTGCATCCGATGCTGCCTACGCCGAAAGCGTCCTGGTTCAAACCGATGTCGTGCAATTTAACCAAGCTCAAATCCACGTTGCTCCAGACGCCGTTGGCATCATAGGGCGGGGATTGATATTTCAAGCCGTTAATGGTTCCGGAAACAGCGCGGGTAATCGTAACGGTCGTTGAAGCCGTGACCGGCGGATTGCCGGAATAGTCAAACGCGGTGATATCAACGACAAAACTGCCGGTGAAATAAGGATTCCAACTGTTGTTGGTCCACGAAGTTCCGACCACCTGTGTCGGAGGAAAATAACGCCGGCCAAGGCCGTCGGTGGTGGTCACCTGGAAAGTGGCAAATCCCTGGCCTACCGCGCCGCCCATTGTCGCTCCCACCGTAACCGCGCCGGAAGCGCTGTTGGTTCCGATGACCGTTATATCGCTTATCGTCAAGGCATGCGCATTAAGCGCTGCAAAAAACAACATCAAACCGGCAGACATTAATATTTTCTTCATATTATTCCCCTCTTATTTTGGCTTTCACAGCCAGGTTGATTCAACTATACATGTTCTTCAGAAATCAGGAAGTCTGAAATTATATTCCAAACTATTCGCCTAAAAATCCGTTCAATTCTATCAGCCTGTAATTTCCGCTCGAAAGTCTGACCTTCCAGTTGCCGGTGGTGTATTGGGCCACGGCAGGATCGGCATAGGCGTCGCCGTCAAAATCCGCCCCCACCCCGAAATAACCGGTCGAACCGAGCAGCCACGGATTGACAATGGCCGTGCCGTAATTCATAGAGGAAAGCACGACAATCCACGAGCCGCTCGCGGCGCTATAAACCGCCGGATCAACCTTCCCGTCCCTGTCAAAATCGGCCGCTATCGCCGTACAGCCGGCGTATCCCAAAAGGTTTGCCGCGGTGATAGTCTGATAACCCGCCGTCGACAGTTTCACTTTCCACGTGCCCGCCTGCCCTGAGCCTGCCGAAGGGTTCGTGTTGTACAGCCCGGGATCGGCTTTGGCGTCCCCGTCAAAATCCCCGGCAACCGCCTGCCAGCCCGCGCCGCCGAAATCCGTTAATACGGTCGGCGCAAGGTAATTGAGCGACGAGAGTTTCACGGCCCATAACGCCAGAGTGGAACTGTAGATCGCGGGATCGGCTTTCCGGTCCCCGTCAAAATCGGCGGCCAGGGCCGTGTACCCGGATTCGCCCAGGAAACCGGTCAGCGGGATCGCAGCATAATTGGCGCTGGAAAGTTTTATTTTCCAATTCCCGTTCGTGTTGAATATTGCCGGGTCGGCTTTGGCGTCGCCGTCAAAATCGGCCGCCACTGGCATGGAAGAAACCGCGCTTGACTGGAACGACAAATTCTGACCATAAAGTCCGATGGTTGTGCCGACCAGCAGGGCATCCCAGTAAAGCGCATTGAGTTTGGTGCCGTTCGGATATTTCAATTCATCGGAAGTGGACCAGGAAGACGCGCCCGGCGACAAATAATAAAGAGTCACACCCGCGCCCACTACCGGAACTTCGTTGCTTGATGCGTCGCGGCCGATAGTAATGACCGGACCGCGGCCGGTGGAATAAAAACTGATATTTGGCAGGCCATTGGTCGTCAATTGGGTCCATTCGGAAGAATCGGCAGGCTTGTAAAACACCATGGGCTGGCAATTCAGATCCCAGCCCGATGCATAGATGCCGCCGCCGGAATCCGTTGCAAGATCGCGGACGCTTATATTTTCGGATCCCAGGATAATATGTCCGGCGCCGCTCTGCGTAATACGGTAGATATGTCCGCCCAGAAGACTGTTCGTATTGAATTCGGCCGCGACATAGGCGATTGGAACGCCGCCCTCTGTTGTCAAAAGAACCTTGTTTACGTTGATGCCGTTCGTGCCCTCCAATGCGTAATTATTCCAGGTTGCTCCCGCATTGGCGCTGTAAAGCAAATTACTGTTGAAGCTGCCCGACCACACATAAATGCCGGCAAAAACGTTGCTGCGGGAAGCCGCGATGGAAGAAACGTATAATCCCGCATCGGAACTCCCGGAGAACGGCTGATAAACTTTTGTCCAGTTCGTGCCGCCGTCCGTTGTTTTATAGATGTAGCCGTTGCCGGCATAAACGGTGTTCCCTGAAGAGTCGGTCTTGTCCAGAGCCACCGAATAATATGGAGCGCTGTCATCCATGGGAAACATGCCGGTCGAGTCCCATTGTATCGCGCCGGAGGCGCCGGTGCCGCGGCGCAGCCCGGAGGCGGAGGCCGTCCAGCCAAGCGTCTTGGCGGCATTCATATCAATCCCCTGAATGGCGACCGCTTCCAGCCCGAAATCTATTTCCCTGAGATTATACCCGCCGTTCGTGGTGGTGCCCACCCCCTGATCACTGGCGAAATATATCAACTCCGGATAGCCGGGAATAAATTTACTGGAAGAATCATTGGCCCTGACCTGGCCGGGAGGATCGCCGGCGCCCAGGGTGAACCAGGAACCGCTCACGCCCTTGTTGGTGCTCACGGCCCGGCCGAAAACCACGCTGTATTGCGAGGACGAACCGGCCGTGTCGAAATTGCATCCCTTGCCTATGACGCCCGTGGCAACTGTCGTCCAGTTGGTGCCGTCGTCATCCGAATAGGCGATGGTATTGATGGAACTGGAGGTGACTTTTGAACCGATGAACATTCTTCCGTCAGGGCCGAACCCCAACTGCCGCCCCAGAGACCAGTTGGTAATGACGGACGAAATGTCAACGGTCGAAAAGGTGGTGGCGGAGGAAAGGGCGTCATAGGCGGCCGAGGATTTTTTCACGCCGTTGGTCCCGTATGAATCAATGATGTAAACACGATGGTTGACCGGGTTCACCGCCATTTGAATGGCCGTGCCTGAAAAGGCGCTCAAGCCGATATTGATCGGCGAGCCGGAGCCCTGGGTGAAATTTCCGGAGGGATCAAGCGCTCCGAAAAACAGGACGTCCGCCCCGTGACGCGACGCTATTGCCAGCAACACGGAATCCTGAATGGAAACCGCCAGGAAGGTCGAGCTTCCCGAAGAGGAAATATTGGTCACCAGAGTTCCGGAGGCGGTCGTGCAACTCAGCAAGCCGTCCTCATTGGCCACGAACAGACGTCCCGAGTCCTGGTGCGCCGCAATCCCATCCACGCTGCCGAAACCGGCCCGGGCGTCGAAATCCGGAACGACATGCCAGGAGTAATTATTGGTGCTGAACGGGGCTGCCTGGGAATAATCTATGTCGGCGTAAAAGATCGAATTGGCGCTGAAATCTGTTTTCGCAAATATCCGAACCTGGTTGGTGGTTCCCGCAGGCCGGATGGTGTCCAGTCCGCTGATCTGCCCGCCATAGAGCGCCTGAAGCTGAGGAAGACTGTTGGTGACCGCAAATGCCGAACTTGCCAGTAAACATGACAAGAAAAAACAAAAAAATCCCCTCTTCTTTTTTCCCATGATGCCTCCAATTATCCGCCAAAGGCGGTTCGCCGCGTTTACAAACCAAATTTATTCTCCGAGAAAATTCGGCAGATCTATCAATATGTAATTTCCGCTCGAAAGCCTTACCTTCCAGTTTCCGGCCTGCCCTGAGCCTGTCGAAGGGTCAGCCACGGCCGGATCGGCATAGGCGTCGCCGTCAAAATCAGCGCCCATGCCAACATAACCTGTGGCGCCGAGCAGCCAGGGATCAATTATCGCAACGCCGTAATTGGTGCTTGAAAGTATGACAATCCACGAGCCGCTCGCGGCGCTATAAATGGCAGGATCAACCTTCCCGTCCCTGTCGAAATCGGCCGCTATCGCCGTACAACCTGCATACCCAAGAAGGTTGGCTGCCGTGATCGTCTGATATCCGGCC